>CEVZ01064950.1_pt1 | contig 13603 bp, 9 predicted proteins | sample 361371 | NCBI WGS metagenome assembly CEVZ01 (sample SAMEA2620217, study PRJEB7988) | marine metagenome | isolation source: saline water (ENVO:00002010), including
AAAGAATATGATGCAGTATCTGACCCAGAGAAAATGACATTGACAGACATCAGTGGCACATTCTCATCTGGTTTCCTTGATACTAACGGTGACCCATTCCAAGGTTTAACTTCATCTCAGTCTACAGCAACGATTGTATTATCTGCCATATTCAATGGCACATTTGAAGTTGGAGATGTAGTAACAGGGTCAACATCAGGTGCAGTAGGTACAGTTACATCTTACGATGCAGGCACTACGACTCTGATATTGAATTTCATTACCAAATCATTCGATACATCTGATACTCTAAACGAACCTGGTGGCACAAGTGCTACTATCACATCTATTGCGTATAGTGGTGACTCATATACTGCATTCCCAACACAAGCACCATCTTATCCACATGATGATAAGGAAATACTTATCTACCATAGAAATCATGGTATGCATCAACGCACAAACAACGTTGAGATTATGGGTGTTGTATCTGAAGTGCCTAGCACAACCTTAACTACTACACTTGCACAGTCAAGCTCTAGTATACAGGTGCAGGATGCGTCACAATTCCATAACATTATTGGTGGTGCTGCGATAGGAAACTTGAATCCTGGTTACCTTAAGATAGGCGATGAAATTATACAATACTCTTCAATATCATCTAATGGTCAAGTTATAACTGTTGCTACTTCTGGTAGGGGTAGTAACGGTACTGCTGATGTAGAGCATCCCTCTGGCACAGTAGTTGAATGTTATAACTTAGACGGTATACCTCTTGTTGAAATTAACAAAGTCCACTCTAGCATTGAGTGTCCATGGATTGATACTTACATGTTAGCAGTTGACCACGTTGCAACAAACGGTATACGTGGTGGTGGAGCAGAAGTATGGGGCACACAAAACGTCCAGTTTGAGTGTCTAACTCCTACAGTCTCCACGATGCAACTCCCAGAAACTGAGGTTATTGCTCGTGTAAATACTACTACCGCTACCTCTGTTGGTGACGGTGGTGGTGAAGGTGGGTCATCTCCAAGAGACCAGTCTTCATTCATTAATAGTGGGCAATACTATGACGTTGTATTGAATGAGGAAAACTCATTCACTTCTCCTCAGATGATTGCATCTAAGATTAATGAGCAGAATAAACTAGATGGTAATAAGTCTCTAACTATGGCAATAACTTTAAGGACTGAGAAAGAATCTCTGTCTCCTGCTATTGACCTAGATAGAATGTCGCTTATTACGACTACCAACAGGGTCAATATGTGGCCTGGTGGTCCTTCACCATATGGACAACAGGGTGATATCGATAGGTCTCAAGACGTATCAACATTACCTACAGGTGACCAAAACGACGCGGTTTATATTACTCGTCTTGCAAGACTGGGTAGTGAAGCGCGAGCAGTCAAGGTTGATTTCCAAATCACTAGACACCCACAAACTGAAATCCGTATATATTATCGTGCTTTCAAAACAGGTGACAATGCTGACCCCAACAACGTTGGATGGTCACCGATTGGAGACCCAATTACAACCTTGAATCAAGATTATGATACAAGTCCAACAGATGAATATCTTTGGAAGGATTACGCATACGAGAAGAAAGGATTGAGTTTCAATGCTTTCCAATTAAAAATCGTGATGCGCTCCAAAAATCAGGCACGAGTCCCACTCATAGCTGACCTAAGGGCTATTGCTCTTGCAACCTAACACGGTTGATTGTACACATAATGATGACCCATGTCAAGTCCCGATAAGTCTACAGACCATATAGAACCATACTCACCCGACCTAATCCCTGTAAAGGGAAAGGATGGATGGTACAGAGACCCAGAATCAAACGCTGTTGTAAACTGTAACAAAACAGAGTATGATGACTACATGGCAGCTTATAATAAAAGAAAACAGAAGGATGCAAAGTTTGAAGCTTTACAAACTGATGTTGATGCTGTAAAATTAGATTTGAATGAAATCAAATCTCTTCTCAAACAAATTATCGTAAACGGAGAAAATCATGCCAGTTGATGTGAAGGAAACTGCTACACAAGAAGAATTGTTAGAGCAATTTCAAACTCGCTATAGCAATCTTATTTCAGAAAATCAAGAGTTAGCAAAGAAAATCAAGGATAATGAGGCGACTGCCCTTAAATTACTTGGTGCTATTGAGACACTACAATATCTTAATCCTCCAGAACCCACTGAGGTAGAGGAAACTGCAGAAGTGCCTGCAGCATAACAGACAAGTAGAGGTCTCTTCGTTATTGCATAAATATATCAGACGGAATCGTCTGCAGCCCACAATAAAAGGTAATGGCAAATAGACTACAACTACGACGTGACGGTGCACAGCAATGGGCTAACGTCAATCCAATCCTTGCTCAGGGTGAGTTAGGTATTGAGATTGATACTTCACGTATCAAAATCGGAGACGGTGTTACATCGTGGAACTCTCTGAAATATGAGAGACCTATTGAAACCGAATCAAATACCGCTAACACTCTAGTAAAAAGAGATGCTGACGGTAACTTTGAAGCGGGTGCAATTACTGCTTCTTTGATAGGTAACTCTGCAACTGCTACACGTCTTGCTAACGCACGTCAGATATCACTTGGTGGTGATATGTCTGGTGCAGGTACTTTTGATGGGTCTGCAAACTTAACCATCACAGCAGAATTAAACTATGTGGTCGCACTACCACATTATGATGCAAACAATTTAGAAGCAACAGGGACATATTCTCAAGTAACTATCGACTCTAGAGGTCGTATTGTAGATGCCACAAACCCTACAAGTTTAGGTGCTTATGGTATTACTGACGCTCAACCCTTAGATACTGACCTGTCTTCGTTAGCAAACATGACAGGTTTCGGTATTATATCGAGACAAGCAGAAGGCACATTAGTCAACCGCACAATCACTGGTGGTAGTGGACGTATTATTGTCCAGAATGGTAACGGACAATCATCTAATCCATTCGTTGACCTTGCTGATACTACAGTTGTTGTAGGTAATTACAACCCAATAGGTAACGCAGATACACCTCTTATATCTGCTACTACAGGTACACAGACCGTTAACGTAACAAACTTCAACGTTGACAGATATGGTCGTTTAACATTTGCACAGACCTCTCCTATTGCTACAGCAACAGAAGGTAGTTTTGCTCCTGTATACAGTAACGCTGCAACTTATCCAAGATATTCTAAGATAAAGAATAGTGCTGATGTATTATATGAAGCAATCTTAGATATTGCATCTGGTCAAGGTGAGCCTACTCACACTGATACATCTGACGCAGGAAGTTGGAGATACTTAGGGACTGCTATTGCACCACAAAAAGGTATAGCAGCATTTAACCAAGAAGATTTTGATGTAACTGCATGGGATGCAGGAAATAATATAGAAGGTGGTTTCGTAACCATCGCTGATAGAGGTGTAGATAATACTCAACTACAAAATAATCGCGTTTCTTTTGCTGATGGTAACACGAAAGAAGACTTTGAGTTAGACCAAGAATTAACAGCAGTAACAGGTTATAGAGGATTTAATTACCTTAACTATACAAAGGTAAACGATACAACTGGTAACTTACTCTTTAGTGTTAATAATACTGGTGACGGTAGTGGTGGGACTCAACAGTTAGTTACTACGATAGCAGTTACAGTTGGTGTAGATAATATTAACTCAGACCCAAATGGTGTATTCTATCTTGATACTGTAGAAGCACCTAGCATTGGTCTTACGAGAGGAGTAACTTACGTCTTTGACCAGTCAGATAATACCAACGAAGTATACAATGGGATGAATCACCCATTGATGTTTAGTTTGGGTGATGATGGTGAGCATAATGGCAATGGTCATTATATGGATGGTATCACCTATAAGTTAGATGGTGTTGCTGTCAACATGGCAGGGTATGTAAGTGGTTTTAATGCTGCTACATCTCGTGTAGCAGAGATATTAGTCCAGACTGATACACCCGCAACTATCCACTACTGGTGTCATCACCATACAAATCAAGGTAACAGTTTAACTATTACTGATGGTGGTGCAGGAGAAGTTGATATTAATGTAAGGACTTACTTCTCTGATGCAGACATCACTTTAGATGGTGCAATCGACCAGACTCTAGACAAGACTGGTAGTGGTAATTTAGACTTTAAACTTACCCAAAATACATCACAGGCTAGAGCACTTAGTATCTCATCCACTAACTCAGGTGCAGGTGATGCTAATATCAATATCACATCTGATAATGATATCACTATTAGTGCAACTAACGTATCTAATAGAGTAAACGTAGAAGGTTATCAATTCCAAGATAATACCTTATCTACAACTAATGCCACAATGGTATTAGACCCTAATGATGACGATGCAGTCACAGGTCTAGTCCAAATTCGTGGTGACTTGCAAGTTGATGGGACAACCACGACTGTCAATTCTACAACTATAACAGTCCAAGACCCTATCATTACTTTAGGTGGTGAAGATACTCTTACAGTTGACGATAACAAAGACCGTGGTGTAGAATTTAGATATTATGATTCACAAGAAAGGTTTGGTTTCTTCGGTTGGGACGAAAATTACGCGGACTCTAACATATGGTCTGGCACTGGCGGCTATAGGTTCCTCTACAACGCGACCAATGTCAGCGAAGTTTACTCTGGCACTGATGCTCCTATTATTGCGGGAAATCTCCGTCTAACAACCAACACATCTTCCACTTGGAAGACACCTACAACAGGCACACTGGTAGTAACTGGTGGCACAGGTATTTCTGAAAACCTCAATGTCGGTGGCACAACTCACTTAAATGGTAACGTAGAAATTGATGGCACTGTCGATATTGATGCTAACTTTGCTATTAGAGATAACACTACTGATAAATTTACTGTTGCGAGTGCAACTGGTAACACAGTCATTGAAGGTACAGTCGACATCCAGTTACAAACAACTATAACTGATGGTCTTCTTCTACAGGCAGATAATAAAAAATTCGAGATTAAAACTGCGGGTGGCACTAGCGTATTTGATATTGATACAGATAATGGTAATGTCCACACAGATGGCACACTAGATGTAGATAGTGGAGTAACATTTAACAGCACTCTTGATGTAGATTCTGCTGTTACATTCAATTCAACCTTAGATGTTGATAATGATTCACTATTCCACGATGATATTACACTCGATACCACTGGTAAATTCTTCACGATAACCAATGGTAGTGGCCAGACATTCAGAGTATCCTCTACAAATGGTAATACAGACATAGAAGGTAGTCTAAATGTCGGTGGTGTCAATACTTTTGAAAGGACAAATAATATTGTTGTTGACCCTACAACATCAGAATCTGCAATTACATTAACCAGTGGTGGTAATGCAACATTTGCGGGTGGTGTCAACATTGATAAGGATGTCAGAATTGGCACTGACTTATACGTTTCAGATAGAATTGTAGTTAAGGATGCAGGCACAGCAAGGACTCGTCCATCCTTACTTAATAACCTTGATGTAAAATATCGTCAGTATATTGGAGCAACAGGAGTCCATAATGTTTCATTCGCTGATGACCCAGATGCTAACTTAAGAGTTGCGGGTGGTGTAGGTATTGTCCAAGACTTACATGTCGGTGATGACTTCTACGTTGGTAAGGTTAATACTAATGATACTGTTGAATTCTCAATCTTAGGAGAATCAGGTGCTACCACAATAGGACGTGTCGGTCAAGGAAATGCCACAGACGGCTCACTAACTGTGCATGGATTTGTTACAATGAATGAGCGGGTAACAATCAACGGTCCTTTGACCACGATTGGTGATGCCTCTTCTGATGTCTTAACAGTAAATGCTGTCTCTCAATTTACAGATGATGTAACTGTAGATGGCAGCTTGACTGTTAATACGAATGCTTTAATAGAGGGTAACCTCACTGTTAATGGCACAACTACAACAGTTAACTCCACTGTAACAACTATTGATGACCCTATCATCACAGTTGGCGGTGACACTGCTCCTTCATCTAATGATTCTAAGGACAGAGGTGTAGAGTTTAGATATTACGATTCTCAAGCACGTCTTGGATTCTTTGGTTGGGATAACTCTGCAGGAAGATTTGCAGTTTATCATGCAGCAACTAACAGTAGTGAAGCATTTGGTGGCACTAGGTCTGGTATCGACGCAGGCTCTATAAAATTATTTGATACAACAAATGCAACGAATTCTGCTTCAGGTACTCTCATCGTTGGTGGTGGCGCGGGTATTGGTCTTGACTTATACGTCGGTGACGACCTCGTCGTCGTTGACGATGGAAGCTTTGGTGGAAATGTCGACATCACTGGCACGCTCGATGTAACAGATGACTTCGCTGTTGCTTCTACATTTACAGTAGATGCTCAGTCAGGTAATACATTTGTTGCAGGGACATTCCAAGTCAATGGTAATACAACGATTGGTAATGCTGGCTCTGATTCACATGTAGTAACTGGTGTTGTCCAGTTTAACCAAGCAATAACTTCCACAGATATTACTGCGGATAACATCAAGATAGGTGTTGATGGCGCAAGTGAAATTTCAACAACCTCTGGAAATCTAATTCTAGATTCAGATGGTGGCACAGTTAATATTACAGATAATGCTGACGTAGACGGAGACTTAAATGTTGACGGTAATACTAAGGTTGATGGCACTCTCACTGTCGATGGTAATACTACTATCGGTAACCAATCAACCGATGCTCACCAATTCACTGGCACGGTTACATTTAACCAAGCAATCACCTCCACAGATATCACAGCAGACTCCGTCAAAATCGGGGTCGATGGTGCTACCGAGATTAGTACCGTATCTGGTAACCTTGTCCTAGATTCTGCTGATGGTAAAGTCCATATCACAGACAATGCTGAGGTAGATGGCAACTTACAAGTTGATGGTAATACAACTATTGGTGATGCTAGTGGTGATAGTCTGGTTGTTAATGCAACATCCACATTCAACGCTGCAATCACATCAACAGACATCACTGCCGATAGTGTCAAAATTGGTGTTGATGCTGCAAACGAAATCAGCACTACTGCGGGTAACTTAGTATTAGACTCTCAGGCAGGCACAGTTTCTATCACAGATGACTGTGATATTAGCGGTGACCTAGAAGTTACTGGCCAAACAAAAATCACTGACTCCCTAATCATAGACTCAACCAATGAGCAGTTTATTGTTAGGTCTTCTCTAGTTGATAGGTTTACTGTTGACACAGATAATGGTAATACTTTCATTGCAGGCACTGCGACAATCGAAGGTCTTACAACTATCAATGATGACTTAGGTGTAACAGGTGCTGTTGACTTTGACACTACATTAAACGTAGATGGTCAAGCGGTATTCCAAGACAACCTAATTCTTAATGCAGATAATAAAGCATTCAAGATACAAAATAATTCTAATGTTGACCAGTTTACAGTTGATTCTGACAATGGTAATACTGTAATAGGTGGCACAGCACAGGTTGATGAGTCATTATCAGTCGGCACAACTTCTCTACTAAGTGGTAACGTAACTGCTAATGCAAATACAACTGCAACTCGTCTTGCAGGAAGTGCAGCAATCATGGTACCTAACGGTGGTATCACAGTATTTGAAGATTCATTCTTCGGAGAGGATATATTTGTAGGACCTGACCAAGCACAGACAATCACATTGTTTGGTGCTACAGGTAATATCACAGCAGATGGCACAGTTTCTGCAGCAACATTTAGTGGCACAACTGGTAATATCTCCACTATCACTACTACATCTAACGTCAACGTTGGTGGTAGTATTATCGTCAACACTAACAAGTTTATTGTTACAGGTGCTAGTGGAAACACTGAGATTGCAGGTACTCTAGACGTTGCAGGTACAACTGTTATTGATGACACTCTAAGAGTGACCAATGATGTTGACTTCGATACTAACTTAAATGTTGATGGTAATCAGCAACTAGATGGCACACTGACTGTAGATAGCACATCACTATTCAAAGATAGTATGGTGATACGTGGTGCTTCTAAGACACTTAAGTTGCAGAATGGAAGTAACACAACAAAGGTTGAATTACAATCTACAACTGGTAATATCACAGCTGCAGGAGCTGGTAGTTTCGGCTCAATGGGAATCACCAACAACTTAACTGTTGGTGGCACAATCAATTCAACAGGACAGATTACTGGTAACGTAACTGGTGACCTGACTGGTAACGCAGACAGTGCATCTCTGGTTGATGTAACTGAAACTGCATCTTCAAACTTGACATACTATCCAGTATTTGTTTCTGCTACATCTGGAAATACTGAGATAAGGACTGACTCACAAAACTTAAACTACAACCCATTTGAAAACAGACTAACTGTTACTAACTTCAAGTCAACAACTGACTTTGAGATTCAAGGTAACTTGAATATCACTGGTAACATTACATTCTTCCAGTCACAGGTTGGTAGTATTGCAAACCATGATACTGATGCATTAACAGAAGGTAGCACTAATCTATACTATACTAACGAAAGAGTTGATGACCGCGTTGCTGCATTAATTCAAGGTGGCACTGGTATTGATGCTGCTTATGATGATGCAAACAATCTACTGTCTCTATCTGTTGACTTCGGTGAGTATACAACTGACCAAGTTGTTGAAGGCACTAGCAACAAGTATCATACACAAGCAAGAGTCCGTAACTCATTTACATATGGCACTGGTATCGAGCATGATGGTAGTGGTGGACTTCAAGTTACTCAGGCAGATATCAATACTGACAACGTAACTGAGGGCAGCACTAATCTATTCACAACTGCTGCTAGGACTCGTGGACATATCAGTGTTAGTGGAGATTTAGGATATAACGCTTCTACTGGTGTTATCTCATACACTATCCCATCTACTATTGCATCTCTATCTAATCATGATACAGATGACTTGGCAGAAGGAAGCAACTTATACTTCACTAATGAGAGAGTAGATGACAGAGTAAATAACCTCTTCACTGCAGGCACAGGTATTACTAAGGTATATGATGACGCTGCTAACACATATACATTATCAGTTACACAGGGTGATATCAACACTGATAACGTAACTGAAGGAAGCAGCAATCTATTTACAACTGCTGCTAGGACACGCACTCACTTCACTTATGGCACAGGTATTAAACTTACCTCTGCTGACTTGGCGATTGACTTTACTGAGTTTGACACAGGTAATATTACAGAGGGTAGTAATCTTTATTACACTAACGCTCGTGCTGATGCAAGAGTTAACTTACAGACTGGGTCAAACCTAGACCTATCAAGTAAGTCTACAAGTGACTTATCAGAAGGTAGTAACCTTTACTTTACTAACGCTAGGGCAGACGCAAGAATCGCTGCTGCTACTACAAGTGACTTAACAGAAGGAAGCAACTTATATTACACAGATGCTAGAGCAGATGCAAGAATCGCTGCTGCTGATACTGGTGACCTTTCTGAAGGTAGCAATCTTTATCATACAACTGCACGTGCTAGAGCAGCCATCAGTGCAGGAGGCGACTTATCTTATAACTCCTCTACTGGTGTTATGAGTGTTACATTGCCAACAGTATTCTCTGGCAATTACAATGACCTCAGCAACAAACCTTCATTATTCTCTGGTGCATATGCAGACTTAACAGGCAAACCTACACTAGGCACTGCTGCTGCTACCAACAGCACTGCTTATGCTACTGCAGCACAAGGTGCTCTAGCAGCATCAGCCCTACAGGCAGAAACAATTACATTAGCAGACTTCAAGTCTGTGGTTGCTGCATCATCAGACTTTGATGACTTCCAGACTAGAGTGGCAGCAATGACATGATGATATTCTCTTTCATCCTATCATTATTTGCTAACCACTTACCAGTGATGTATGTGCAAGTACCTCAGTGGGCAGACGATTGGGCAGTGTGTGCTGTAGATATACCTGACGCTAAGTGTCATTGGTATGTTATGGCTCCTGATAATACTTTTGGTGAAGGATTCTCTTGGGAAGACGCACCTTGGTTTGATGCTAACGGACTGAATGATGTTGCACCAATGCAAGAAGTATCAGTCTTAGAAAAACTACAGAAACAGTAATGGCAACTCCTACCTCTAAAGCAGAATTAAAAGAATACGCTCTTCGTAGATTAGGTAAACCTGTCTTAGAAGTGAATGTTTCTGACGACCAAGTAGATGACGCTATTGATTATACTTTACAGAAGTTTCAACAGTATCATTATGATGGTGCTGAAAGATGCTATCTAAAACACAAGATTACACAAGATGTGCTTGACCGTGCTGATACAAGCACTAGCACTACATCTGACGCAGGAAATGATATATGGCTAGAGTCAAACAAATACATTGAAGTGCCAGAGCATATCCTTGCTATCGAAGGTATATTCTCATTCACAGATAAAGGGACATCTAATATATTTGATATTAGATATCAGATGAGATTGAATGACTTGTATGATTTTACATCTACACAGTTTTATCATTACTATATGATTAAACAACATTTAGAAACTATCGATTTTCTATTGGAGGGACAGAAACCAGTTAGATATTCTCAGGTACAAGATAGATTATATCTAGATTTTGATTGGTCAACTGACGCATTGTTAGATACATTTATTGTGATTAAAGCATGGAGGGCACTTGACCCTACAACGTGGACTGAAATATATAATCAGATGTGGGTTAAGGACTATGCTACTGCTAAGATTAAAAAGCAGTGGGGTCAAAACTTAACTAAGTTTACTGGTGTGCAAATGCCAGGAGGCGTCACATTGAATGGTGAAATGATTTACAACGACGCAGTTGATGAATTAAAACGACTTGATGAAGAGCTTAGAATGGTTTGGGAAACACCACCACTAGATATGATAGGATAATGGCTACTAATTCTTATTTCACACAAGGCACAACAGGCGAGCAGGATTTAGTCGGTAGTTTAGTTACCGAGCAAATCAAGATGTTTGGTAAAGATGTCTATTATATACCTCGCACTCTAGTTAATAGAGACTCAGTGTTTGAAGAGGATAGTCTATCAGCATTTAATGGTGCATATTTAATAGAAGCATACATTGAAGATGCTACAGGATTTCGTGGCGATGGAGATATGTTTAGTAAGTTTGGTGTAAGAATATCAGACCAAGTTACGTTTATAATTTCAAGAGAAAGATTTACAGCAGCAGTAGATGATAATGCACAATTAATTGTAGAAGGTCGTCCTAATGAGGGTGACCTTATTCATTTGCCTATGGCAAACAAAACTTTTGAAATACAATTCGTAGAGCACGAAGTCCCATTCTACCAGTTAGGTAAAGTGCATGTATGGGGTTTACGTTGTGAGTTGTTTGAATACAGCGATGAAGACTTCAACACTGGTGTCGCAGAGATTGATGCAGTTGAAGTTAACTTTGCTAACGCAGTTACTATTAACGTTGCAGATGGTGGCACAGGAGACTTTGTTGCAGGAGAGATTGTAACAGGTGGTAGCTCTAACGTAACATCTGAAGTTAAGTCATGGAATTCTGCTACAAGACAGTTAATTGTTTACAACAGGTCTGGTATGTATGCTATACCTGAGACATTGACAGGCAATACATCTGGTGCAGCATGGACTTCTGCTACATATAATACACTAAATAATATGAATAGCGAAACAGACCAAAACTTCACACTTGAAACACAGGCAGATGCTATTATAGATTTCACTGAGAGTAATCCTTTCGGTGACTTTGGAAACTCTGGAGGTACCTTATAATGTTGGGCACATATTCTTATCATGAAATAATTAAAAAGACTGTTATCGGTTTCGGTACACTTTTCAATAATATTGAAATCCGACGCACTAAAGGTAGCAAAACAGAGGTGATGAAAGTCCCTCTTGCTTATGGTCCTAGACAAAAGTTTCTTACTCGCTTAGCTGCAGTAGGAGATTTAACTACTAAAGACCAAGTGCAGATTACTTTACCTAGATTATCTTTCGAGATACAAGGTATTAGTTATGACGCAACAAGAAAACTTTCACCTACACAATATATCCGCAACACTAAAGCTGCGGGAGACAATGTAAAAAGTTATATGCCAATACCATATAACGTTAATTTTGAATTGTCTATCATGGCAAAGAATCAAGATGATTCTCTACAAATACTAGAGCAGATTCTTCCATTCTTTCAACCTTCATTTACTATCACAATGAATCTAGTCCCAGAACTAGGTGAGAAGAGAGACTATCCAGTCACTCTAACTGCTATTGATTATGAAGATGTTTATGAGGGAGATTACGATACACGTCGTACTCTGGTTTATAATTTATCATTTATAGCTAAGACATTTCTATACGGTCCTGTGCAAGACGCAGACTCAGAGATTATCAAGAAGGCTATTGTTGATTATAATACAAAAGATAAAACCATGCCTACAAGGGAGGTTAGATATCAGGTGCAACCAGACCCAATTACTGCTGACCCTGACGACAACTTTGGTTTTAACGAAATATACAGTGAGTTTACAGATGCCAAGTCGAGAAACCCAGTCACAGGACAAGACGAGTAAGTTTGATGGTATCGAGGAAGCCCTTGATGTCCAGTCAGATATCGTCCCTGTAGAAAAACCAAAAGTAGAAGTAGTTGATACTACATCTACAAAAGAGCAATTAAAGAAAGACTATGAGTATACTCGTGGTCATCTATACTCATTGGTTGAAAAGGGTCAAGAAGCGGTAGACGGTATACTTGAGTTGGCACAAGAGTCAGACCAACCTCGTGCGTTTGAGGTTGCAGGACAGTTAATTAAACATGTCGGAGACGTTGCTGACAAACTTGTAGACCTACAGAAAAAGGTCAACGAGATTGAAAATCCTAAGAAAGATAAGCAAGTTAATACTACAAACAATACAATGTTTGTTGGTAGCACAGCTGACCTTGCTAAATTCTTAAAACAACAACGCGATAAATAGTCTAGTAAGGAGAATCCAAATACAATGTCAGTATTAAACGTCATTGACACACAAACAATTACAGGGTCTGGCTCAGGCTATATCACTGTAAAATCTGGCGTGATTCGTGCATACGCGGCAAGTGCTTCAACTATTCAGATTGATGCAGGACCTGCTATAACTCTTGCTGCAGGAGAAGCAATTCTTTTGTCTGTGGGTAAATCGAAGAATGCTCAAATTAAAGCAGCTACTGATGCTGCCACTATGGTTGTTACTGTATTAGGTGGTGGTACTCCTGCTCATAGATTCGTAGTCGGAGATTACATCTCGACTGCTGCAGATGGTGATGCAGCATTCACATCTGATTTCGTAACAGCAGCGAGTGGTGGTAAGAAGATTACTGCTATCACAGATACAACTATCACTACAGATTATGACTCGTCAGGAGCTAGTGCAGATTACGCACTTGCATCAGCAAAACTTGAAGCAGGCACAGTCCCTGTTATTCAAAAAGCAGTTAAACTTACTGCAGGGTCTGCCAACGTTGTCGTTGAGCAAGTCCAAATTGTCGGAGGCTAACTCATGCCTGCAGTCTCGAGAAAACAACAAAGATTCTTCGGGATGGTTAGAGCGGCTCAGAAAGGGG
>CEVZ01246349.1_pt1 | contig 13596 bp, 18 predicted proteins | sample 361371 | NCBI WGS metagenome assembly CEVZ01 (sample SAMEA2620217, study PRJEB7988) | marine metagenome | isolation source: saline water (ENVO:00002010), including
CTCTTCATCTTCTCTCGAAGAAATCTCGTTGAATAATTCAGGATCACTGTATAACACATTAGTGTATGAAGGCTCATCAGATTTGATTCTCTCTTCCATTTCGTCTAATTTCCTGATAACAAGCCCTGCGAATTGTTGGTTAGCTTGTAGCATAGCCTCCGCATTCAAATGATGCAGTTTCCTCAAATTGTCAATATGTCCTGGAAGCCAAACAGGTTCCGCCAAAATCTGCTCAAATAGCGACATGCGCTTATCCATAGCATCCAACCTTCTCACGATTGCCTCAAAACCCAACAGTATTTTCTTGGTATCGATTTCCGTAGTTTCTGTTCCCTGCATGGTATCTTGTGGAACATCAGAGTTTGCATCTTGAGGGATTTCTGGAACAAAGCCAGGTCGAAACGAAGAAGCCCAGTCATCTGACATGAACAAAGCGATAACTCTCAGCCGTTTGAATGTGTGGGAGAAAGCATACTTGCAATTCTCGCCAGCCGATCTGCATCGGTATTCTCTTCACGGGGCAAATATTTGAAATCAATTCGCAGCACATTTGAAGTGAAATTGTTAATCAAGCCATTTCTAAGATACTGTACATAATTGTGCAATTCTTGTAATCGTGGCTCCTTGACTTTGTATTCACCGTTAATTTGCCTGATAACAAGTTGAGAATCGCTGTAAATGATAACTTCCATTAGACCAACCACATCTAAAGGACCTCTTGTGACGGGGCCTCCAAGCCCTGTCTGCAAATACTTCAGCGCACCAATGACTGCATGATACTCTGCCTCATTATTCGTGGACTTAGGGGGGAGAGGTACTAAAAATCGAGCAGTGGGCCTCCATTCATTGAGATTCGGGCCAAATGCCTGCTCAACATGTACGCCAGAACCACTGCCTCGACCAACAAAATTAGATCCATCACAAAAAATCTTCACTTTCATTCACAATCACACTCCGAACCACAACTCATTGGCTCTCTTCTATCAATTCGTTTGAAACAATGACTGCACATCAATACGCCTTGACCTAACACCGGCCAAGAAATGCCCCCTGGCATGTATTTCTCCAAAACATCATCGATTTCCTGTCCAAATTGAATAACATCTCTCCGACTCAATCGAGTAAAGGGTGCTTTTGCAGTTACTTGCGATAACGGATGAGTAAAACAATCCTCCAGTGGCCCACTTCCTTGCTGAATAATGCGCCTCATCGAAGCAATCCATCTCTTGCCCGACATTCTCAAACTCATTCTGTGCACGGGGTGAACAAGAAGATTGTCGCCAAGCCCCGCATTATTTGAAACAACCAGTGCTACTGCATTTGAGGCATTGGGTGCACGAATGTCTATCTCTAATTGAGAATCAATATCAACAACATGCCAATCATATTCGTCACGATCTAACTCAAGTTCGAACGGCACCGGAGAATCAGACCAACTCCAACCTGTATGTTGCAGAACTTCTGTTGGAAGTTGAGTAGAGTAATGGGAACCTTCCGAATCAATAGCAACAATTCTGAAATACTTGTGTCCAGTTCTTTCTTCAATAAACAACCTGGATTGCTTTATTTCACAGTTTCCTTTACCTCTAATTTTAATTTTATGTCCTCTTTGCGGTCCTTCGAAAACATTGTCTTGGTTGAACATAACAGGAGCGGGGAACCCTCTGCCTCTTGAAGCCTTCGTCATATTTTCTTCCCCCCGAACAAAGCGCCAAAGATCATGGTAATTCCCTCAGCAACTTTGCCTAATGAAAGACCGGCCTGCTTTGATTCCCAAGTACCATGCAAAGCGTAATTCGCATAGTGCTCGCAGTTCCGTGTCAATAAGTTGTAATCATTGCGATGCAACATTTCTTTCGCTCTATCAAGAACAGGTATAGGCTCATCTGGAACTTCAACGATTTCAATATCTCTGCCTTCGGAAAAACGAACATAATCAGTCAAACCAACCCTGGTGCCAGTATGGCTATCGGGAGCATCAACAGATGGACTCCAAACACGATTTAGCAACCTTGACGACCAAGACTGCTCCGAAATCTCCCCCTCATAGACGCCCCCAAACTGATAGATTAGTTGCAATCTGGTATCAGGGTGATAATACTCAGAAGCTACACCATAATGGAAAAAACTGCCTCTCTGAAACCTTCTTCGAAGAATTGCACCAGGAGGAAAGGGCATTTCGGGCTCTTCGTCCATGAGTGTCCTAACACTGTCTGCCTCATAGGGTTAATCCCAATCAGTTATTGGCTGGTGTCGAGAAGCCACTAAAGCAAAAACTCCTACAGTCTTGTATCTTCCATCTGCAGCTTTCAATACTCTACTGTTAATTCGTTTGAAATCAGGGTGGCGAAACACACCGCCTACAATTCGAGGATCACAATCTGCTGGCAACGGCAGTTCCGACAATACATCTTCAATAGTCACCTCTCCACTATCAGTTGCAATTCTCACAGCAACAGACCTTGCTTCCTCTATCCAAGAATAACGCAGGGGTTTTGTAGTCGAGGATAATTCAAGTTCTCGCAGTTTTTCCTTTAGTCGTGAAGATTGATCACTGGGCAATTTGAACATGCTCGTAATAACTCGCATTACTTTCTCCACATCATCTGCCTTCATTGGCTTCACTCCATAGGCGAAATTTCGATTAACACTGAGGGCGCTTCTCCTTGAGCAACTTGAACTTTCAAAACTTGTAGGGATGATATTTGCCGGTCATCATCAGCAAGCATACCAGAAGCAAATAGGGCATCCATGTAATGTTTAGCAATGTTATCCACATCAGGCCCGTTAGATTTCCACTGTGCTTGCAAAGGAGTTCTTTTCCTATGCTTTGATTTAGGGCACGCAAATTTAGCGACAATACGAACTGCAATAGCCCCAGTCATGCGCTGAAAATCCTCAGGCAGTTGGCTTTTCGCCATAACTTGAATGTGAGCCTTACTCGATTTAGATTCCGCCTTCTCATATGCGATTGGCTTACCTGAGCGCGTTGAAAATCGAGGCCTACCCTGTGCCATAGGCGGCCCTGGAATCTCAATCTTGTACATGCTTATCCTCCAACTGATCCAAAACAAAAGCAACCATGTCCGTCCACTTAGACCAAGAATTGACTCGCTTTAATCTCCCTAATTCATCCCTTACTTCGAGCGGAACATCACGACAAACGATGAACCCAGTATCTTCTTTGGTCCAATCAACTTGCATTGGGGTGATTTTCTCAGAGTTCTCAAGCACCCAGTAAGCCATATCTGCCCAAGAGTTCCAACCCATCTTGCGTCTGACTACAATCAAACGGTCCTTTACATCAAAAGGAAGCCCTCTCAGAACAATATTTCCAGTTAGAACTGGAATCAGAACCTTCGGTTCATCGTCCTCCATGCACATGCCAAGCCTTTGAACCGTTTGAAGTTAGGGCAAGACTATCCCATTAATCGGCTCAAGACCTGCTCTGTTTCATCATTCTTTGTTAGCAAATTGGAAATTAAATTATCTTGGGGTTGTTTCTGTGAATCATCCTCCCAATATTCATTGTATTCTGGATCAGGTGTACCATAATTCGATAATAACGGCTTATCCCTATCCTCTTCTTTCCGAATATGCTTGAGATAATTTGCAACTTTATCCATATCAAGTGTGTCTATGAATTGAGATGCTTTACGAATTTCATCAGAAATGCCACGAATGTCAATGTCGTCAAAGGAATGTAATCCAGGGGCGACCTCATCTCGAACATTTTCAAGCAAATCCCTGATTGCGGGAACATTGATTCCATCAAGTTGCGTGTGGAAAGCTTCCAATCTGTTTGCGGCTACATGAAGCGACTCAAGCAATTCCACCATTCTCGCCTCCATGAGATCTGCTTTATCTTCAACCCGTACCGTAACAACAGAAATCAACAGGTTTGTGCCAATTGTAAACGCCAAAGCAGCAGCAAGAATGTATGTCCATGCAGTCGGATAGATGTAACTCACAACTGGAGCAGACATTACCAATAAAGCAGTAAATACGAACAATATGGACCGAATGCGCTTATCATACTCGATAGATTCTCGCATACTGACAATGTCCTGTTCTAAACCAACAGGAGATTCCCATTCCTCCTCCTCCTCCTCATATATTGGGACAAGAGAAGGAAGCGACAAATCAATCACTCGCCTGATGTATTCGGCTCCTCTGAATCAGGTATGCCATCATTGTCATCGTCTTGATCTACATCATCAGGGATTCCATCACCGTCAGTGTCCTTCTTGACGCCCATCATTTGTCCAAGACTGGTTACAGGCTTTACTGCAGCGCCAACAACGGCACCTGCGGCCTTTTGTGCAACATTCTTTGGTTTTGGCTCTTCGACCTTCAATTCTGGAGCATCCTCATCTTTTTCTTCATCACGAACCCATTCTGGAACGCCGTCTTTCAAAACAAGATGCAAAAGAAGCCATTGTTGTGCAACAGTCAGTGGCGCATCCAAAGCCTTCTCCTTGAATCCTTCGAAACGCCTATCTGTCAGCCCACCCTTAATGAAATTAACCAACCGAGCAAGGTCAGGTTCCCCAGCACCCAAATATCGCTTACAACGATTTACCCAACTGTCTCTTATCCTGATTCCTTTTGTCAAGAAACCAGGAAGCATTGTCTTTCCAAGATCATACGCATATAACGATTCATCACCCATTTCTGTTCACACTCCTTTAGCCGCAGCCAATACTCCCTCAATTACTTGCCGATTCTCGGCTGCAGAGAGGAATTCGATGTCGTATGCAATATTTTTCTGCCCAGGTGGGTCGCAGTCTGCATAACTTGTAATAATCTCCATTAGAGATTCGTATGATTCATGCTGGAAAACTTCCCATAGCTGATGGTCTCGCATGAATGAGCCGGCCATTTCTATTGAAACAACTCCTTTGTTGATATTTTGAACACTCATACCAAGAATACGCAGGTTCACGATAACCAATAATTCCATGATTGAACGCTCGATTTGGTTCTGTACCGAAGTTGGATACATATCCTCTGCTCTTCGAACCGCTCTTTCAGTAGTTCTCTTCAAGATTTCAATGAATACTTCGTTACTCTTCCATTGGTCAGGCAATGTTTGATGTATTTGTTGCATTACTGCCCTACATTTGTCCTCAAAGGAAACTTCTGGAATCGGTTGTTGCATAGGAACAGGCTCTTCCCATTGTTGAAGAGCGGGTTCTGCGAATTGTGATTGAGCCTGTGGCATTGAATAACTCGGTGGTGCGCCTACTGGCGGACTTCTTGCCGACATAACAGATTTCAAACCAGTAGCGATACTTCCAGTAATCTCCGCAAGTTGTCCCGAACGAATCAATGAGTCAAGAACAGATTCTTCTGTTCCCCCACCACCAGATCTCAATCCATCAAGTGCCATTCCAATGAGGGTTTCATCAGTTGTTGAACGACCCCCACCGTTTCGCATACTATCAATAACAAGACCCATCATTTGAGTTTGATTTTGATTCATAGCATTCATCATCATTGCTTGGTCTTGTCTTGAACGCTCAGAGTTCCGCTCTTGGCTTTCTAACAATTTCAACATGACAAGGCTATCATTCCCATCTTTCTTACTTGAGTTAGAACGAATCAATTCAGTCATTAGAGTAGCAAGCAATTGATCCGAACCTCCGCTTGCAACACCTTGCTGATACGATACACCTTGAGATTGCTCAAACTGATTTCTCGCATGATTCAAAGCAGCGACTTCCTGATAATGAGTTGTAGCATCTCGAATCGTACTTGAACCGCCTTGCGGCTCAATTGGAGTTGGCTCAAAGTTAGGAATGACTGGCGCAGCGACAGCGGGTGCGGCCTTAGCCTGAACTTTTCTCGCAGGGGGCCTGTTTCCAGCCGCCAACCAAGCCTCATGAGAAACTCGAATGACCTCGGAAGAAACGCCCATTTTCTTGGACACAAAATCCACATCAAGATTCCCTGCGGCATCATAGAAAATTGGTGTACCCACCAAATCAGTCCTACCTTCGTATTCCGGTGTGTTGTCAATCAATTGTTGTGTCCAAACTGCCTTGAAGACAATGTCAAGTTCACTTTTCAAATCTTCCGTATTTCCTGGTCCATCACTCATTATTTTCACCACTTAATTCTCCTGGTCGGCTATGAATCATATCATCCACAACAGATCGCAGCCTTGCAAACCCTGCATCAAGCAAAGTTGCAGCCAAATCCGGAGTTGCTTGTCCCAACGGATGAGCCGGCAACAGCCCATCCCCCTTGAGCCCACATCGGCTTCGAATTTGGTCGAGATTGCTTATGTCTTGCTCGCATATTGAAATCAAATGCGCATAAGAAAAGGGATTATCCATGAACAAACTCAAGTTCCGAATAATTCTTGATCCAATCTCTCTGATTGAATCAAGGTCTTCCTTGTTCAATTGCTCTATCGGCTCACTCATACGGATTATCCCCCTTAGGCGCACTATCTGAATTAGATTCCGCACTTGGTTCTAAGGATTCGCTAATGAAGCTTGACAACTCTTCTAATTCGTAATCAAAATCTTCCAGAATCTCTCTAACCTTCTCTGCATCATCATAGTACATAGCAAGAGCACGGCCCTTCGCAAAGTGCGCAGAACCAGGGTCGGTGTATTTAATCGAGAGAACAGCATGATGCATGATGTGAATTACTTCTTCTCCATCTATGATGACATACCCGTCATCGGTAGGGATTAACTCGACATCAGACATGGAATTGCCGTTCATTAACTTGAGTTCATTAGCCTTGAGCATGAATAGTCCCAACCCTTTCAGCCGTTTGAAGGTGGCGACTATTCGCCAATGGTCAGTATAGACCATCAATGGTTGAAAAAAAACACAAAATAACAAAAAAATAATGTAATTTTGCACAAACCATTGATGGATGCATGCAAACAAACATCAATTCGACAAACAAAGGTTTCAAGTTCCTTTGTTTTCTTTGATCAATGGTTTGGGCAAACCCACCCCCTTATTTCCAGTGGAGGCTGAAAAAACACGTGGGACTTACAACCATCGATGGTTTCACGCCCAATTTGGCTATGCAACAAGGCATCCACTGCAACTCTAAACGAGCGAAGGCTTGATATTCCGGTTGTTGCACAGCGACAATTCCCGCCCTGAGGTTGTTGCATGAGAGACATTACAGACGCAACAGATAACGCAACAAGGTGGGGGCTTTTCGCCAAGCGTTCTCAGAAGATATGGGCGGTCTACGAACTTCTGATTCACAGAAATTTGATTGGCTCAAGAATAGCCGAATTATTGGAACTAAATCGTTCCACAGTAAGTCGCCACATCAAGAAACTGGAAGAGGGGCAGTACATCGTTAATGCACCAAGACTCGCAGACCACATGAAGCGAATCGAAGCAACAAGCAAACGCTCCGTAACAGGATTTTCAAAAGCGTACATCAGAGGGCCAAGATCTGCCGAAGCAGACCTGCTCTTAATCGAAGCAAAGGCCCAAGTGGGGGTGCGTGCGGGGCAGGCCGAGCAGACCCCAACCGAACCACTACCAGGTGGCAACCGAGCCATGATCGACATTCACAGAATAGACTTCAATTTGCCAGCCGATACAAGCGCCCCAAACAAAGGGCTCCCGACACACCAAAGAACGCTTGAAGGATGGAAGAGCCTCGGTGTAACGCCAGGGAACTTAACCAGGGGATGGGCACATTGGAAAGCACCTCCTGTGGAAACGCAAATCGGTGAATGGAATGTGTATCTGCGCAGAAGAGGAACGCCCACCAAAAATGAAGAAGGAGAAGTAATAGGCATAGAATGGGGAGATTTTTGCTTACCAAATCCTGTAAGAATAACTCTTCCAAACCGATTCTGGGTCACAGTCGAAGAAGCCATGAATGAAGAAGAACTACATTCAAGAATATGTGATTCAGTTTGGGCAGTCAGAAATGAAGTAATGAAGAGATACGGATTCGTGCTTGGCTTCCCTCTATCCAAAACAAGCCAAATGTACGAGGCTGGTGCATTAAGGCACGACCCAGCCCTCGTTAAACAAATCAAAGAAGAGAGAACAGCTTCAGGCAAAGGAATGCTGGAGATTACAGATTCAATTACTGCAGACGGAAGCCATGATCTACTTGAGGAGGGCTTCGCTCATCTCGATTGCAAAACGCCAAGAGAGGCGGCAATGCAAGCAAACCCCGTTGTCGCACTTGATCATCTCTTGAAAGAATCAATGTCACACATGGAACAAATGCGAAAGGTCGCAGATGAATCGGTAGTGACAATCGAAGAAATGGCGGTCAAAAGCAGCGATTCAATTACAAATCATTTCGAGGCTCACATGCAGAATCTGACAGAGAAAATGATGAACACATTCGAAGAGAAATTCAATGAATACATGAGAGTCTTCATGCAAGCACAAACCGAGAGAGCACGACAGATTTTGGAGAGATTCGAAGAGCGATTAGCGAATGTCGAGCCAAGCACTCCAGAAAGCCAAATGCTGATTTCTGATTTCTTCACAGATGATGAAGACGGCCCCGAAATGTAATGTTCCAGTGGAACGGTGAAACGGGTTTATTTCAAGACATCGGCAGGCATCGGCAATGCATGGCCGGTGGCAACGCTGTAGATTTGGGCGGGAATCACGCCTTCTCAGGACCTTTGAGAAGGGCAAGATGGGGAATTGATACTCAATTCTCAAGACCTGCTATCGGAGGCGTAGATCAACAACTCAGATACACCTTCTCTCCAGAATCCTCGGATGCTGAAGGCTTCATAACGACCATCAAGGTTTTACAAGAATTAACCAGCAAATATGTGACTAATCCCGAAGTAGTTCAATTTACGAGAAGACTATTCAATCATGCTCGGATTAGAAACCATGATGAATTAGGGGAGATTCAAGCCTTAATTCAGTATTTTCAAGGAAGCTACACCACAAACACGCCCGATGAAGAACTTGGATTACCTCTATTATTTGGAGACAAAGGGGCATACAGATACCAAAAAGACCCATATGGAAATGAACTATTCCAAAGCCCAGCCAAAGTCCTGAGAGACATTCAAGCAGGCGAATCAGGTGCGGATTGTGACGACATAGCCGCAGCAGCAGCCTGTTGCCTTGCCGCAGCCGGCTACCCTGCTATGCTGATGATCGTAGATGCCGATTCAAGCAATCCAGGACAATTCAATCATGTAATGCTGGCAACCAAAACTCTCCAACCAAACCCAATTTTCGGGACCGACTGGTTCCCCATCGAATTAATTCACCCGTTCGGAGCGGGGGAATCGGTCCAAATTTCGCAATACATTCCACTAATCGTTGAGCCATACGATATTGACAGAAAAACACAATCGCTGATCCCAGCAAGGTTTAGGTGAAGAAAATGTACAGGGGACGAATACCAGGTGACGACAAAAAGCATGTAGGCCCAACAGGAGGCTTAGGCGGATTAGGTCATGTAGACAAGAAAAACCCCGCTCCAAGACCCGCTCCAAGAGAATTGCTAAAGGGAACAGCGCCACCACCGAAAGCAGGGACGCCTCCATCGATAAATCTGTCAAATAGTCCCTATGCCAACGAAAACAACTCTCCTCCTAACTTTCAAACACCTACTTTCGAGAGAATGCCAGCAGCAAACCCTGCACCAGAGATTAGCAAACTGGCCGCACCTTTAGGCAATACGAAGGGAACTAAACTATTCTCATGGAAAAACGCATTGTACCTCGGTGGCCTGATGACAACGACATATGTGGCATACAAATACACTCACCGGCAAAGTGCCGAAGACTACGAAGCAGAATTGATGGAGGATGATGATTGATGATTGAGCACTTGCCAATCCAAGCCCTACCATTTCTTTTGGCATGGTGGTTAGGAACTTCAGCCGCTGAAATGAAAAACGGGAGGAATTGAAATGAGTATGTTTGGAAACAATATTTGGGCTACTGGTGAAATAAACCCTGCAAACTTTGCCGCAAACACAAATGTAAATCAGGCAAGTAGAGCAGAACAAAACAACAGCAACAACACGGTGACGGATTCATTCATTGGATCTCCCCTGGCGACCAATTCTCCTCCCTACCCTGTCCTAAACCTGGGAATGACTTACAATGAAGTCCCAAATCAAATCAAGATCATTTCAGCCATCGGAAGTATAGTCACAACAGGACTACTGATGGAAGCATTCGTATGGGGTTCAGGAAAGGAAATAGGTGGAAAGAAACTAATTTCGTTAGTTACTGGTGGATTGGCTTCAATACCAATATCCAAACAACTGGCAGAAGGCAGATTGCCAAAGGGTGAGTAAAATGAAGAAGGTAGATGAAGCAACGGGTATGACAATAGAAGTACCAGGTCACATGACAACACGCGGGAAATTCCCCTACGCTGGATTCTGGGCAGCAGTATCTCCTCAATTGGTGAGAGGGATACAGAAACACTGCTTGCCCAATGAAAACACTTCAACCATCAACGAAGCTTTGTCGAACTTAATCAATCTAACAAATGGTGAACAAGCAATCATCCTAAGCGAAAGATTGTGGTACATTGGTGAACTAATGGAACTCAACCCCACACTTCCAGTCGAAGGCAGGGCAGGTTTGGCTCTCGGATATGTTCAACCAAGCAAAGACGGAGGCAGGTTGGCAGTAGCATCTCGACTATTCGATGCACCAATTAGGGCGATTATCGCCCAAACAGCAGGCAAAACAAGAGCCGACAATTCAATGTCCAACTTATTGAACGAGCAATCTTACTACAAAACAAAACTCGAACAATTGACTATTCAGTTGAGAAACCTTGAGCGTGAAGCAGGGAACAAACAAGAAATCGCCCAACTTCAACAAAGGGCAACAACGATACAAAATCAGATCATAGGACTACAAAGAGAATGCGACAAGAGAGCAGAACAAATCGCAGAAATCCAAGCGGTCCGTGTACAATATGCAAGTGTCAAAAAAACACATGACGCAGAACAGGCAGAAGTAAAGAAATTGCAAAACCAAATCAAAAATCTGCCAAACAACAATGCAAGAAGAGAAAACGCTACAAAAGCACTCGCACCACTTCTGCAAAGAGTTCAATCAACAGGTATGTGGCTACAAAGAGTAGCAGTATCCGCAGATGATTCAGTAATCGGTGATCTACAATCACTACAGAACAGTAAACTCGCTGAAATAAACCGACTAACAAATGAATACAACAACTTGGTAAACACCTACAACTCCAATGCAGAGAAATACGAAACAGCAGTAGCTTCAGGACAACAAGTATGGTTGGAGATGCAACAAGTATCGAATCACATACAATCTATGGAATCCAACATCGCCAACGCTACAAACGCCATGTCCTCTTTCAACAACATAGAAACAAGCCAATTGACGAGAGTATGGGTCGCACACCTTGCAAATTGTAGGTCTGAAGCCGAAAGATTACTATTCCAAGCAAAGGCAAATGCAATGGGTGCAGTGCAAGGATCACCAATACCCAGGTCTGCAGAAGAACTGGTTGATGCAATGCATGTAAAACACTTCGAGGAATACATCGATGTGCTTAACCAAATCGGTGACTCGTTAGATGATGCCGAATACGAACTACTGGAAGAAATCGGACGACTCGGATTAGCAATGGCCTATGTTCCAGAAGGAAACCGATTGTATGCCATCTCAGAACTACGGAAATCAAGAAGAACAGTGGCTTACAGAAACCTCATCGAAGAAATCCTCGCACAAGGAGGACAGCCAGATATGGACAAGAAAATCAGAGCCCTATCAGCAGGTGGAAGAACACTACTCATCGAAAACGACAACGATCTTGTTGAAGTCAAACACTTAATCAGACATCTGACTGATTCCAAGTTGAATCTCAAATACGGGGGTGGCAATTGATGCGAAGGGCACTGAAATTAACGAAAAGAGAAAGAAAACAGGTCGAGAGGGCCTTAAAAAAACTGGACTCTGCTTACGCTGCAGGTAAAGTGAACCCTTTAGTGTACAAAGACCAAAGAGCAAAACTACTACAAAATCTGCAAAGACCAAAATTTGCAACAACTGCTTTGGAAGAGAACCAAAGAGGGTTCTTTCAAAGAAGGAGAAACATGGAGTTTGGGCCAGCACCAGTGGGATATTGGGATGCAACAATCAAAAACAAAGAAGCAACCCTGCAAGTAAACCCCAACAAGGTACGGCAATCACTACTCTCAATCCACAACAATGAGTGGTGGAACGATGGCTTCCAAGAATCCCTCCGTGAATCTGCAAACGCAAGAGATCCAGTCAATCAAGCGAACCAACAGACACAACAAGAAATGTCATACTACCAGCAAGCGGTCCACCATGCACAAAATCTTGCGGGAACCGTTAATGCAAACACCTTTGAGGGCACAGACATTTGGCAAAACATCGAAAACTCGGAACCAGTATTGAGGGCTTTAGAAAGATTAGCCGAGAATGTCGAATACACTGTATTACGGATGACGACTATAGGAATGTCCGAGGAATTAGCAAGAGATGCAATCAGAAAAGCAGCAATTACCGCAGGTAACGCAATGACTCAACAAGGCTACTCTCAAGCAAGAGCCGCTGAAATTACTGCAATGGTCGTCAAAGGGGAACTTTCAATCAATCAAGCAGTCAGCCAAGTGACTTCCGACATCAATACTGCAAACCAAGCAATAGCCGCAATGAATAGCAACACGGCGAACCCATCCAATCCAATATGGAGAAACAATATGGATATTCATTCCATTGGGCCAAGTGGCGGTGGCGTCAGCTTATCTCAACTGCTTAACATGAAGAATGACTTAGTCAGCGACCTCGAATTAGAGAATGATCCAGCAGCAAGAAATCAAATCGCTGAAGCACTAAACAACTTACAAGCGGAAATCAACAGCAGACAGGCAGGCATACAAAGTGTATCAAATGCTCTCCCTGGTCCTCGCGGGCAACCTACGATGAACACACAAGGAAATGGTTACAATCCCACACAAAATTACCGCGCAAACCTATCCACAATGATGAACACAATCGATGCAATGTCCAGGGGTGGACCAGATCTATGGCAAATGGTGGACGACATTGTGACGATTCAAGGGAACATGTACTTCGATTACAGCGCAGGCAGTCCAACTTACATCACCTATGCAGCCAACAACGCACCAGAATACGATGCAGCCACCTCAATATACAGTCCTCCAAACACAGGAATATCGGTGTCCACCGTAATTACCAATGAAATGGATGAATCCACGATCTTCCCATCAGGTGACTTCACAGTTTACTCATCCGGAAAGGCAAGCATACCTTCACTAAAATTAATCATTTCACAAATTATGAATGCACTGAACTCTCCTCTAATCCCTGATAATGAAAGAGCGTACCTAATGTATCTGAAATACATCATGGAATTCAAAATCGCACACCTTGAATCTATTGTAGAGACAGTAGTACAGAATAACAGTGGCGGGAACAACAATGGCGGAAACAACAGTGGCGGGAACGCTAACAACCCCTACAATTTGCCGAATGATGCACAAAATCAAGCACAAAATAATAGCGGAAACGGAGGAAACGGTGGCAACAACGCCAACGGCTTCAACAACGGTGGCAACAACGC
>CEVZ01120338.1_pt1 | contig 13580 bp, 11 predicted proteins | sample 361371 | NCBI WGS metagenome assembly CEVZ01 (sample SAMEA2620217, study PRJEB7988) | marine metagenome | isolation source: saline water (ENVO:00002010), including
GGTTGAAATACGCTTACAATACGTCGACTCCATCCATTTCTTGCACTATCTAAAGTCACTCGAACTTCAGTTGGATGATGCGCATAGTCATCTACAACCATGATTCCATTTGCTTCTCCTTTAATATCAAATCTCCTTCTAACGCCTTTGTACGATTCTAGTCCAGCTGCAATATCATGAAACGGGATATTCATTTCGATACCTAAAGCAACAGATGCCAATGCGTTTAACACATTATGTTCTCCAGGAACTTGCAAATGTATTACACCAAGTTTTTCCTTTTTATGGAATACTGTAAATGTTGTTTCAGATTTATTGTGAATAATCTCGCTTGCATAAAAGTCACTTTTCTTAGATAAGCCAAACGTGATTACTGGTCTTTTTATATTTGGAATTATCTCAGCAGCAGCAGGGCTTTGATTCCCAATGATGACTGCGCCATAAAAGGGAGATGCGTTTGCAAATTGAGTAAACGCATTTTGTAAATCATATAAATCTTCGTAACAATCAGTATGTTCCAGTTCAATATTTGTAATGATGCCAATTGTAGGTTGTAACGATAAGAAACTTCTGTCAAACTCATCGGCCTCCACTACAATTATATCACCTTCTCCAAGCAATGAATTAGTATCTATATTTCTTACGAGACCCCCTACAACAAGCGTCGGATCCAACCTTGCTTGACTTAACATTGTACCTACCATGGAAGAAGTACTTGTTTTACCATGAGTACCTGCAACTCCAATGCTTGTTTCCTTTAAAGCGATTAATTCACCAAGCATTTCAGCTCTGCGAATAATAGGAACATTTTTCTTGATAGCAGCAATAATTTCTGGATTATCTTCTTTTACAGCACTTGAATAAACTAGCACATCAGCATTCGATAAATTTTTGCTATCATGTCCTTTAAAAATTTTTGCACCTTTGTTTTTTAAGTTTTGAATAACTTTTGAATCATTTATATCTGATCCAGATATTTTGAATCCTTGATTCAATAATAACTCAGCAATACCACTCATACCTATACCACCAATACCTACAAAATGCAATTTTTTTACATGTCTAAACATTATACTTGAGCTATATCTAAAATTTCGTTTACAATATTTTTTGTAGCATTTGGTTTTGCTATTTGAAGTGCATTATTGCGCATTTTTAATAATGTATCTTTATCATTAATTAAATCGAGAACTGTTTTTCCAAGTACATTTTTATCAAGACTATTTTGATTAATCATAATTGCAGCACCTGCCTCCACAACTGTCATAGCATTTTTCGTCTGATGGTCCGCGGTAGCGGTAGGAAGGGGGAGGAGGATGCTAGGCATACCGCAGACCAATAACTCAGACAAAGTCAACGCGCCAGCTCTTGAAATAACAAGGTCGCTGATTGCGTATGCAAGATTCATTTCTTTTATATAAGGTCTAATTTTTATTATGCTACTTTCTAGATGTTTTAACTCATTATAATTCTTTTCACCTGTTTGCCAAATAAGTTGGATATTGTTATCTTCGAAAATATTTAATGTTGACTGTATAGCTCTATTAAGAGGAACAGAACCTTGACTCCCACCAAATAAAAATACAGTTTGCAAAGAATGATTTAATTGAAAAACATCGTATCCAATCTTTTTAGATCCTTTATCAATCTCATCACGTATTGGGTTCCCTGTTACATTAATTTTAGTATTTATATATGACTTAGAGCTATCTGTGCCAGCAAATACTGCTGTTGCTTTTTTAGAAAACATTCTTGTTGTTAATCCAGGATATGAATTTTGTTCTTGAATCATTGTAGGTATATTTCTATCTATTCCAATCTTTACAGGTATAGCGCTAGCATATCCACCTGTGCCAATAATTACTTTAGGATCCATTTTGTCAAATAAAGATTTGATTTTTCGTATAGATAATGGTATTCGAACAAATAAAGACAAATTTTTTATAATACTATTTATAGATAATGATCTTTGATATCCACTAATTGGTATAAGCGTATGTGACAGTTTTTTATTTGGAAGTATATTTGACTCAATGCCAAACTCTGATCCAATATAGTGTACTTTAACATTATCAGTGCATTTCATAATTTCTTCACCAATTGCTAATGCAGGGTAAAGATGTCCTCCTGTTCCTCCTCCGGCAATCATTATACAAATTTCCTCATCCATATACCCGCGGACTCCATCCACTTGTGTGTATCAAAGACCTTTTTGCCTGACTTATATTAAGTAATATGCCCATGCTAACAAGATTAATCAACAGACCGGAACCACCATAACTAATAAATGGCATTGGCAATCCAGTAGTAGGGACTACACCAGTTACAACTGCTGCATTTATAAATCCATAAAGTATAAAATTAAAACTGATACCTATTGCAAGAAGAATACCGAAAGTATCCGTACTTTCTTTTGCTATTTTTATTCCTCTTTGGAAAATAAATACAAAAGTAGATAAGATAAATATTGTGCCTATTAGACCAAGCTCCTCGCCAATTATGGCAAAAATAAAATCTGTATGAGGAGTTGGTAGAAACAAGTTTTTCCCCATACTATTACCTAATCCTAATCCTAGAAAACCTCCATTACCTAGGCTAATTAATGATTGTTTTATCTGGTATGATTCTTGAACTCCAGCAGATTCTCCATAAAAAAAAGTTAAAACTCTTTGCATTCTATAGGGTTTCATTAACATAATTGGAATAAGAACCATTAAAGAAACAGCGCCGGTTGCAGTTAAATGAGAGATTTTAGCTCCACCTATGAATAACATCATAAAACCAATTAACCCGATCATAGCTGCAGTACTAAAATCAGGCTGAATAACTATCAATCCCATTGTAATAGCAAGCACACCTATTAGTGTGGAAAAACCATTATAAAAATCCTTTATTTTTTCTCTATAGCGATCTATATATGCTGCTAAATATATAATAACGGATAGTCTTGCTATATCTGAGGTTTGAATAGAGAATCCTCCTATATACAACCATCTTGCTGGTGCATTATTTCCTTGAATCCAATAACTTATTTTGGTGCAAAAAAGTAGAATAATTGAAAATATTAGGAAGTATTTTGAAAAATCTTTTAAATAACGGTAATCGAACATCATCACAATGAACATAAAAAAGATTCCTATTAATAGTCTTTTTAGGTGAGCTTGAAGATAAATAGTTGCTGTTGCTCTTTGGGATTGATCCAATGAAATTGAGTTACTTGCACTAAATAACATAATTGTTCCAATTATGCAAAGGAGCACAACTCCACTTAACAAATAATGATCATATTTTTTAGTTATCACATCAATGTATTTCATTCACTTATTTCCATAGTATTCACTAAGTCTTTAAAATAATCACCACGATGTTCAAAATTGTCAAACTGATCAAAACTCGCACAACCTGGAGACAATAAAATTATATCTCCAGGTTGGCTGTAGTTTTGGGCAAGACTGAGGGCTTCTTTAAGATCCATTGCCGAGGTAGATCTTACCGCATCCCTTATTGCTAAGAGTATTAACTCCTTAGCTTGCCCGAACGCGATCACTGTTTTGAGGTACTTGTGGGTATGAGGAAGGAGTGATCGAAAATCACTACCCTTATCCAGGCCTCCTAAGAGTAGGATAATAGGTTGTGAGAAGCTTTGTAATGCTACATTTACTGCATCTAAGTTTGTAGCCTTAGAATCATTGATGTATATAATGTTATTTATTTCAGCTACTTTTTCTAATCTATGTGGCACACCTGAAAAAGAAGATAAAACTGTAGATATTTTATTATTTGGAATTCCAATTATGTTAGCTGCTGTAGCAGCTGCTAATGCATTAGATAAATTGTGTTTACCAGGCAAAGATATATCTTCCATCTGAATAAGCGTGGCGTGCTCTTGAGTATAAATTTTTGTACGATTTGGTTGAAAAATCGCCTCCGGATGATAATTTAATCCGAAGGCGACTTTTCTAGAGGTGGACTCCGCAATTTCCTCTACCAATATATCGTCATCTACATTATATACAATAAAATCTTCCTTTGTTTGATTTGACCACATATTCATTTTTGCTGCAATATATTCTTTCATAGATGAATATCTGTTTAAGTGATCTGGAGTTATATTTAAAAAAATTGAAATAAAAGGTTTGAAGTGAATAATAAATTCCATTTGGAAGCTAGAAATTTCTAGAACCCAAACCCTTTTTGGATCTGGGTTATTTAAATCATTTAGGACCATATCTGAGAAGGGGACACCTACATTTCCTGCTAAAAGTCCATGAATTTCATCTGTTTGTACCATTTTTTCTAAAATATGAGCAGTTGTAGTTTTTCCATTGCTACCAGTAATAGCTATAATTGGTGAATCTGTATACCAACTAGCAAACTCTATTTCGCTAATAATTGGTATTCTCTTTTCTTTAGCTCTAATAATCAATTCTGAATCTTGCGGAATACCTGGAGACACAATCCACAGATCCGCCTCATATATTTGCTCACTATGATTTCCTAATTCCCCATTTATTTTCAATTCTTTTAATTTATTTAATGAATTGATTAATTCTTTTGTCTCATTATTATCACTAACAAATACATGAGCTTCGTTGTAGGCAGCTAACTTCGCTGCCGCTACACCACTAAGAGCAAGACCGAGAATTACAACTTTTTTCCCTTTTATATTTATTTTATCTCGATCTTTAACTATCATTATCTAATCTTAAACGTTGTTAGTGAAAAAAGAGCCAAGAGTATACCTATGATCCAAAAACGAATGACTACACGAGACTCTGGCCAACCTTTTAATTCAAAATGATGATGTATTGGCGCCATTTTGAAGAATCTTTCTCCTTTTCCAAATCGGTATTTTGTCCATCGGAAATAACTTACTTGAATCATGACGCTAATAGCTTCCCATACAAAAACTCCACCAATAATTGCTAATAAGAGTTCTTTTTTTAATAATACCGCTAGCGTACCTAGTGCTGCTCCAGTAGATAATGAACCAATATCGCCCATAAAAACCTCTGCTGGACTTGCATTGAACCATAAATATCCTATACATGCACCTGTAATTGCTGCTGTGAATACGGTTAGTTCACCTGCACCAGGTAAATACAATATGTTCAAGTAACTTGAAAAATCAACTCTTCCACTTATATAAGCAATTGCTGAAAAAACAGAAAATGAGATAGCTAATAATCCAGCAGCTAGACCATCTAAGCCATCTGTTAGGTTAACTGCATTTGATGCGCCTGTAATTACAAGAATAATTATTAATGGGTAAAATAATCCAAAGTCTATTTCATAATTCTTTAAAAAAGGGATGCTTGAAGAAGAAGTTATTCCTTGATACTCTGGAGCATTATAGATCCACAAACTTATAATGATACCAAGAGTTATTTGCCCAATTAATTTATATTTTGCAATTAAACCTTTTTCGAATTTTTTAATAACTTTTAAATAATCATCTAAGAACCCTATAACTCCCATCCAGATCAGTGATAACAAAATTATTTGGATAAATGTATTTGATAAATCTGCAAATAGAAGGGTTGGGAGGATCACAGATCCTAAAATTATGATCCCCCCCATAGTTGGCGTGCCCTTCTTCACGAGGTGTGATTCGGGTCCGGATGAGCGTATTTCTTCACCAATTTGATGAAAACGCAGTTTGTGGATAATCCATGGCCCGATGAGGAAACTTATAAATAGCGCAAGGATTGCAGCAGATGCCGAGCGAAACGTGATATATTGAAAAATATTCAAAGGAGAGTAATAAGTTTTAAGTGGAAGTAGAAGTTCGTATAGCATTATTTCATTAATGTTTCTATAATTGTTTCCATTGCCATTCCTCTTGATCCTTTTACCAAAATTTTGTCACCATCTGTTATTTCAGTTTTTAATTCTTTGATTAGATCCTCTTTAGTCTCAAAATGCATGTTTTTTGGACCATTAGTTATGGACTTATGTGTTGCAAGAGTTTCAGTTCCAACTGTAAATACATAATCAAGATTTGATTCAATACATTTTTGTCCAACTTTTATATGTTGATTTTTAGACTCGTCACCAAGTTCGAACATGTCTCCAAAAATTAATATTCTTCTGCCATTTCCAGAAAATCCTGTTAAATAATCTATTGCAGCAATAGTTGACTCAACGTTTGCATTATAAGTATCATCAATAAATGTCATATTTTTAGATTTTTTTATTTCGCATCTACCTGGAGGAGGTTGAAAGGTTGATATTCTATCTCTAAAGAGATCCCAAGAAATATTTAAAGTATCAGCTATAGCTGCACAAGCAATGATGTTTTTGGCAAATGAAAAATTACTTGATCCTGTAAAAATATCTTCTGTAGAGATTGTCAAAGATAGCGTCCCATCATCTTCAGTATGAATATCTGCTGGATAGTCACAATCAGGCGTTATTCCAAATGTTATTGAATTTTTTGGAAGATTCATTTTTGAAATATGTGGATCTGTTAAATTTACAAATCCAATTCCTTTATCGCTCATAGCTCTAAACAAAGCAGCTTTTGTGTGAGCAACTTCATTTATCGATCCAAATCCTTCAAGATGAGCAGGAGCTATATTGGTAATTAAACCATGAGTTGGGTTTGCAATACTACATAAAGCACCAATATCACCTGGTTGATTAGCCCCCATTTCTAAAATACTTATTGTATGCGCTTGCATCATTTGAAATAGAGTAAGTGGTAGTCCAATTGAAGTATTATAATTTCCTTCAGTTGCATGTACAGCAAATTGAGCATTTAAAACATGACGTAATAATTCCTTAGTAGATGTTTTCCCATTAGATCCTGTTATTGCTATTACTGGTATGTCAAATTGATTTCGCCAAAATGATGCAACTGCGCTAATAGCTTCTATTGTATTATTCACTAAAACTGTATAAGCATCAGTCTTAATATGTTCTTGAGCCAAGACCACTTTTGCTCCATTTTCAACTGCATTATCAATGAAATCATGACCGTCAACTTTCTCACCACAAATAGCAATATATAAATCCCCAGATCGACATTCTCTACTATCAGTAGAAATACCCCCAACAATCGGTATAGTATGGCCTGTTACTGTCCGAAAAACAACTTCAAATTGAGTAGGGTCTGGTAAACTAATCCTCACGTACAATACTCACTTATTATCTTTATATCTGAGTATGGAATAAATTTTCCTTCAATTTCTTGATACTCTTCACGCCCTTTCCCCAAAACAATAACTATATCATTATTTAATGCCATATTCAACGCAGCTCTTAATCCTGCCTCTCTATCAACAAATAAATCAAAACGATTATTTTTAAAACCACTAATAATTTCTTTATTTATTTCAGAAATTTTCTCATTTCTAGGATTGTCAGGCGTAATAAAACTATGCGTTGCATATTTTTCAGCAATAGTTCCCATTTGAGATCTTTTAAGTGTATCTCTATTACCACCACATCCAAAAACAATGTAAATGTTTGCTTTTGAATCGATCATTAATTCTTTTATGGTGCTAAGAACTTTTTCATATGCATCAGGGGTATGCGCATAATCAACTATTGCCATGGCACCAGAACGAATAGAAAATGTTTCCATGCGACCAGGAACTGACTTACATAAGCTAATTCCATTTTCTATAGCACTTTTTTCAATACCCATTGCATTTCCTGTAGCTGTGGCGCAAAGGATATTTTCTGCATTAAATGAACCGATCATTGAAGATTTAATATTATAAGTTTTATCTTCAGCTTTTATTATACCTTCAATACCCTCTAGAGAAATTTTATAATCCAAAAATGATATATCAGCTTGTGAAAACATCGAGGTATTAATCACTGGAGCGGTAGATCTCGAAGCCATAGATTTACCATATTCATTATCAATATTTATTATTGCAGCACTTGAATTAGGATAAGACGTAAATAATTTAACTTTTGCTTCAAAATAATTATTTATAGTTCCATGGTAATCTAAATGCTCAGGGTAAAGATTAGTAAAGACTGTGAAATTGAAGTCAATGTCATGTATTCGATACTGATCTAAAGCGTGAGAGCTTGCCTCCATTACGATATGAGTAAACCCATCATCACATAGATTATTTAAACTTTGATGAAGGGTTATGGAATCGGGAGTAGTCAACCCTTTTTCGCTTGAGTTTCCTTCTGCAATAAATCCTAATGTACCTATTTGAGCTGTTTTGTTTCCTGCAGATTGAAGTATAGATGTTAGTAATGATGCTGTTGTTGTTTTGCCATTAGTACCTGTTATCCCAACTACATTCATTCTTTTTGTTGGGTGATTATAAAATTCTGCAGCTATTTGCGATACTTTCTTTCGAGTATTTTTTACTTTTATTAATGGTATTGCTAGCTTTTCAGTATAGTCTTTATGAGCAACTACAGCTGCAGCGCCATTTTGAATAGCTTCTGATATAAAATCATGCCCATCAAAGTTGCTGCCTTTAATAGCTATATATAGTTGTCCAGGGCTAATATTCACTGAATTAGTGGATATACCTGATATGGGAATATTTGGAATTTCTGTATCTTTAATTATTTCTTTCAATATTTGGTTTAAATTGTTTTTCATTGCAATCCTATAATACATGTCGATCCTTCGACAATATCAGCTCCCGGCTTTGGGCTTTGCCATGCCACTTGCCCAGACCCACTAAATTTTATTTTATATCCCATCTCACGTAATATGACTTTTGCCTGCAATAAACTCATACCCCTAACATCAGGCATAGAATTACTATATTGATCCGTATCTACATATACAGCTTTTGTAAAAATTGGTTTAATTGGAAAATTATTTGGCTCAAAAACATCATCTGCCAACATCGATGGTTTCTGCTTATGATATTTATCTTTTAATATTTGAATTGAATCATCCATATTTATGATTCTTTTCACTACTCGACGAAATACTGGAGCTGCCCCAATGCCGCCCCAATGAAAACCATATTTTGGTTCATTTATTACAACTACTCCAACAATCTGAGGATTATCGGAAGGAAAGAATCCGGCAAAATTTGATATATATTTTGTTTTTGAATATTCGCCATCAATAAACTTTTCAGCAGTTCCGGTTTTACCAGCAATTGACCACCCTGGAAGATGTGCGCTTGTACCTGTACCTGTCTCTACAACCCTTGTAAGCATTTTCGTTAGTTCTTTCATTACTTTTGGCTTAGATACTTTTCTTAAAACCTCAGGCGATTCTTTATAAATTGATTTTCCATTACTATCTATAATTTGTTTAACAAGTAAAGGTTTCATTAAAAATCCACCATTTGCAATTGCTGCATAAGCCATGGCTAATTGCAATGTCGTTACAGCAATTTCCTGCCCCATGGATACCGAAGCGATAGAAAAGCCGCTCCATTTTGTTAAATGACGTAATGTTCCTGGAGACTCTCCTGAAAAACTAATATTTGTAGGCATACCAAATCCAAAATCCCTACATGCTCTATATAGTTTTTTTGTTCCAATTCGTTCAGCAATCTTTATAATTCCAACATTGCTAGAATTTTCTATGATTTGTGGAAAAGTTAATAATCCATAATCTTCATGATCATTTACAATTTCTCCAGCGAAAGTAAATTGACCATTTTCACAAAAAAATTCTTCATTTAAATCAACTAATTGATGTTTTAAAGCTGCAGCAGCAGCAACAAATTTGAATGTTGATCCTGGTTCAAATTGGTCAGTTAATACTCTGTTTTTATGATACTCCATTGAGTATTTAGATGGGTAGTTGGAATCAAAATCAGGTAATGAAGCCATCGCCAATATCTCACCAGTTTGAGGATTAATCAATATCCCCATACCAGATTGTGCTTCTGTTTCATTAATTCTTCGATACAGCTCTTCTTGTAAAACAACTTGATAGTCAAGATCGATAGTAAGTTGAATATTATTCCCATCTACTGGCGCTTTTGAAGGCAATCTATTATTTGGCAGGGAATTTCCTTTTCCACTTAATTGACGCACAACCCAACCTGGCGTTCCAGTTAAATACTCATTGAATTGTTTTTCTATTCCTGTAAGACCTAAATTATCTGGATCAGTGTATCCAATTAATTGCGCAGCGATATTTCCATTTGGATAAAAGCGGTGTGAATCTCTTTCAACAATCAATCCTTCTGGTAAATCATCCAGTATTGATTTTGACTCTTCCTTACTAAGATTTCTTTCTAAATAAGTAAAATTTTTATTTTTATTTAATTTTTCATTGTAGTATTTAGCTGTTCGTCCAAAATGATCACTCAGCTTATTTGCAAGATTTTTTGAGTTGCTAATCTTGGTGGGGTAGGTTGCAAAAGAGTATTTTATTATATTTCTGGATAGAGGTTTGCTATTTTTGTCATAAATATTTCCTCTTACAGCAGGAATGGGGATTTGGGCTTGCGCTTGTTTAAAACCAAGCTCTCTATATTTTGCCGCATTAATAACTTGTACTTGGAATAACCTGATTGATAACCCTATCCAAGAAAATAGAATCAAAGATATTACCACTAATGTTCTTGAGCGAAACTTTAGATAGTTTTTTGTCATCTGCTAAATGCCAAATTATTTGGATTAATATAGACAGAGATAGTTTCTGGTGTTGCAAAAACCATCCCAAGTTCTTTTCTCGCCTTATCTGTTACACGGTCAACACGGCCAAGATAGGCAATATCGTCCTGTAAATCTTTAATGCTATTATTTAGTTCTTCTCTCGTAGCTTTTTGGAGTTCAATTGCAATCAGAGTTTCATCAATTTCAGTATAAACCCATAAGTAAGATATAAGCCCAACTATTGATGCAATAGCAATACCAAAAAACGATAAAGTTTGTATGAATTCTTTTTGTTTTCTTGCATTTCTTTTTGAATACTTCCTCATATTTATATTTTCCTTGCTACTCTTAACTTTGCACTTTTAGATCTTTTATTTTTTATTACTTCTACATCTGTTGGCCGTATGGGTTTCTTTGTTAGAATTTTTAATAAACTTGTATCTGACAGTTTTCTATATTGATGCTTGACTAATCTATCCTCGAGAGAATGGTAGCTTATAATTGCAATTTTTCCGTTTGGAGATAAATAGTCAATAAACTTTAATAGAAAATCCTGTAGAATCTCCAACTCATTATTGACAATTATTCTTAAAGCTTGAAAAATTCGAGCAAATATTCGATCTCTATTTTTTGGAGGGGTGCATCTTCGAATAGCTTCACATAAATGACTTACTTTATTCATCTCTTTCATTTCTTTAATTGATCGCGCGATTCGATAAGAAAATCGTTCTTCTCCATAGCTTTGGAAGATATTTGTTAATTTTTCAATACTATTATTTTCAATAATATCACTTGCTTTAATTTTAGAAGTAGAGTCAAATCTCATATCTAGATTGCCTTCAAAGCGATATGAAAACCCTCTTTGGTTATTTTCAAGTTGATTAGAAGATAGGCCAAGATCTAGCAAGATACCGTTGACACAAGAGATTCCCTCTTTAGACAATATAGCATCAAGCTTATTGTAAGATGCGTGATGTAAAGTAAGTAGGGAGGAAGACCTAGAAAAATTGTTACTACACATTTTTAAAGCTTCTTCATCCCGATCAATGCCTATTAGTTTACCGTTCTTTTCTAGATTGCTGAGGATTAGTTTGGCGTGCCCTCCAGGACCAATGGTCCCATCTATGTAAAACCCATCTGGCTCTATTTCCAAATAGGATAAAATTTCGTTGGTCATTACAGGAATATGATTTGATAGAAAATCCTGCATCGAACCTTTGTTCATTAAATAATGATTTTTTCTGCAAGCTCATCATAAGCATTGTTATCAATTTTCATATTTTTCTTATCTATTTCTTTTAGTTTATCTGGATTCCAGATTTCTATTTTATTTACCATTCCAATAATTAATGTTTTTTTCTTTAAATGAGAGTAGTTGATTAAGTTTGATGTTAATTGTATTCGTCCTTGTTTATCGTAACTAGTGGCTGAAGCATAGCGAACTGTATTCCTTATGAATGTTCTATTTATTGCTGACAATGAAGATAAATTTTTCAAATTATTTTCTATATTTTTCCAGACTATTGCTGGGTAAACCCAGATACAAGGATCCATTCCTTTTGTAATAACAAACATTTCTTCATTATCCGCAGATAATGCTTTACGAAACTTTGCTGGAATATTGACACGACCTTTACTATCAACCGTATAAGAATATTCCCCAGTAAATGTATTTAAATTTGTAGTCATAACTATTTAAATATAAGGGATATTTACCCACAACTACCCACAATATATTTAGTTTGAATATATATGTCAATATATTTTTGTCTGATAATTTTAGAAAAGATCTTAAATATTAAGAGGGATTAACTATCTTTTATAGATAGTGGGTAATAATGTGTAAAAATTAGTTTTGAGGAATAAAATGCTGAATAGTAATTGTCTTATTAGCTCCATTTAAATTGATTTTTGCTGGGTGGTCTGTTGATTCGAGATAGGGAATTAATTGACCATTCCAAAAAATGTCTATATTTTTAGAAGGATTAATTAACAACTCAAACCTTTTAACAAATGAAAAATTATCTTGCTTAGACTTATTCAAAATACTTTCAATAGGAAGAGTTGAATCGGTCTCTGTCCTTATCCAAACATCATTCTTTCTTGATATTATCTTCACCATATAAGGAGGGTCAACATCTAAAGATCCACTATTTGTTTTATCTATAATAAAATCATTTATTAATTCAAAATCTGTTACTGGATTTAAGTTGGATGATTTGCTGATATTTTCATTTGATGATAAATTTTCATCATTATTAACAATTTTCTTAATTATATATATACTAAATAGTAATAATAAAATCATTGAAAAGCCTTTAAGCCAATCAGACTTTTTCTGATATGGGTTTTTTGAGGATTCAATTTTATTAGATTCAGTAATATCTTCATTTGTATCTTTTTTTGGCAATGGCCCTTTATTAGGCTTCTTTTCATTATTAATTAATTCATCTAACTGGTGTAGAGCATCAAGAGGATCAGCACCTATTTCAACACAATATGCTTTAAGAAATAATCGAATATATGTACTAGGTAATACTTCAAAATTTCCACTTTCAATTGCTTTCAAATATTTTAAATCTATTTTTGTGCGCTTTTCAATTGCTTGTAGTTCAATTTTACGCTCACGTCTTAAAGATTTAAGATTTTTATGTAGTTCACTCATAACAAAGATATTTTGATGTGGAAATTAAACGTCATTGATTATATGCAAAACTAAATTATCTTAATTTATTTATTTCTTGCCAAAACCTAGATAATGGGAAGCCCATAACATTATAAAAACATCCATCAATTTTATTTACACAAACTGCAAACCAGTCTTGTATGCCATAGCTTCCAGCTTTATCATAAGGTTTATAAGTGTCTATATAGTAGGATATATAACTTTTACTTAAATTATTAAATGTAACCTTTGTAGACTCATAGAAAGTTATATTTATATCATTGTCTATATATTGAATAGATACTCCTGTAATCACTTTATGAGTTTTTCCAGATAACATGGTAAGCATATCGTAGCTGTC
>CEVZ01060169.1_pt1 | contig 13575 bp, 11 predicted proteins | sample 361371 | NCBI WGS metagenome assembly CEVZ01 (sample SAMEA2620217, study PRJEB7988) | marine metagenome | isolation source: saline water (ENVO:00002010), including
CATATATTGATTTAATTGTTATGTCAGGTGATTACATCAATGGCATTGCTGCGCTGGAATCACTAATAGATATTGAAGGTGAGACCGCTGAAAGATTATCACAGCTTGGTATTTTATATTATAAAATGGAAAATATCGTTAAAGCTAAACCGTTATTTATCAAATTAATTAATATGAATCACTTTGATGTAACTATAATGCATTTTTTATCCAATATATATTTAGAAGAAAGTATTTTGGACTCTGCTGGTATAATTGCAAATCAAATTATATTCCATCATCCATCTGATCCTAGAGGTTATTTAGATGCTGCACTAGCAGAGTTAAATAATGAGAATCCTCTTGGCGCAATCAAGATATTAGAACCTGTAAATAAGAAATTTTTTAATGAGTTTTCTGTTCAATATCTTTTGGGAAGTAGCTATCAGCAGCTAGAGGAATATGATAAAGCAACAATCGTATTAAGACAATCTTTAAAAATTTATCCCGAATCAAGAGGCGCAAGACATACTCTTGCTATTGCAAGTGACGCCTTAAATTATTGGAATGAATCGGATTCTCTTTATGAAGGATTGATTGCATCAGATACAAATGATGTTCAAGCACTGAATAATTATTCATATAGTTTAGTTGAAAGAAATATACATTTAAATAAAGCTCTTGAAATGGCAAAAAAAGCGATTGAATTAGAGCCTGATAATGCTGCATATCTTGATACAATTGGTTGGATTTATTATAAAATGGATAATATTGATAAAGCTTTGTCATTTATACGTAAATCTGTTGAATTAGATAATAATAATGCTATAGTCTTAGAGCATTTAGGAGATGTATTAATAGCAAAAAATCAGATTCAAGAGGCAATTATATATTATCTTAAAGCATTAGATATAGATAAAGATAATGAAATTTTGCAGCAGAAGGCAGGTATTGTTGCAAATTAAAAGTTGGGTTTTATTTGCAATTATTATTTTTGGGTGTTCAAAAGTAAAAAACAATTTTCCTGATTCATTTACTGCATTACCAAGATCAACTTTAACAAAAGATAAGCTAGTTTCAGTTTATGGACAATTAAGAGGTAAAGGATATGTTGAAGTTTATGGAAAGCAATCTGGTAAATTTAATTTTTCATTTACATCAAATGGATATGAATCTTTTTTATTATTTAGGGATATTTTGGGGCGAAAAATTTTATTATTAGAAATTGATGGAATCACTATAAATGCTTGGGATATGATCCAGAATCAAAAATATAATAAAACATCATTGGTTATAATATTTCCATTTATGGAATATCTTTCATCAGAAAGTTTAACAAAATTGCTATGGGGGTTTGTTCCTAATATAAACAAGGAAATTAATAATAAGTTTGAGTTTGAAGATAAAAATGTTAAAATGACATTTGAGACAAATAAACAGAGAATAGGTTCTTTAATTCACAAGATAATTTATTTGGATGAATTCAATATGGACAAATATGAAATTCTTATAACGGATCGTGAATATGGATCACATTATCCAGATTTAAAAAAAGGAATTCCAAAATCTGTTCCTGAAATAAAACCATGATTAAAATATGAATAATTCAATTTCAATAATTGTACCAGTTTACAATGAAAAGGATTCTCTTGAAGAATTATATGGGGAGATACGAAATGCTACCGGTTCTTTTTCAAAAAGGGAAGTGTTATTTATTGATGATGGTAGTACAGATGGATCAACAGAAATTTTAAAAACGATGGCAGAAGAATATGCAGATGTTGTCTTAATACAGTTTTTTCGAAATTATGGTAAGGCTGCAGCCTTAGCAGAAGGATTTAATTATTCTACAGGTGATTATATAGTAACTATGGATGCTGATTTGCAAGATGATCCTTTAGAAATTAATAATTTATACGAAAAATTAAATGAAGGTTATGATCTTGTTTCTGGATGGAAAAAGAATAGAAAGGATCCTTTGAATAAACGCTTACCTTCTAAATTATTTAACTTTGTAACGCGTCTTGTCACAGGAGTTAAAATACACGATTTTAATTGTGGACTAAAAATATATAAGAGATCTGTTGTAAAAGCTGTTGAAATATATGGAGGAAGACATAGGTATATTCCTGCATTGGCGGGTCATAAAAAGTTTAGTGTTGGCGAAATTGAAGTAAATCATAGGTCACGGAAATTTGGTGAAACAAAATATGGAGGGTCTAGATTATTTCATGGTTTTTTTGATCTCATATCAATTTTATTTATTGATCGATTTGATCAAAGACCATTGCATTTGTTTGGATTTTTTGGCTTATCAAGTTTTTTTATAGGGGTATTTGTTGAATTTTATGTCTTATACCTTAAATATGTTTTAGGTGAACCCTTTCAGAAACATATGGCGCTTCTTGTTTTTGGTGTAATGATTATTGTTATAGGTATTCAATTTTTCTCACTAGGTCTTTTAGGTGAAATGCATACTAGGGGAAATCAAAAAAATGAAAATAGAATACGTCATATAATTAAGTGATAATTTAATTTTATTGTGAAAATAGTTGTAGTGGGAACTTTTCCTCCATATAGAGGAGGTATATCTAACTTTTATCAGACATTATTTGAGAGATTATCTCAGAATCACAATGTAACAGCAATAAATTTCTCTTTACAATATCCAAGTATTCTATTTCCTGGTAAATCACAATACGATAATAATTTAAAATCTGATTTTAAAATTGAAAGGATAATAAATAGTATTAATCCAATTACTTGGAAAAAGACAGCAACAAAGATCATTGACATAAAACCGGATATTGTGATATTTAAATATTGGATGCCATTCTTTGCACCGTCTTTTGGCTCAATTATAAGACATGTTAAGAAAAGTACTAATATTAAATCATTAGTTATATGTGATAATATTATTCCCCATGAAAGTCGTTTTTTTGATAATATTTTAACTAAATACTTTTTCAAATATATAGATTATTTCATTGTAATGTCTAAATCAGTGGAAAATGATTTATTGACACTATTCCCAAATGCCAAATATTCATACACACCACACCCTTTGTATGACATTTTTGGAAAAAGTATTAATAAAGATTTATCAAAAAGAGAATTAAAAATAAAAGAACGTAAACTAATCTTATTTTTTGGATTAATTAGACCTTATAAAGGATTAGACCTATTAATTGAAGCAGCGAATATTATCAAAAATAAATTAACTGATTTTAAAATATTAGCTATAGGTGATTGTTATGAGAATCCTGAACCATATTCAAAAATGATAGATAAATATAAAATTAATGACATTTTTGATTTAAGATTTGAATTTGTTCCACATGATAAAGTTCACTTATATTTCTCCGCTTCAGACGTTATTGTTCTTCCATATAAGTCAGCTACTCAGAGTGGCATTGTACCTGTTGCTTATCATTTTAATAAACCAGTTATAGTTACAAATGTTGGAGGTTTAAGTGAAATTGTTCAACAAGGAAATACTGGCTATATAGTAGAACCTGATTCAACTCAAATTTCTGATAGTATAATTAAATTTTATAATGATTCAGAAAAAATAAATTTTAAAGAAAACATAAAATTATTTAACAAAAATTTTACTTGGGAAAAATTTATTAAAGTGATTGAAGACGTATTGTTAAATGAATGATCCATCTGTAACTATAATTGTATTAAACTGGAATGGAAAGGATTTAACGCTGGAATGCTTAGATTCATTATATAAAGTAAATTATTCAAATTATAATATCCTTGTAGTGGATAATAAATCTTCTGATGGTTCTGTAGAATCTTTTCATAAACAATATCCTAATATATCAGTTTTAGAATTAGACAAAAATTATGGATATGCGGAAGGAAATAATCGTGGATTTATATATTTAAACAATGACAAACCAGATTATGTTATCTTTTTAAATAATGATACAATTGTAGATAAAGATTTTATTAATCCTCTAATTAGTCCTTTAATATCAAATAAAAATATTCACCAAACAGCACCAAAAATATATTATCAAAATAATAAAGAATTAATTTGGTATGCAGGGGGGAATGTGAATTTGTGGACAGGTGGAGTTTCTCACAGGGGAATAAGACAATATGATAAGGATAAGTTTAACATTGAGGGTAGAACAGAGTATGCCACTGGTTGTTGTTTTAGTATGCGGTATGAAGATTTTAAAGAAATTGGAGGGTTTGATCAAAATTTTCCAATGTATTCTGAAGATGTTGATTTATCCTTATCCATAAGGAAGAAAAATTATGTAGTATGGTATGCCCCTGATTCAATAATATGGCATAAAGTCTCTGCTTCTATTGGCGGTTCATTTTCTTTTTCTAAAAATAAAAGAAAATTAGTAGGCTTATTTTTGCTTTTTAGAAAACATGCTAATCCACTTCAATATATTAGTATAACTTTCTTAGTCCCGTTTCAGTTAATTTTTCAACTAATAAGACTGATTTTTAAAATTAAAATATAATTACCAATCTTTATCTAAATAGAATTTATTAGATAAATGTTCAGTTTTATCTCTAATCAATTTTATTTCATCTTTAGAAAGTCTTTTTTTCCAATTTTTAATATTTTTCCTACTGTCCCTTTGTAATTGATGCACTTTTGTTTTTTTCGATACTTCACTTGGATTTGAATGTGATGATGTAGATTGAATAAATCTTTTTACTTTACTTGAAAATGGAAGATCTAACCTTTTAAATAATAATTCAAATTCATTAATTGGATCATATGACAAATCTTCATGTTTAATATATATCCAATTGGGGTAAAGATTCTGATATTCTAAAATAATATTTGTTGTACAAAGCCAAATAAGACAAGCTTCAGATATAAAATCATTTGGAGGATTATTAATTTCTGACTCATAAGATTTTAAAAACCTCTTAATCAAATTTGGTTGTTTAATAAAATTGTCAAAATTAAAACGCCAATTCAATCTTAATAGACTACTTACAAAAGCTGCTGGATGTCTAATTAAAACTACATTCTTTGATTGCCATTGTTTGAAAATCCATTCTAATGCTGTTAAAGCAATTGGATCTTTAACTACTGGAATGATTGTATCTTTTTTAAATTTTAACTTTTTAGAATCTAAATAGGCATAAATCCTCCATTTCAAATATTTAAAATCAATATTTCCATTATTTATACCTTTGGGGTTGCGATAATCAGTTTCTGGTAAACTCATTTTGAAATCAAATAATGCTTTAATGGGATAATTACCGATAAATAGATTATTTAATACAGATTTGATTTCTGGATATTGTTTTTTTGGATCTAAGTACTTATACCAAATATCTGATTTAAATAATCCTCGAGTTATGCTATTTGGAGTTAATGGCTCATGTATATAATATACCATTGATAAATTTTTTAAAACATTTCCCACCCAAGTAGTTCCTGATCTATGAGATCCAGTTATAATAATAGGGTTAGAATTCATAATCATTTTTTAATAATACGACTTATTAACCTTTTTAAGCGTTGATTAATCATAAGACGACCAACTAAACTATTCATTAGATTAAATTTTTTGAGTTTTAAATCAAAGTTCGGAATAGAGTTTATTTTATTATCGAGCATTTTGTTAACATAATTATATATTTTTAAATCATAATAATAACATTGCATAATTTGATCATTTGTATTCAAATCAAATAATTCATTATTTTTTTTTGATTTATTTGCAATTGAATAAAATGGTGAATTCCATTGAAGTTCATTTTTTAAAACTAATAGAGATTCATTATATCTTTCAGTTATACCTGCAACAACAAAATATTTATCAAGATTATCTAGCGCCATTGAATAATGTTTTTTATTAATTGTTCCGAATGGTGTATCAAATACATATCTAGGTCCTAATAGCAATCGTGTTATGCCATTATCTAATAATAAATTTCTTTTTGATTCAATATAATCTTGAAGAGATATAGATCGGACAAAATCATGATCAGAATGGTTAACATTATTATTAGCATATTTAAATGTCGAAACAATACGTTTTATAGGATCACGTAAAAAAGTAATATACTTACAATCTCCATTGATCAATTCGTGAATTCCAAAATTCAAATGGCCTTTAATCAATTTAATTTTTGATTGTTCATCTTTTGTATAAGTTCTTATTGTTTCTTCAGATTCAATAAACTTTTTTATTTCGATAACATTTTCAGAATGATAAAATCTTTCAAGTATATCACGGAATGTTGTGCCTCCTGTACGAGGTATGTGGAGAAAAATTATTTTATTATTCATGATTATCAATAAAATATTGTTTTGATAACTTATTATTAAATTTTAAATAACTATAATAGAATTAATTATTCAATATCATTAAATAGATGGAGCTTTCTTTAGAGAAAAAATAAAGATTAAATTAATTATATGAATATTATAGGAAAAGTTTGTGTTATTGGTGCTGGTAGGTGGGGAAAAAATCATATCAGGACACTATATGAACTTGGAGAGTTAGGTGGTGTAGTTGATAGTAATAAGAAAGCTTTAAATGAAATTAAAGAAATATATCCTACTATACCTATGTTCTCAAATGTCTCTGAGGCTATAAAGTTAAAAAAATTTACAGGATATATAATTTCTACACCTGCAAACACCCATCATGACATTGCAATTGAAGTTATGCAATATGGAAATCATGTTTTGGTTGAAAAACCAGTAGCTTTAACTGTAAATGAAGTAAAAAACTTAAAATACTTTGCTAATAATGCTAATGTAAATCTTATGGCTGGCCATGTTTTGCTATTTCATCCAGCTATTAGGAAAATAAAAGAAATGATTTCAAATAATATTATTGGAGATTTGCAGTACATCTATAGTAATAGATTGAATCTTGGTACAGTAAGAAAGGAAGAAAATGTTTTTTGGAGTTTGGCCCCACATGATATATCTATATTTCAATATTTTACTGAATCAAAACCTTTAAAGATCACCTCAACAGGTGGGATATTCTTGCAGAAAAATATTCATGATACAACCTTAACGATTTTAGAATATAAACAAAATATAAAGGGGCATATCTTTGTAAGTTGGTTACATCCATTTAAAGAGCATAGATTAGTTGTAATGGGTTCAAAAGGGATGATTAGTTTTGAAGATTCTAATCATAGTAAACCTTTAAAACTTTATTCAAAAGGATACAAAATAAATGATAAGATTCCAGAAAAGAATGATGGGCCAGTAGAAATTATTGAATATGAAAATTTGGAGCCACTGAAAGAGGAATTAAAATATTTTATTGATCATTTAGATGGTAAACCTCTGAGCCTTGCCAATGCTGATAATGCAATTGAGGTAGTGGAAATTCTAACCAGTGCATCAGAAAGTTTAAATAAAGGAGTTATAATTGAATAAGGATTATTTTGTTCATAAATCATCTTTTATCGATGAAGATGTAAAAATTGGTAAAGGAACAAAAATATGGCATTTCTCGCATATACAATCTGGAGCAATAATTGGTGAAGAATGTACTCTTGGTCAAAATGTAAATGTTAGTAATAATGTAATAGTAGGCAATTTTTGTAAAATTCAAAATAATGTATCATTATATGAGGGGGTTGAACTCGAGGATTATGTTTTTTGCGGACCTTCTATGGTTTTTACAAATATTCGGCTTCCACGTTCAGAATATCCACAAAAAGGTAGTTTGCATTATGAAAAAACACTTGTAAAAAAATCAGCTTCTATTGGAGCAAATTCCACAATTATATGCGGAGCAACTATAGGAGAATATTCTCTTATAGGATCTGGATCAATGGTAACAAAAAATGTTCCAGCGTTTTCACTTGTTTTCGGTAATCCTGCAAAAGTTATTGGATGGGTTAGTAAAACTGGCGAAAGATTAATTTTTGATGAAACAGGTATTGCTCGATGTAAAAAAAGTGATGAAATATATCAAAAAATAAATAATCTTGTTTCAATTGTTGAATAATAAACAATCAATAACGTAAAATATTTAAACCATAAAACTGTGGCTATAAATATTGTTAAATCTTAGGTTGTAATAATATGAATATTATATGGTTTTCAGAGATAAGATGGGATTATTTATTTACTAGAAAACAGCATATTCTAAGTTTATTTCCTAAAAAAGATAATATTTTATTTGTTCAACCATTTAACTTTCTTAAAAAAGAATCGATTAGATCTATACCAGAAAATATTTATTGCAAAACTTTACCAATCTTTAGAAGAGGGAATCCTTTATCAATCAGATTTTCAAATAATTATATTTTCAGGGTTTTCCTATATTATTTTCTGTGGATATATACGAGATTATTAGTCAAAAAATATCTAAATGGTAAAATAGATATTATCTGTATATCAAATATATTCTTTATTCCTCTAGCTAGAAAACTAAAGTATAAAAAAGTATGGGATTATAATGATGATCCAGAACAATTTGGTGAAATTCCAAAATGGGTGTCTAAAGAATATAAGGCACTATTATCTGATCAAAAGACAAAGATTATTTCTTGTTCAAATGGATTAAATGATTATTTACAGTCTAAGTTTTCAAATAAACCCATAACAATACCTAATGGGGTTGAAATAGCTAGGTTTTATAAGCATAATAAATCTCGTATAAAAAATAATAAAGAAATAGTAATTGGATATGTTGGCGTGATATCAAGTTGGTTTTTTGATTTTGAATTAGTAAAAAAAATAAGTGAGAACTATCCTTTACATAAAATAAAATTATATGGCCCTCAGGATAATAATGCCTTAACTGAAATAAATGAGATCAGCCTGTTGGACAATGTGTGCATCTATCCAGCGCAAGATTATCAAAATGTACCATTAATAATGAGTGAGTTTACTATTGGTATAATTCCTTTAAAACCAATCGAAGAAGTCCGGAGGGCTGCTTCAGCTAAATTATTACAATATTTAACTATTGGCCTACCAGTAGTTTCAGTTCATATGGAACAATTTGAGGGATTAACTAATCTAATAATGTGTAAAGAACATACTGAATTTGTTCAAGGAATTGATCATTTTATTCATAATGATAATATAAATGACAATTTAAACGAATTGAAAAGATACGATTGGAAATTTCTTGCAAAACAATTTAGAATAGAATTGAAGGACACTATAATCAATTCAAAGACAAATTAGCGGTGAATTCTATTTGAATATCCCACAAAAAGTAGCTAAAGAAGCCACTATATCTATGATTAGCATGGGTATGGGATCAATTTTTAGGTATTTATTTGTTATGATTCTTGCTAGATGGGTTGGTCCAGCTTATTTAGGAGTTTTTTCCTTAGCAACTGCTATTATGAGGTTTGCTGAAGTTATAGCGAAAGCTGGATTGGATGTAGGTATTTTAAAGTATGTTTCAGAAAAAATTGGTGATAACAAAAATGATGAGATAAGAGGTATAATAAGCTCATCTATAAAGATGGGAATAATTTTATCTATATTTGTTTCTATTGTATTAATTACTATTTCAAAATGGCTTGCCATAGGATTGTTCTCATCTACGGAATTATTAAGAACAGTATTGATTTGCAATGCTATTGCTATACCTTTTTCTGTCTCTATGATTATTGTTGCTAGCGCTACTCAAGCATTTAAACTTTTAAAATATAAGGCTACAGTAATTAATATTTTCGTACCTGTAATAAATTTAATATTTTTGTTTATTGGTTTACAGTTATCAAATCTAATTGCTATTAGCATTCCTATTTTATTTTCATCTATATCAGGATTTTTATTGATTTCATTCTTTTTGCAAAAATTAATATCAGTAAAGGTAAATGATATCTCACAAGCGACATTTAGATTAGATATTTTAAAATTTTCTTATCCATTGATGTTTGTAACTATTATTGGCACAGCTATGCATTGGATGGATATATATATATTAGGTCTATACTTTGATAATACTACTGTTGGCATGTATCATCCTGCAGCAAGAACGGCCGGTCTACTTAGAATGATATTGGTTGCTTTCATGGGAATATTTTCTCCCATGATAGCTGAACTATATGCAAAAAACTCCCAAAAAGAATTACTTCTACTTTATAAGTTAGTTATTCGTTGGATAATGACTATTGCTTTACCTTTATTTTTATTAATTATCATATTTTCAAAAAAAGTTATGTTTTTATTTGGACCTGATTATCAGGATAGTCATATGATTTTATCAGTTCTAACAATTTCAGTTTTAATTCAGTCATTTATTGGTTCAAGTGGCCATACATTGTCTATGACCGGATATTCAAAAATTAATTTTATAAACTCTATATTGGTTTTGATAATTAACTTGGTTTTAAACATTATTTTAATTCCTCTATATGCAGGTATCGGCGCTGCAGTTGCTACTTTAGCCTCAATGCTTTTCTTAGGAGGAATACGTTTAATTCAGGTTTGGTATTTATTAAGACTACAACCTCTAAGTTTCAGCATCCTAAAGCCATTTTTTAGTTCAATAATTGTATATTTTGTAATGATAAACGTAAAACCTTTTATAATGTCTTTTCATACTGTAATAACTTTATTAATTGCTGGTTTATTAATCTTTATATTTTTTATTTTTTTCCTTTGGTTGATGGGATTTGATGATGATGATAAACATGTCATCTCAACATTAAAACTACTATTGTATAAGTTGAAGAGGGTTTAGATGTACGGAAACATAATTAGCAATAAAAAATTAATTATTCCTTTAGGAATGATGATTTTTATCATACTTCTTTTTTATCCAATAATATTTGAAGGTAAAACATTTGGATCACCTGACTCGTTAAATCCTCGTGGAGCAAGTATTATTCTTGAACAAATGAAAAAACTAGAAAATCAATTTCCATTATGGCAACCTTGGATTTTTAGTGGTATGCCCACTGCAGATGCTTTTACATATATTAGTTCATTATATTTTCCCAATTACATACTAAATCTATTTTCTTTTTCAAGCAATTTAACTCAGTTACTACATCTTTTATTTTCAGGAATAGGATCTTATTTATTTTTACGATTTATTGGTGTAAAAACTATATCAGCATTTTTAGGCGGATCAGCATTTATGCTTACTCCATTTATGATAACAATGATTGTATTTGGCCATGGAAGTCAGGTAATGACAGCAGCATATATTCCTTGGATAATGATGTTTACAATGAAACTATTTAGAAATCCAAACTCAATAAATATTGGAATTTTAGCATTATTGATGGGTTTCCAGCTTCAAAGGGCTCACGTTCAAATAGCATACTATACATGGATGCTAATAGGAGCATATGTTTTTATTACTCTTTTATTTGATATGAGAGAGAAAACCAACAAGAATAAACCTTTAATAAGTTTAGGAGCTTTTACTTTATCAGCAATATTAGCGATAGCAGTCGCTTTAGTTATTTATTTGCCTTCATTAGAATACACACCTTTTTCTGTTCGAGGAGGTAGTGATGGTGGTGCTGGGTATAATTATGCCACTAGTTGGTCATTTTCGCCAAAAGAATTATTAACATTTTTTATCCCTTCAGCATTAGGGTTTGGAGGTCAAACTTATTGGGGTGATATGCCATTCACTGATTACCCTAATTATATGGGTATTATAACACTTCTATTAGCTATTGTTGGTTTTGTATATAAAAGAGATAGATTTATGTGGTTTTTATTTACTACTTCATTATTAGCAATATTTATTTCATTTGGAAAAAATCTATCAATTATTTACGACCTGTTTTATAGCTTTTTCCCTTTCTTTGATAAATTTCGAGTCCCAGCAATGATCCTGATATTAGTTCAATTTAATACTTGTATTATGGCGGCTATAGGAATGGATTATTTAATTTCCATCGATAAAAATAAGTTGCCAAATTGGTTCTTGCCGTCATCAGGGTTTTTAATTTTTTTATTATTAATACTAAGCTTTGGGGAATCTTTTTTAAAAGACTTAGTTTATTCAGGCTTTACTCAACCTCGGGTACAAGATCCTCGTTTAATACAAGCTATTAACGCTCTACGTTGGGATATGTGGTATAAAGATGCTTGGGCATTACTGTTTTATCTTTCAGCAACAATGTTTATGATATGGGCTTTTATAAATAATAAAGTAACCCCCAAAACATTTTCTATATCAATTTTACTCCTTTTAGTGTTAGATATAATGATTGTAGATAATAAAATTATTCAACCTAAAAAAAATTCCGGTAGATCATCACAATTATTAAGTAAATCGATTATTGATAGGTACTTTGAACATGATCAAATTTCAAAAATTATAAGTAATGATAATGATGAGCTGTTCCGTGTTTATCCTGCGGGTCAGTTATTTGGAGAATCTAGACTTCGAGCCTTTGGTATCGAATCTGTTGGAGGATATCACCCTGCAAAACTTAATGTCTATAACAATTTTTTGAAAAATACGAATAACGCTAGCACACTTGCCTTGATGAGTATGTTAAATGTTAAATATTTTTTAAGTACTCAACCTATTAATTATCCTGGTCTGATAGAGGTTAAGCAGGCAAGGATGAAATCAGGTAGAGGAAATATAACTTCTAGTTTATATCGATTAGAAAATTATCAGAAACGTGCTTGGTTTGTTAAAGATGTAGAAGTTTATCCTGATGATAATTTCCCATGGGGAAAAATTACAAGTCAAAATTATGATCCACAAAAAGTTGCATTTGTAAGTCAAAAGGATTTGTCAGTTAATATGAAATTTTCTATGGGGAATATAAATAATTTTAAAAATTCATTACATAAAATGGAGATTGAAACGGAATCAGATTCATCAAGCTTTTTAGTAGTTAGTGAAGTTTTTTATCCGTTACGTTGGGATGTATTTATTGATGGAGAAAAGAAAGAATATTTTAAAACTAATGGAGTAATTAGAGGATTAATAATTCCAAAAGGTAGTCATAAAGTTGTATTTAAATATGATAGATCATCTTTTAATAAAGGTGTTTTTGCATCATTAAGTTCATTCTTTATAATTATTGGATTAATATTTTTTGGTTACCGCAAATCAACAAATTAATAATGGACTTTTTAAAATATACAAGCAATATAAAAGCTGGTTTATTTTTACTTGGATTTTTTTTAATTATATTTCTATTGAGTTACACACAAAGTATAGTAAATGAATTAAGAAATGATAATGGTGAAATTGTAAAACTATATGCAGAAATTATAGCTGAGACAATTTCTGATGAAAAAGATACAAATCTTGATTTTGTTTTTGATGAAATTATTCAAAAAGCACAGTTTCCAATTATATACTCTAATGCTAATAAAGACCCTATTTATTCAAAAAATATCAATGTAGATAAGTTAAAGCTCAAAAAAATACAAATAACAATGGATGAGCAAAATGAAGCAATTCCATTACGATATACTAATCCTCTAACAAATGAAATAATCTTAATTGGATATCTTCACTACGGTGATTCAAGTCAAATAGAAAAGCTTAAATGGCTTCCATTTATTGAAATTGGAGCCATAACATTATTTATATTTTTGGGATTTATAAGTTTCTCAATAATTAGAAATAATGAAAAAAGAAATATTTGGGTAGGTATGGCTAGAGAAACTGC
>CEVZ01053663.1_pt1 | contig 13564 bp, 15 predicted proteins | sample 361371 | NCBI WGS metagenome assembly CEVZ01 (sample SAMEA2620217, study PRJEB7988) | marine metagenome | isolation source: saline water (ENVO:00002010), including
ATCGTTATCGGTTCTATGAAGAAGTATGGAAAAGTTGATGAGTCTTTTGCAGACAATTTAACTAAGTGGGCTGATGTAATCAGAAAGACTTTCTTTGATGGTGGAGTTGACGAGGTTATCTCTACTAGAAGATTGGATCACATAGTCAAAGCCTTCGCTATCTTTGGAGATAAGATGAAGGCCATCGACCTTTGTGTCGCTAGGTTTGACGATGAGACTAAGGACTCATTCAAAGACTTATACACTAAGATAGATAGTGGTGTCGATATCTCAACACTAACAAGTGATGACTCTTCAATAGATGCAGAACTTGCTGAGATGGATGAAGAAGAGGATGACGCTGACTTCTAAAAATAAATTATCTTATAGGGGTTGTAATCTATGATTGCAATCCTTATATATAATATAGACAACGCCATAATGGGTTGTCGCTAAATCTTGCTTAATAAAGGAGAGAAAAATGGTAAGAACTAATTTAAGTCTATTCGACAATTTCAATCAATTAACGCCTTATGCCGTTGGCTTCGATAGAGTATTCGACCAACTGCAAAACTATGTAGAGAATAATTCTACATCAACAGGCTATCCACCTTACAATATCAGAAAAGATGGTGAGTATAATTATAATATTGAAATGGCACTTGCAGGCTTCAGTAAAAAAGATATTGAAGTTGAAGTTGCAGATGGTGTATTAACAATTCGTTCAGTAAAAGAGAATGAAGAGGATGACAGCAATTTGTATAGAGGAATCTCATACAGAAAGTTTAATCGAAAGTTTACTCTTGCTGATGATATTATTGTTAAAGACGCTAAATTACAAGATGGTCTTTTGAAGATTTCTTTGGAGAAGATTGTTCCAGAGGAAAAGAAACCAAGACTCATCGAAGTAAAATAAATTTAAATGGGGGGTTGACATTGCCCCCCATTTTATGTTAGCGTAGGAACAATAACCATAACTAAGGAGATTATATTATGGGATTAAAAACATTTGATGTTGCTCCAGACCAATTTAAAGATGGTGGTGTAGCAAAACCAGACGAAGAACATTGGACTTCTAAAGAAAAAATACCTACAGATGATATAGAAAGTTTGCAAAAAGCAGATGAAGAACATGAGAAAGCTAATAGTGGTTTAAAAGTTTCTATGAAAACAAAACTTGCATTACATATGATGCGAGTAGAGATTCCAGAATCTGCCATTGATGAAATCAATAATTATATTGACGAAGAATTATTGACTAAGGATGAAAGATTTGGTCAAGTAAAAGGTAATACTACAGTATCAAATACTTATTCTTGGGGTCTTGTAGGACAAATAAAACAGAATGAAAAATCAGCACAGATTGAGTTTCCTATTACAGATGAAACACAAGGTTCAGTTCCTGGGCAAGTAAAAACAATTATTGAACAATGTGCAAGAACTTATTTACAAAAAGCATTTGATATGGATGCTGTGATTGATGCTTTCGAAGCATGGTCAGTTCATAGTTATGCTGGTGATTATAATCCACTGCACGATCATGGTGTAGTTACTCAACAAGGATTATCATGTATCCTATATCTAAAAGTTCCACCACAGATTGAAAAGATAAATGCTGAAGAACAATGGAACTTGGCAAACAACTCTGGTGCCGTAGATGGATTTACTTATTTTCAATGGGGAGTAAACGGAAGGTCAGATACTAAGATACTTAGACCTGCCACAGATGAATATGTAAAGCCTGAAAAGGGTGTACTTATGATATTCCCTAATTGGTTAAGACATGCTGTCATGCCTTTCTCTGGTGAAGGCGAAAGAAGGACTTTCTCTACAAATATCAATGTGATGGATAAATTGATCCTAAAACAACTTGGTATAACTGCACCAGCAGACCAGATGGAATACATGAAAAATTTAAGAGATAAAAGACAACTTGCAACTAAGAGGAAATAAATGCCAAAATATAAATTTCGTGAAGATAAAATTCTTGACGAATTGAAAAATTATGTAGACGCTACTTATGATAAACATTACAGTGAGGGTAAATACCAAGCGACAGAGTTCATCATAGATGGTGGTCATGGTGAGGGTTTTTGTATCGGTAATGTATTAAAATATGCACAACGATATGGAAAGAAAAATGGTAAGGATAGAAATGACTTGCTTAAGATCATACATTATGGTATGATGGCACTTTATATAAATGAAACGGAGAGTGAAAATGAAACTAAGTAATGATACTGTAGGTATACTTAAAAACTTTGCTTCAATCAATCAGAACTTGATTATCAAAGAAGGTAGTGAACTTACAACTATGTCTGCAATGAAAAACATTGTGGCAAGAGCGAAGGTGATGGAAACATTTCCAAAAGAGGTTGCAATCTATGATTTGAATGAGTTTCTTGCTGCCTTATCTTTATTTACAACACCAGTTTTGGATTTCCAAGACCAGTTTGTAACTATGTCAGAAGAAGGTAATCCAAGAAATAGTTTGAAGTATTTCTATTCAGATCCTAGTGTGGTAACTAGTCCAAGTAAAATGATTACTATGCCTTCAGAAGAAGTAACCTTTACTTTAAATGATGATACTGTAAATCAGTTGAAAAGGGCTGCAGGAGTTATCTCTTCACCAGACTTGGCGTTAGAAAATAACTTACTTACTGTCAAAGATAAAAAGAATGATACTGCAAATAACTATTCTATCAATGTAGATTGTAAGGCAGAAGAAAATGCAGATTATACTTTTTTCTTCAAAGTTGAAAATCTAAAACTATTAGGTGGTGATTATAGAGTTGCTGTATCTAGTAAGTTTATTAGTCACTTTAAAAATACTAAAAGTGATATTGAGTATTGGATTGCACTTGAGCCTGAATCTAAATATAATGTTTAATTTGAAGGAACTATATTATGGAAAACTTTTTGTGGGTCGAGAAGTATCGGCCCGAGACTATTGATGATTGTGTTTTACCAAACCATCTAAAAGATACTTTTAAAGAGTTTGTTAAAAACAAATCTATCCCAAATATCATACTATGTGGAAGTGCTGGTGTAGGTAAAACTACAGTTGCAAAAGCAATGATAAATGAAATCGGCGCTACTTATATGATGATAAATGGTTCAGAGGAATCAGGCATTGATGTTCTCAGAACTAAAATTAAAAACTTTGCTTCTACAGTAAGTCTAGAGGGTGGTAGAAAATATATCATTCTAGATGAAGCAGATTATCTAAATCCACAATCTACTCAACCTGCCTTACGAGGTTTTATGGAAGAGTTTCATAAGAACTGTGGATTTATTCTCACTTGTAATTATAAAAACCGATTGATTGAACCATTACATTCAAGATGTTCTGGCATTGATTTCACGATAAATAATGGTGAGAAGATAAAACTTGCAGAAACTTTTTTTGTAAAAGTAAAAGATATCCTAGACGGAGAAGGAATTAAGTATGAACCTAAGGCTGTTGCTGAACTAATCAATAAACACTTTCCAGATTGGCGTAGAGTTTTAAATGAGTTACAAAGATACTCTGCTACTGGACAGATTGATGCTGGTGTTCTTGTTAATATATCCGAAAAAAATATCGGTGAGTTGATGCATGCTTTGAAGGGAAAGGAGTTTACAAATGTCAGAAAGTGGATTGTTGCTAATCTTGATAATGACCACACTAGGATTTATCGCCGGATTTATGACTCGCTTTATGATCATCTTGATCCCAATACTATTCCTCACGCTGTTGTTATACTTGGGGATTATCAGTATAAATCTGCCTTTGTAGCAGATCAAGAAATAAATATGTTGGCTTGTCTAACAGAGATTATGGGAGTGGTGAAGTTCAGATGATATACGATAGATTACAAATAATAGACAACTTAGTAGAGCCACATATTGCAGAAATTATAGACTCTGAGGTACAACAACTTTCATGGAAATATGACTACAACTCTAGAAAAGGTGGCACTAATAAACATTGGCACATTAAGGCAGTTCATACAGAAAAAGAGATGTTAGATAGAGGTATGGATTGGATTATGCCCATATGGCAATCTGCAATGAATAAAGTAAAACTAGATTTACAATGGGAAAGAGTTTATCTAAACGCTCATACTCATGGTGTAGAACCACTTTCACATACAGATGATGGTGATTATACTTTAATATATTATCCTAGACTAGATTGGGAAAAGGATGATATGGGTGGAACTATTGTATTAAATGAGATTGCAGAATATAAAGGTAACAGATTGATTTGTTTTCCAGCAAAACAAGTTCATCAAGCTATGCCTGTGTCTAGAAACTGTCATAAGTTGAGAACTTGCATAGTATTTAAAACTCTAGATAAGGGTGGACAAATCTATAATTCAGATAGACTAGATGGATACAAGGAGATGGAACTTGTATGAACTAAAAGAATATCTTAATGCCATAAACTATACCAAAGAAAAACTTATGGACACTGGTGATGAAGTTTGGGAAAAGAAATATCCAGCCTTCATCATAAACAAGTGTCTATTAGATACAGAAACTATTCAACTTACAAATGAGATGAATATCAAACACCACCTAGATAATAAGTTACAGTTTGACTTTTTACTAAATAGTCTTAGACCAAGAAAAAGATTTAATCCTTGGTTGAAAGCGAGTAAACTAAAGAATCTAGAGTATGTAAAAGAGTATTATGGATATAGTAATGAAAAGGCAAAATCCGCTCTTAATATACTTAATGATGAACAGATTAAGACTATTAAAGATAGTTTGAAAAAAGGTGGAAAAAATGGAAGAGGTTAAACTGAATTGGAAACAAGATGATATGCTTGAAATCGTCTTGAAAGAACCAGATGACTTTCTCAAAGTTAGAGAAACATTATCTAGAATTGGTGTTGCAAGTAGAAAAGACAGAAAACTATATCAATCTTGTCACATCTTACATAAACAAGGTAAATACTATTTGGTTCATTTTAAAGAACTTTTTGCTCTTGATGGTAAAGAAACCAACTTGAGTGAGAATGATATTGCTAGAAGAAACACAATAGGCAAATTACTAAGTGATTGGGGTTTGGTGACGCTAAAAGGGGAAGTAGACCCAGTAGCACCACTAAGTCAAATAAAGATTATTTCATTCAAAGAAAAGAATGAATGGATTTTGGAGACAAAATATAACATTGGTAAGAAAAAAGAAGATACCAAAGAAATATAAAACTATGGGGATAGTGTATGGAAAAGTTTGCCGACTTTATCACAGAAGCAAAACTCGATACTGATATCGAAGTAGCAGTTCTAACAAAATTAAAATCTAAAAAACCAGAGTTAGTAAGCAATCTTATAGAGAAAGTTTGTAAGAAAAGAGGTATTAAGTGTCATATCATCAATGTTAAACAAGCATGGATTAACAAGAATGACTTAGAAACTGGATTACTTACTGTTTCAAATATTGATGGTGAAGATACAGTTGTAGAATTTAACACACGAAAAACAGTTTGTTTTGTTCGTGCTGGTGTTTTGGAGGATGAGATTGGTATTGCACTTTTGACATCGTTTGAAAGAGCTGGTGCATTTATGGTTAACAATAAAGAAGGTATGTTAACTTGTGATAATAAGATGTCGGCGTTTTTATCTTTTGAAAGAAATAGTATTCCTACACCTAGAACATCAATTATCTCAAATGAGAAAAGTCTAGATGATGCACTAGAAAGAGTTGGTAATAAATATCCTATGATTATCAAGTCGATTACTGGTACACAAGGTATCGGTGTATCTATCGTAGATTCATATGAAAGTTTAGTATCAAATGTACAATCACTTTGGAAGTTTGGTGCAGAACTACTAATTCAAGAATATCTAAAATTTGATTACGATATTAGAACTATCGTGGTAGGTGGTAAAATACTTGCCTCAACAAAAAGAATACGACCAAAGGATGACTTTCGTTCTAATAGACACAGAGGTGCTACTACAGAACCACATAAGTTATCAGATGCAGAAAGAGAAACTATACTAAGAGCCGCTCGTGCCGTAGGTGCATATGTAGTTGGAGTCGACCATGCACTAGTTGGAGATAAGATTTATGTGTTAGAATGTAATGGTTCTGCTGGTATAGGTTCTAACTTTGCAATGTATGATGCGACAGATACAGAATCAGATAAGAACGATTATGTTGGTGAAGCAAAACCATCTAAGATTGTAGATAAGTTAATAGAATTTATTCAAGTTACAAATAATCGTAGACACTCATTTCCTACAGAAAGTGGATATGTTGAAAGAATAGAAATAGAAGGATATGGCCCACTAAGAGCAAAGTTTGATACTGGTAATGGAACTAACGCTTCCATGTTTGTAGTAGACAAAGTAGAGATCAAAGGTAGAACTGTAAGGTGGGAAAAGAATGGTAAGAAGTTTACAAGTGCTTTACAAGGTATTTCAAAACCAGAGCATGTTGGAAAAATAGATGAAAGACCTATCGTAAATGTAAATATTATATTTAACAATAGAAAGTATATAGATGTTCCTATCGGACTTGCAACAAAAGATGCGAGAAGTAATTTTCTTGCAAATAGATCATTGATGACTTTGTTTCAAGTCACTGTCAATCCAAATAGAAGATTTGTCCTATCAGATTGGATTGAGAGAGGTGACGAAAATGATGAGGACGATTTACCAACTAAAAAAATGAAAGGCATTGACCAAGGGAGAAGAAGCAAATGAAAGCAGGAGATCATTTAATTTTGGCTGCAAAAAAGCAGGCAGAGGGAGAAATAGAAGTACATAAGGCAAACATCAAGGTTTATCAAACCATGCCTGCAGGCATTGGAGAACATAGTGATATCACTGAGGCCGTAATCGCAGAACTAGATAAACTTGCTTCTGCACATGACAGACTAGAAATGATTAACAAATATTTCCCAACAAAGGAAGAAAAGTTACCTTTGTTTGAAAATAATTCTTGACATTACCACACAAAAACTATATAATGGATACAAATGGTGAGTTTCTATACAAATATTTTACAGTGGGGCAATCAGCTTCTCATTAGAGAAGTTGTAGACGGCAAGAGACAAGTTCGTAGAGTTAAGTATCAACCGACATTATTTACACCATGTAAAAATGAAAGTGGATACAAAACTCTTACTGGACAGAATGCTGCCCCAATCAAGTTTGACAATATCAAAGAAGCAAAAGAATGGACTAAACAGTATGAGAATCAGAAACATTTAGTTCTGGGTCAAACACAGTTTCCATATGTCTATTTGTCTGATCAATATCCTAATTCAGTAAACTGGGATTTGGATAATATTCTAATCACTACTATAGATATCGAAGTTCAATGTGAAAATGGATTTCCTAATCCACAAGATGCACTTGAACCTATGCTATCTATTACTGTTAAGAATCATCAGAACAAACAGATTGTAGTTTTTGGTATTGGTAAATATGAAAGTAAAAGAACAGATGTAACTTATATCGAATGTTCAAGTGAACCACACTTGTTCAAAGAGTTTCTTTTGTTTTGGGAAAAGAATACACCAGACATTATCACTGGTTGGAACACAGAGTTCTTTGATGTTCCATATCTCTGTAATCGTATCAAGAATTTATTTGGTGAGGATGAACTCAAAAGACTATCGCCTTGGAGAATGGTCACGGAGAGAGAAGTTTATAATAGTGGTAGAAAACATCAACTGTATGAAATTAAAGGTGTTGCCCATTTAGATTATCTTGACTTGTATCATAAGTTTACATACACAAGTCAAGAATCATATTCTCTAAATCACATTGCATATGTAGAACTTGGAGAAAAGAAAGATGAAAATCCCTATGATACTTTTAGGGATTGGTATACAAAAGACTTCCAATCTTTTATTGACTATAATATCCTTGATGTGGAATTAGTTGATCGTATCGAAGATAAGATGCGATTGATTGAGTTGTGTTTGACTATGGCGTATGAGGCCAAAGTAAATTATATGGATGTTCTTGGTTCTGTGAAGTATTGGGATATCTTAATATTTAATTATCTTAGAAAGAAAAACCTAGTTATACCACAGAAGAATGCTTCAGATAAATCATCTAAGTTTGAAGGTGCATATGTCAAAGATCCTATTGTTGGTGAACACAAGTGGGTTATGTCTTTTGACTTGAATAGTTTGTATCCACACTTGATGATGCAATATAATATTAGTCCAGAGACACTAAAATCCTTGAGAACTATTGAAGGTATGAAAGTTGATAAACTTCTAAAAAAAGAGGTTGATACATCTGTTCTTAAAAATACAACTATGACACCTAATGGTGCATTGTTCAAAACAAATGTAAAAGGTTTTCTTCCAGAGTTGATGGAAGATATGTATAATGATCGTGTCATTTACAAGAAAAAGATGTTGGAAGCAAAACAACAATATGAAGATACAAAAGAACCATCACTACTTAAAAAGATTTCAAAGTATGATAATATTCAGATGGCAAGAAAGATTGCACTAAACAGTGCTTATGGTGCAATCGGTAATCAGTATTTTAGGTATTACTCTCTTGCAATGGCAGAAGCAGTTACTACCTCTGGACAACTATCTATTCGTTGGATTGAAAATAAGGTAAATGAATACATGAATGATTTACTTAAAACAGATGGTAAAGATTATGTAATCGCTTCAGATACAGATTCTATCTATGTGACATTTGGTGATTTGATTGATAAGTTCAAACCTAAAAGTCCAGTGGACTTTCTAGATATAATTGCAAAAGAAAAGATAGAACCTTTTATCAACAAGTCGTATCAAGAACTTGCAGATTATACTCATGCATTTGACCAGAAGATGTTTATGAAAAGAGAAGTGATTGCTGACAAGGGTATCTGGACAGCAAAGAAAAGATATATTTTAAATGCATGGGATGTTGAAGGTGTTCGTTATCATGAACCAACTCTCAAGATTATGGGCATTGAGGCAGTTAAGTCATCTACGCCAGAACCTTGTAGGATTAAAATTAAAGAAGGTTTAAAAATCATCATGAGTGGTGATGAGAAAATGCTAAATAAGTTTATACAAGATTTTAGAAAAGAGTTTATGAATATGTCACCACAATCTATCGCATATCCAAGAAGTGTGAACGGATTAAAGAAATGGTTTGACTCTAATTCTTTGTTTGCGAAGGGTGCTCCTATTCATGTGAAAGGTGCAATATTATATAATCATTTACTCAAAGAAAAGAAACTACAACATAAGTATCCATTTATTCAAGAAGGAGATAAGATTAAGTTTTTACATTTAAGAACACCAAATATTCATCAATCATCTAGTATATCTTTTATTACAAAACTACCTACAGAATTTGGACTAGATAATATGGTAGATAGAGAACAACAGTTTGAAAAGTCTTTTGTAGAACCACTTAATTTTATTCTTAAAAATATTAACTGGAATGTGGATAGGACTTATGGAACACAAGGTAACTTATTGGATTTCCTATGATACTAGATAAACAAGACTCGATATATGCTGCTACAAAATTGATGAGATACTTCAAAGATTTCAATCGTATTGATGATTATTTTCGTGCAAGAAAGATAGAAAGAGTTAGAGATATTCCTGCCCCCTTGCCTGGCATGTCACTTGAAGATGATATGTTTCAAGATTATGATCTGCATCCAGAGGACATGAACTTCCAAGTTGTAGAAATGCCTACAAAACTATTTGATACTCTGTTAGAAAAAACTGCATCATTTAGTCCAGACGAAAACCCAGGCAAGACGCTCAAACTTGTAGTAAAAGAAACTACTACAAATACTGTAGTTGGATTTATTAGATATGGTAGTCCACTAATAAACAGTAAACCTAGAAATGATTTTCTTGGTGGAGTTCCAGACTTAGATATATTTAATAAAAGGGCAATCATGGGTTTCAATATCGTGCCTGTGCAACCTTTCGGTTATAATTATCTTGGTGGTAAATTACTTGCAGCCATATGTTGTTCCCATGCAAGTCGTAGAATGTTAAACAAGAAATATGATACCAAGTTTTGTTTATTTGAGACTACATCTTTGTATGGTAATATCAAAGGTGCAAGTATGTACGATGGTATGCGACCATATCTTAGATATAAAGGTGATACACAATCTAAGTTTCTACTAACACTTGGTGAAGATATCTATCCAGAGATGAGGGATTGGTTTACAGAAAAGAATGGTGGTGAGGAACTTATACATAAAGGCGCCTCAAGTAGAAAACTTAAAATGCAAACTAAGATGGTAGGTATTGTAAAGAAAAGTTTACTAGAACATGATAAGAAAGCATATGAATTATTCTCAAAAGAGATTGCAAAAGCAAGTGATGTCACTACACAAAAAAGATTTTATATGTCAGAGTATGGATACTCTAATGTGAGAGATGTATTGTTAGGTAAAACTAATGACTTGACAAAAGCAGAAAACTATGATAGGTTTGAACTTGAAAATGTAGTTACATGGTGGAAAAAACTTGCTACTAAAAGGTATATTAAAATGATTAGAGAGGACAAGTTAAGAAGAGAACTTGAAGTTTGGAATCAAGAAACTATGAATAAGATTGACATTATAAGATGAAAACTTATATACATGTAAATCAACATAAAATAAGAGCAAATAAAAAACATGGAACAAATGAACCAGTTATCACTGTTAAAAAAGGTAAAACCAACACATACTGTCATGAAGTTAAAATACTTGGTTCTAGTACAGTGGTGTATGGCGGTAATGATAAACCTCTTCTTTCTTGTGGCGCTAGAGTTGTCATTATGACAGAGGGAGATGTGGAGATTTTAAAATGAAAATATGTGTTGCAAGATTACGAAGTAATGTAAAATATAATGGCCCACTTGAAACAGTTCTAGATAGTTTTTTTGAGAACTATGTAAAGTGGATGAAAGCAAATCCACAACATGAATATAGAACTTACAATGTATCATTTGGTTCAGAAAGACCTAAAAGGACACCAGAGAATATAGAGTGGGCCGATGTAATAGTTATACCTAGTGATTCAGAGTTTAGGTATCATGGTGAGTTACAGATGAATCCAAAAGACCTTGCAAAGTCACAAAGTCACATGGAAAAGATTATACCATTCTTTGAGGGTAAAACTGTAATTATGTGGAGAAGTGACAGAGGAGATACAGAAGAATTGTATCGTAGTTTTATACCTAATATTAAAAACTTTCATACAATAGATGAGATAGATTTTAGTGGTAATATTCATGGAATGAAATATCATTTTATACAATCTCTTAAAAATCCACTTGCACAAATGATGAGTGATGGTAAAACTACAGACTTCGGCTACTGGGGTCGCATGAAACCCTCAGAAAAAAATGTAAGAGAAAAAACTATTCGTGAGATATATCGCTCAGAAATGTCTACAGTATTGGTAGGTGGTTTTCCAAGTGGTGTAGAAAGACAATCTAAATGGATAAAAGATTGGAAGAAACTACTACCTATGTTAGAACCATGTCGTGCAACACTTTGTTTTAACTGGCTCGATCCAGAGGCCACGACCAGTAGGTATCCAGAGGCACTTTCTATTGGAATGATACCTTTTGTTTGGGGTGACTATGATAAGAATAATACATATAATATTGATGATTGGCAAAGGGTAAATAGATTTGTAGATTTAGAACATAGAATAAAACAACTAAGAGATGAGACACTTTTTACACTAAAACTTACAGAATACAGAAACAACTATAAAAAAGTATTATTAGAAGAGTTTGAATATTTTGAATTATTTTCAGATAAAATGAATTTTTCACTTGACATTTAGCGAATCATCTGGTAGTATAGCCTTATGATGATGAGAGAAAATGAACCAAAGAATTACGAAGCTTACTTATACAAAATAACAGTTCATAAAACTGGAAAGATGTATATCGGTTGGCATAAGGGTAAAGCAGATGGTACTTATTATCATTCTAGTAAATGTCCTATTTTTAGAAAAGACTTTGCAAACAAAGATAATTCCTATGAAATTTTAGATTATGGAACTTGTCAAGAAATGGCAACAAAGGAGAATGAAATGCTATTAGAAGTTGATGCAAAAAATAATGATGACTACTACAATAAATCTAATGGTGGCGGTCTCTATGTCAAAAAAACAAAATACAAATCAGTGATTGAATTATTTGATGCGATTGTGGAAAAGAAGTTTCCAGTAAAATTTGTTAAAAAGACAAAAATTAAAGATGTGAAAAGATTTCAAGTAAGGGTTGCAAATACTGACCCAGAACACTTGAAAGTTTTACAAGATTCAATGATGGATTTAAAAGGTGATTTATCAGAGTGGGAGCCTGTCCATATCTTAAAAGATTATTATGGTAAAGGTAAAGACTTGATGATAAATGGTAATCACACAACCATTTCTGCAAACAAGGTGCCACATGTTGATACAATGCCTGTTATGTATATTCCTAAAGAAGTTTGGGAAAAGTTTGATGAGATCGAGTTAATCGACCTTGCAAATTTATTAAATCCTCAACCAAAGAAGGCTCAAAAGAAGTCAGATAAAGAGGATTGGATTCAAAATATTGTAAATAAATTCAATAAGAAAGGTATCTCTGCCGACTCTAATGAAAACAAAGTTTTGTTGATAAAGAATAATTTTTCAACAAGACAAGTCAAAGGTATTATAGATAAAGCAAAAGATGAGATTGAAGATGCAAAGTTGATACCGCCTGGCTTTCAGTTAAAGTTATATACCGACAAAGAGTTAAAAGAAATCACGGATGCTGCTTCAGATAAAGATACAGTTTCTTATGTGTCATCTTCTGCAAACTTTGACATCGATCAATTATTTGATAAGTTTGATGCGATAATTGATGGTAAGTTATCTAAGAGGTATGTAAATGTTTATATCAAACATCCATCAATGAAATCTCAGAAAGAGTGGAAAAAGAAGTGGTCTGCAAAAGCAGAGAAGAGGTTATCAAGGGCTTCTAATTATGGTGGAGTAACTTTTTATGTTAACTTAATAGAGTTAGATTACTTGGAGAAGAACACATTATAGATCACATTTATATACCGACTTTAGGTAGATGTAATAATCAAATTACCTATGATAATATGTCAGGGCCTGCACAGGCCTTGACAACTCTTGTAGTGCAACCTAAAGAAAAACATCTATATTCAAAGTATCCAATCTTAGTTTTGCCAGATAACGATATTGGTATCACGGAGACAAGACGATGGATATACATGAATAGCGCTGATATTAAATATGGTGTGTTTGATGATGATCTAAAATTTATTCGTAGAACACCAAATGGTGAAAAGTCAAAGAGACTTATGAATGCCCAAGATTGGGATTACATGTTATCAAAAACTAGTGAGTGGTTAGATGAAGTAGACTTTGCTGGTTTTCGTCAAGGTAATTTACCACCAGCAGGTAAACCTTATATTGACATTGCAGCTGTAAACTGTGGTTTCTTTTTTAATGGAAAGAGATTACCAAAGGAAGATGAACTAGATTGGTCGCTACCAGTTTGTGAAGATATTCATATGGTATTACAATTATTTGAAAAAGGACATACTAATCGTATATGGGATGAGTTTGGTTATATATCAAAGATTCTT
>CEVZ01246333.1_pt1 | contig 13555 bp, 15 predicted proteins | sample 361371 | NCBI WGS metagenome assembly CEVZ01 (sample SAMEA2620217, study PRJEB7988) | marine metagenome | isolation source: saline water (ENVO:00002010), including
AATCAATGCAAAAAAAATGAACCTTGGATTAGACTTAAAAGGTGGTGTTCATTTCTTAATGCAGGTTGATTTAGATGAGGTGATTGATAATAAATCAAGAAAATTTTCAAATGATATTAGAAGTCAACTTAGAAAAAATAAAATTAGATACTCTAGTTTCAAATTCGAGAAAAATAAAATATTCATAGATCTTTCAAACAACGTTAATTATGAAGAAGTTGAGGATATGCTCAATAAAAACTATCAAAATACTTTTGATACAAGAAGGTTAGAAGATAATAAATTACAAATAAGTATTTCTGAAAATGCAATAAACGAGTTAAGAATTGCAGCTATAAAGCAAAATACTACTACTTTGAGAAATCGGGTAAATGAACTAGGTGTTGCAGAGCCAATCGTTCAACAAAGTGGTAAAACAAGAATTGTTGTTGAGTTGCCTGGAGTGAAAGATACAACTCGAGCAAAAGAAATAATTGGAGCAACTGCCACTTTAGAATTTAAAATGGTAGACGAAGAATCTGATGCTTACGCTGCAGAGGAATCAGAACAAATAATGTTTAACTCCAAGTTATATTATGATGATGCCGGCCAGCCGGTATTATTAAAAAGAGATGTAATACTTACTGGAGAAAATATAGTTGATGCATCTTCTGGTTTTGATCAAAATTCAAGACCTTCTGTGAATATTACTTTGGATGGACCTGGCTCAAAAAGATTTGCAAGTACCACTGAAGACAATATAGGTAAATTGATGGCAGTGCTTTTTATTGAGAGTAAATCTGAGGCAAGAGTTGTGAATGGTGAGACTAAAAGGGTTACAAAAAAATATGAGAAGATTATCAGTATTGCAACTATTCAGGAAAGATTATCAAAATCATTTCAGATTACAGGTCTTGATAGCCCAAAACAGGCGAGAGACCTTGCATTATATTTGAGAGCAGGCTCAATGGCTGCACCTATGTATATTATTGAAGAAAGGACAGTAGGACCAAGCCTTGGCGCAGATAATATTGAAAAAGGAAAAATTTCAGTAATTATTGGTTTGATTTTAGTTCTTATTTTTATGACGTATTACTATAGAGTCTTTGGCCTATTTGCAAATACAGCTCTGATCTTAAATATATTAATAATTGTTTCTGTAATGTCTTTAATACCAGGAGCTGTATTAACGCTGCCTGGAATTGCAGGAATAGTTCTTACTGTTGGTATGGCAGTAGATGCAAATGTGTTAATTTTCGAAAGAGTAAAAGAAGAAATAAGAAATGGCTCAACGCCTCTTGCGTCAATAGAATTAGGCTATAAAAAAGCCTTCTCCACAATTGCCGATGCAAATATCACTACTTTGATTGCTTCGATAATACTTTTTATTTTTGGAACAGGACCAATTAAAGGATTTGCGGTTACATTATCAATTGGTGTTATTTCTTCAATGTTTACAGCAATTATTGTGACTAGAGTTTTAGCAAACATCAGTTATGAAAACAGATCAAGATTTAAAACAAAAGAATTAAGTATATGAGAACAATAAAAATTAACTACGAATTTATGAAATGGCATAGACTTGCCGTTTATATTTCAGTTTTTTTAATAATCATATCTCTACTAAGTATTTTTTTTAAAGGGTTTAATTACGGTGTTGATTTTAAAGGTGGCACACTAATTGAAATAAGCTTTAATAAAGATGCTCCCATTGACGAAATTAGAGATTTTCTTGAAGAAAATAACTATAGAAAATCCTCAGTTCAATATTTTGGATCTAAAAGTGAAATATTAATAAGAATGCCAAATATTGTTTCCACTAATGAGTCAAACTTAAGTAATGATCTAATTGAAAATCTAGAAAATAAATTTAATTTTTCTCTCAAGCGAGTCGAGTATGTTGGAGCACAAGTTGGAGAAGAACTTAGAGACCAAGGTATTCTTGCAGCACTGATAGCTTTAATACTAATAATGATATACATTGCATTAAGATTTGAATACAGATTCTCTGTTGGGGCAATCTTAGCTTTAATTCACGATGTACTTTTAATCATGGGCTTGTTTTCAATAACTCAAATCGAATTTAATTTAAGTGTTTTTGCCGCAATACTTGCTGTAATAGGATACTCTCTTAATGACACTATAGTTGTTTTTGATAGAATAAGGGAAAATTTTAAAGCAGCTATCATTGAAAATACGAATACTGTTTCGCTTATTAATGAATCTATAAGCCAAACATTATCTAGAACTTTAATAACGTCATTAACAACTATTTTAGTTTTGATTTCTCTTATAGTGTTTGGTGGTGAAATATTATTTGGCTTTTCTTTTGCTTTATTGATAGGCGTAATAATTGGAACATACTCTTCGATTTATATTGCAAGCTCTACATTGTTATTATTAAACATATCTGCTAAAGATGTAACAATTGAAGTTGACGAGGAGAAGCCTTAAATTTTTCCCTTCAGAGTCTCAATAATCTCTTTGTGTAAATTTGGATTTGCAGCAAGTACGTTACCAGAGTCAAAATAATTATTATTATTTTCTATATCGCTTATATAACCACCTGCTTCAATAACAATTATTGATCCCGCTGCAATATCCCAAGGCTTTAAATTAAACTCCCAAAAACCATCAAGACGTCCACAAGCAACATATGCCAAATCTAAAGCTGCCGCGCCAAGTCTTCTGATGCTTCCACATCTTGCGTCCATTAGCGCTCGAAGTGTTTCAATATATACTCCAGAGTGGTCTTTTTTTCTATATGGAATTCCAGTACCAAAAACAGCAGATTTTATTTTTTGGCAACTCGATACTCTGATTCTTTTATTATTCAAAAGAGCTCCTTTCCCTTTTTCTGCACAGAAAAGTTCATTTTTAAATGGATCATATACTACCCCTAATATTGGAACTTTGTTTTTGCATAAACCTATTGATATAGCAAATTGAGGAATTCCATGAATAAAATTTGTCGTACCGTCTAATGGATCTATAAACCATTCATAGTCTGAATTAATATCATTTGAGCCACTCTCTTCAGCAGTTATTTTATATTTAGGGTAAGACTTTTTAAGAGCATCAGTAATAATTAATTCTGATTCTTGGTCTGCCTCTGAAACATAGTCATTAAAACCTTTAGATGTGATTTTTAAGCTATCAAGTCTTGAGTAAAACCTCATCACAGATTTTCCAGCAAGCAAAGAGGCATTGACAGCAGTATTTAACTGAGGACTAAAAGTATTATTCATAATATTTCACGCTTTAAGATCTACTTTTGATGTTACTATAATACATAAATTTAGCTTTAAAAAATATTAATTAATGATTGATTTATCAAATATAAAAATTGTTCTTTTAGAGACAACGCATCCTGGAAATATAGGCTCTGTTGCAAGAGCAATGAAAACCATGAACTTTAGCAATTTATACTTAGTCAATCCTTTATGTCAGATAAATGAAATCTCATTTGCAATGGCCTCAAATGCGAGAGATGTTTTAGATAATGCAAAAATTTATAACAATTTAGAAGAAGTTACAGACGACTGTGATTTTATTATTGGGACAACTGCCAGACAGAGAGATATTCCAATTGAAATTGTTAATCCTAGAGAGTTATCAAAAAATATTAAAACTAGCCAGTACGAAAAAATTGCAATTTTGTTAGGCAATGAATCAAGAGGTTTAACAAATCAGCAATTATCTAAATGTAGAGTTGGTTGCCACATACCAGCAAACAAATCTTATACAAGCTTAAATATTGCTGCTTCATTACAAATAATTTTGTACGAAATATTAATGGAATCACGATATAGTGTCTCAAATATTAATAAAGTTGATAGGAAAAATCGCGCAAAAAATGATCAATTCTCATCCTTTTTAGAACATATGGATAAAGTGCTGAAAGATATAAATTTTGTGAAAGATGATAGACCATCAATTTCCAGAAAAATCCAACATATATTTAAAAAAGCTGACCTCACAGAGGAAGAAATTAACATTCTACGCGGCATTCTAAGTGCAATTGAGAATCATTCTCAATAAAATCAATAACATATAAACAAATAATAGTTGACAATATTACTGGGTTAAATCATTATTGCAGTATTAGTAAATAATGACTTAATGAAATATGAAATTAACGACAAAAAGTAGGTATGCTGTGACTGCAATGCTAGATATAGCTTCCCATAACACAGGAAGCCCTATATCTCTTCCTGAAATATCACATAGGCAAAATATCTCTTTGTCCTATCTTGAGCAATTATTTTCTAGGCTTAAAAAAAGTGGGCTTGTAGATAGTATAAAAGGGCCTGGAGGAGGATATATACTATCAAAGGACGCGAATGAAATTGTTATATCTGAGGTTATTCAGGCAGTTGATGAGGATTTAGAAACCACTGCATGCAATGGAAAATCAAATTGTCACAACAATCATCAGTGCATCTCACATAATTTATGGCAAGATTTAGGTACTGAGATAAATAACTTCTTGTCTGATATAACTTTAAAACAGGTTATCGCAAAAAATAATAGCGATGTTAAAGAGATCAAATTATCGGAGTATTAATTAAATGAAGAACAAGGAAACGCCAATTTATTTAGATTACGCATCAACAACACCTATCGATAAGAGGGTTGCTGATAAGATGCTTGAATATATGACCACAGATGGAATGTATGGAAACCCAGCATCAAGGTCACACAGTTATGGATGGGATGCAGATGAAGCAGTCTCAATGAGCAGAAAACATGTTGCAGACTTAATAAATGCTGATCCAAGAGAAATAGTTTGGACTAGTGGTGCAACTGAATCAGACAATTTGGCTATAAAAGGTGCGGCTCACTTTTATAAAAAGAAAGGAAAGCACGTTATAACAATAAAGACAGAACATAAGGCAGTTTTAGACGCATGCAGACAGCTCGAAAGAGAAGGTTTTGAAGTTACTTACATGGAGCCTATGGCAAATGGTTTAATTGACATCAAGCAGCTTGAGTCGGAAATAAGAGATGACACAGTTCTAATCTCTATAATGCATGTAAATAATGAAATAGGAGTTATTCAAGACATTGAATCAATCGGAAAATTAGCGAGAAGTAAAAAAATTATTTTTCATGTTGATGCAGCTCAAAGCGCAGGAAAAATTGAGATTGATTTAGAAAAAATGAATGTTGATTTAATGAGCTTTTCAGCACATAAAATATATGGACCAAAAGGTATTGGGGCTTTATATGTTAGAAGGAAGCCAAGAGTTAGGCTCGAAGCCCAGATACATGGTGGAGGACATGAGAGAGGATTACGATCTGGTACATTGCCAACTCATCAAATTGTTGGTATGGGCGAAGCTTTTAGAATTGCAAAGGAAGAGATGGAAAATGATTACGAAAAGATATCTCAATTAAGAAATCGCCTATGGAATGGATTAAAAGATATCGAAGAAGTTTACTTAAATGGTGATTTTGAAAATCGTTATCCTGGCATTATGAATATAAGCTTTAATTATGTTGAAGGTGAGTCATTAATTATGGCTACAAAAGATATTGCTGTTTCTAGTGGTTCGGCTTGTACTTCAGCATCACTTGAGCCAAGTTTTGTTCTAAGGGCTATAGGAAGATCTGATGAGTTAGCGCACAGCTCATTGAGAATGTCTATAGGTAGATTCACTACGGAAAAAGAAATAGATACAACTATAGAAACTGTCAAAAAGGCAGTTGATAAGTTAAGAGCTTTGTCACCTTTATGGGAAATGTACAAAGATGGTATTGATATGAGTAAGATAGAATGGGCAGCTCATTAAGAATTTTAGAAAGGAGAAATAGAAATGGCATATGGTAAAAAAGTTTTAGATCACTACGAGAATCCAAGAAACGTTGGAACTTTGGATAAGGACGACAAATCTGTCGGAACTGGTATGGTGGGCGCTCCAGCATGTGGAGATGTCATGAAACTACAAATTAAAGTTAACGAAGACGGTGTCATAGAAGATGCAAAATTCAAAACTTATGGATGTGGTTCTGCTATAGCGTCATCAAGTTTGCTTACTGAGTGGGTTAGAGGTAAAACTGTTGAGCAAGCTCAAGAAATTAAAAATAGTGAGATTGCTGAAGAACTTGCATTACCACCTGTCAAAATTCATTGTTCTGTTCTCGCAGAAGATGCTATTAAAGCAGCTGTTAATGACTATTACGAAAAAAATTTGAAAAAAGAAGAGATAGCGTAATTATATGGCAATAACGATCACCGAAAACGCAGCCGATAGAGCAAAAAAATTTCTCGGAAATAGAGGCCGTGGAATTGGATTAAGGATTGGCGTAAAAACTACTGGCTGTTCAGGGATGTCATACGTTATAGAGTTTGCTGACGAAGTTGAAAAGGAAGACACGGTCTTTGAAGAGAAAGGCATAAAAATTATCGTAGACCCAAAATGCCTTCTGTATTTAGATGGAACAGAAATAGACTTTGGTAAAGAAGGGTTAAATGAGGGTTTTAAGTTTGTAAACCCAAATGAAAAAGCAAGATGTGGATGTGGCGAAAGTTTTAGTGTTTAAGATAAAGAAATAAACACAAATTTTGTACTAAGGAACATCACATGGCAATTGATTTTAACCAAAACTACTTCCAACTTTTTGAATTAGAAAATTCTTTTGATGTAAATTATGAAAGTTTAGAGAAGAAATATCTAAGTTTTCAGAAGTCTTTCCATCCAGATAAATTTGTTAATGCAAGCGACCAAGAAAAGAGAATATCTTTGCAAATAATTTCATATATTAATGAGGCTTACAAAACATTAAAAAATGACTATTTAAAAAGTATGTACTTACTAAAGATCAATGGTTATGAAATTGATGATCAAAATACAACAATTTCAGATCCTGATTTTTTAATGCATCAAATGGAATTGAGAGAAGAACTTGAAGAGATAGAAAAAAGTGAAAGCACAGAGTTAAAAAAAATTTTTCTAGAAAAAATCAATAAACATAAAATTGACTGTTTAAATGACTTTAAAGAATATTTTAATAAACATTTTTATGATGAAGCTTCAAAAAAAGTGAAAGAGATGAAATTTTATATTTCTATTGAGAATGAAATTGTAAGGATGGATTAGACAATGGCCTTATTACAAATATCTGAACCTGGAAAAACACAAGCGCCCCATGAAAAAAAGTTTTTTATTGGTATTGATTTAGGAACTACAAATTCTTTAGTTGCTTTAATTCAAAATGGCTCACCTACGGTTCTCACTGATGTAAATGAAAAAGAATTATTTCCGTCTATTGTGCAATATAAGAATGATGGAACAGTAGTTGCTTGTTGTGAATCTGAGCAAGATAATTTATTAACCTTTAGATCTATTAAGAGATTAATTGGTAAAAACATAGAAGATTTGCAAGAGAATGAATCTTATTTACCTTGTAAATACATTCATGATGAAAATATTATTAAGTTTGAAGTTTTCAACAGAGTTTTAACGCCAATTGAAATATCATCTGAAATACTTAAACATTTAAAAGACTTTTCAGAAAAAAAATTGAATGGTGAAATTGAGGGTTGTGTGATCACTGTACCGGCTTATTTTGATGACGCGCAAAGACAGGCTACAAAGGATGCAGCAAATCTTGCTGGCTTAAAAGTTCTGAGGCTCTTGAATGAACCAACAGCTGCAGCTATAGCATATGGTCTAGAGAGTAAAAAGGTTTCAAAGGTCTTAGTATATGATCTTGGTGGGGGAACTTTTGATGTATCAGTTCTTGACCTGAATGATGGGGTTTTTAAGGTATTGGCAACTGGAGGTAATAGTTCACTAGGTGGTGATGATTTTGATAATTTAATCGTTACGCATATTATTGAGAAGCTTAATTTAAATATTGATGACGATAAAAAAAACAAACTATATCTTTATTCTAAAAAAATTAAGTATCATCTTTCAAAAAATTCTGAGTTTTCAGTAAATTTAGAAAATATTGGAATAGATAGCAAAGAATTTATTTTTAAACGCGATGATTTCAATAATTTAATAAAAAATCTCGTTGATGAAACATTAGATATTAGCAAAAAGGTACTTAAGGATTCTAAGCTTTCGGTGGAAAATTTAGATGAAATTATTTTAGTTGGAGGATCAACGAGAGTTCCTTTTGTAATACAATCTGTAAAAGATTTTTTTAATAAATCTCCTTTATCTGATATTAACCCTGATAATGTTGTAGCAATTGGAGCCAGCATTCAAGCGAGCATATTAGCTGGTGATTTTGAACAAGATCTTTTACTACTTGATGTAATTCCTCTTTCACTTGGTGTAGAGACTATGGGGGAAATTGTTGAGGTTATAATTCCAAGAAATAGTACCATCCCTATAAGTAGCACAAAAGAATATACGACTTTTAAAGATGGACAAACTTCAATGAGTATTCATGTTGTTCAAGGAGAGCGTGATATTGTGAGTGATTGTCGTTCTTTAGCTAAATTTGTTGTCAATGATATTCCTCCAATGCTTGCTGGATCTGCGAGAATAAAACTAGAATTTCAAATTGATGCTGATGGAATTTTAAATGTGACAGCAACAGAGACTACGACTAAAAAAATAACCTCAATTGAAGTTAAACCCTCATATGGATTAAGTGATTCACAAATTGAATTGATGTTAAAAGAATCATTTGAAAATGCAAAAGAGGATATTGTAATTAGACAATTAAAGGAGTCAATTGTTGAGGCAGAAAGAGTAATACTTTCTATTGATTCAGCTCTTGAAATAGATGGTAAGCAGCTTTTAGATCATGACGAATATAAAGAAATATGTAAAGTAAGAGATGATCTAAAGTCGATAATTAAAAAAAATGATAGAGACTCAATAATAAGTGGTGTTAAGAACTTGGAAAAAGTTTCTGAAGTTTATGTATCTAGGAGAATGAATTCAAATATACAAAAAATTATGAAAGGAATTGATATTGAGGAGTTTAAATAAATGCCAAAAATTACTTTTTTGCCGCATAAAGACCTATGTCCAGAGGGACTTGAAATAGAAGTTGAAGAAGGCATTAGTATTTGCGATGTCGCACTTAAAAATAATATTGCTATAGAGCATGCATGTGAAAAATCATGCGCATGCACAACTTGTCATGTTTATGTGAGAAAGGGCTTTGATTCGCTTGAGGAATCGTCTGAAAATGAGGACGATATGCTTGATAAAGCATGGGGTTTAGAGCCAGAATCACGTTTGAGCTGTCAGACAGTTACAGGTAAAGAAGATTTAGTTATTGAAATACCAAAATATACTATTAATATGGTCTCAGAAAATCACTAAGAGTTAATTTATGAGCCTAAAGTGGGAAGATAGCCTTGATATAGCACTAGAGCTTTTGGAGAAATATCCAGAGGTTGATCCTCAATATATTAGATATACAGATTTGCATGAATGGATATGCGGCCTCGAAAATTTTGATGACGATCCACAACGGTCAAATGAAAAAATTTTAGAGGCAATACAAATGAATTGGTTAGACGAAAAATAAAATTAAACATGGGAGATCATAATGCCAAATGAGAGAACCTTATCAATAATTAAACCAGATGCGGTTGGAAATAATGTAATCGGAAAAATTTTGCAAAGATTTGAAGATAATAATTTAAAAATAGTGGCCTCAAAAATGATGCATTTATCCAAAGAAAAAGCAGAAGGATTTTATGCAATTCATAAAGATAAACCCTTTTTTGAAAAACTAGTAAATTTTATGATTTCAGGACCTGTAATAGTTCAAGTGCTAGAAGGAGATAATGCAATATCAAAGAATAGAGAAATTATGGGTGCAACTAATCCTGACGAAGCAAAAAATGGAACTATAAGAAAAGATTTTGCAAGAAGTATTGACGAAAATGCTGTTCATGGATCAGATTCTATAGAAACTGCAAATATTGAAATTAAATACTTTTTTGATGATTCTGAAATATGTGAAAGAACTAGATAATTAAGAAAATGGATAATCTTGATATACTAAAAATTGCTTCTAAAAAATTAAAAAGTAGCCGAGAAAAACTTAATATTTCCACTAAAGAAGTTGCAGATGATCTTAGACTAGACCAAAAAATTATTGATGATATTGATAATGCGAATTTTAAAAATTTTAAAAATTATGTTTTTCTAAAAGGTTATTTAAAAAATTACGCAAACTTTTTAGGAGTTCATTTAGAATTACCTGAAATAAATAAAAAAATAAATAAAAATAAAAAAATTACTGAAAATAATATTAGAGAAAAAAAAAATAACACTGTTCATAGTAAATATTTCTTAACTGCAGCAGTACTTATATCATTTTTTTTTCTTGTTTTTGTAGTACAAAATGAAAATAAAAATTTAATTCAAGATAAAGAAAGTTTAGGAGAAACTAATGATAATATTTTGAGTGAAAAAATAGAATCAAAAAAAATTAATCAGGACCAAGAATTTGTCATACAGAAAAAATCTGAAAACACTGAAGAAATCAAGTTATTAGAGACTACAGACAAAATAAATTTAGAAAATAATAATATTCCTTCAAATAACGATACAAATGTCAATTCAAGCTCAATTACAGATATTTCAGACTCTACTGATAAATTAATCATAATTTATAGTGGTGACTCTTGGACAGAAATAATTGATTCATACGGAAATATTGTCTTTTTTGATTTAGTGAAAGATGGAGATACTATTAGGCTCAATATAAAGGCTCCTTTTGAGATATTATTAGGTAACGCAACTGTAGTAGATATAACGTATAATAATAATGTGATTAATACTCAATATATTAATCCAGATAATAATGTTGGTAAGATTAATATAAAAGAATAAAAAGAGATAAATGAAAAAGATTCAGTCTGTTAGAGGTATGAAAGATGTTTTGCCAAGCGACTGTAAAATTTACAGTGGCCTTGAGAATTTATTATCTTCTTCAGCTTCACAATTCGGATATAGAGAAATAAGAACTCCAATTTTAGAAGATTCAGAATTGTTTATTAAAACAATTGGTGACGGCACAGATATTGTAGAAAAAGAAATGTATACGTTTGTTGATTCTAAAAAAAATTCGTATTCTATGAGGCCGGAAGGAACAGCTTCATGCGCTAGAGCAATTATTCAAGGTGGATTAACAAACACCATAAATAAAATTTGGTATTGTGGGCCTTTTTTTAGACATGAAAGACCACAAAAAGGAAGATATAGGCAGTTTCATCAATTTGGAGCAGAGTACATAGGAGTAGAAGGTTTTGAGGCCGACGTAGAAATTGTTTTACTCGCAGATTTTATTTGGAAAAAATTAAAAATTAAACCCAGACTTAAAGTAAATACTATTGGAAATCACGAGGAGAGAAAAAAGTATATTGCAAAACTTCAAGATTATTTTTCAAGGTATCAAGATATTTTGAGTGAAGACGAAAAAATAAAAATGGAAAAAAACCCATTAAGAATTCTTGATTCAAAAAATCAAAATATAATAGATCTTTTAAAACAATGTCCAAAAATAAATGAATTTGTATCTAAAGATTCTAGAAATCATTTTGAAAAATTTTTAGAAGGGTTGGATAAAAATAAAATATGTTTTGAAAAAGATGATAATTTAGTTCGAGGCCTAGATTATTATAATAGAACTGTATTTGAGTATTTAGATAACTCTGAAAATTCGCAAAATACAATTTGCGCTGGAGGAAGATACGACTATTTATTTGAAAATATGTTCAATAAGAAAATACCTGCTTTAGGCTTTGCTATTGGTATCGAGAGACTTCTTGATTATATTGATAATCAAATTGATGAGGAAGATTGTGTAAACTTTTATGTAATTATACTCAAAGATAAAGATTATATGTATGCGCAAAACGTTGCTGATGAAATTCGAAACTATTCTAATTCTACTTCAGTGGTATTAGACTACAGCTATGGTAATTTAAAAGCACAGCTAAAAAAAGCTAATAAATTAAATTCAAATTACTGTATTATTATTGGCGAAAATGAATCAAAAGATAATTCTGTACAAATTAAAAATATGAATACAGGCAATCAAGAGAGTGTATCTGTGGAAAATATTGCTAATTATTTAAAAATCGAACTAAGTATATAGATAAAATATGAACGAAGATAAATTAGACATTTCTAGTAAAATCGCTAATTGGGCAACAACTAATGTTAAATATATTGCTTTTGGAGCAATTATTGGTGTCTCTATACCATTATTTTGGAACTACCAAGAACACAAGAAAGAGGAGGCAAATATTGCGGCTTCTGATCTTTATTATGAGCTAATTAATTTAGCAAATTCTTCTGAAGAAACTCAAGCTATTGCAGATGAAATGTTTAAGAAGCATGGGGGATCAATATATGAAACTTTGACAAAATTTATTCTCTCCAAGAAAGAATTTGAGAGCAAAAATTTTGATTTAGCCAAAAAGTATCTTGAAGAAATTATTGAGTCAGATAGCAACGAAACATATACAAGCCTAGCATTAATTAAATTATCTCTAATCCAGATTGAGAATGAGAACTATGACGAAGCATTGTTAATGCTTGACCAAGTTAAAATGAAAGATTCTTTTAAGCAAATCATTTCTGAAATTAAAGGTGATATTTATAATTTTAAAGGTAATAAGAAAGAATCTCTAAAATTTTATAACGATGCTCTAGAAGCCTCAGCTGTAGATAACGAAAATTTGATGATGAAGAGAAATTCAGTAGAAGATTAAAATTTCATGAAAAAGTATGTCATTATTTTATTTCTTATAACTACATCATGTTCCTCCAAAGAGGGCTTTTTACCTGGATTTATTCCTGATTTTATAACTAATTATTTTGAAGAAGAAGTTTTACCATATGCGGAACTTCCTAGCATTAAGTCAAATGTAAATATTCAATTATTATGGGAAACTGAATTTCCCTCCGAGATAGAAGAGACTTACTCTTTTCTGAATTTATATAAATTTCAAGACGAAATACTTATTCCAACGAATGATAAAAAAGTTCATATTTTATCTTCTGAAGACTCTAAAATAAAAAATTCTATCGACATTGAGCTTGATATATTCTCAGGAGTTATTGCTGATTCAAACTTAATATATTTTGGAACGAAACAGGATACAGTTACAGCAGTAGATAGAGAGTCAAATTCCGTTTTATGGCAGCGTGTTATGTCAAGTGAAGTTATGGCATTATCGGATGTTCTTAACGACATGATATTTGTTAAAACAAATGACAGCAAAGTAACAGCTATAGATATTAAGACTGGAAGGTTCATGTGGGTAAAGTCACAAATTCCATCTGATTTGTCAGTTAGAGGTTCAAGTGCACCAGTAATACACGATGAAATGGTCATAGTTGGTTTTGAGGACGGCAAGATTATTTCTTATAACTATTTAAATGGAGATATAAATTGGCAAATACAAATTCCATCTACAAAAATGGAAACAATAATCGATAGATTAAACGATATCGATGGCAATATGATAGTTGATAATGACGTGCTATATGCTATTTCTTATCAAGGTAGCATTATTGCCATAGATACTTTTTCAGGACAAGTTCTATGGTCAAGAGAAGCATCATCATTATTTGGACTT
>CEVZ01057251.1_pt1 | contig 13538 bp, 17 predicted proteins | sample 361371 | NCBI WGS metagenome assembly CEVZ01 (sample SAMEA2620217, study PRJEB7988) | marine metagenome | isolation source: saline water (ENVO:00002010), including
GTTTGTAATTCTCAAAAACAAAAACAGAGAGCGAGCGACCAAGGCTAGGAAGAACGCCGTGAACAAGATTGGCAACGCACGTCGACGACAATTGGCGCGTCGAACGACGCTCGTGCGCGCGAAGGCAGTCGCGGCTGCCCAGAAACGGAAACGGAAACAGTCGCAGTAAAAAAATATAAAGTTTATAACCCCCTAATACATTATGGGTAATATATGGCACATTGTGACACATCCCGATAATTCAATATGCGTGGGTCATCGATATGAAGAAGACATGACTGTCATAGAATTCGCACCCTCAAGGGTGTGGGAAAAAAGAATGTGGTTTTTCCTAACATTTTTGTTCATCTTCCACTTTCTTACAATTCTCGCCTTTTCTCACACCATTGTGTTTGTCGCAGCGCCCCTATCAAACCTGGCATTTGCGTTGGCGGTCATAAGTGCAAAAACACCCGTGATCACTGTTGGTCACCTGCTGTACAGTATCATGGTAAATATCTATGCAGTCGTGTTTCATGATTATTATATGTTTTGTGTATCAGTGACCTATATAATCACCTACATGATTTCATTAAAGATGACAAACTTTATATAAGTAATGTGGCGTGACGCAACAGTTGACGAATTGCAAAAAATAATTAGAGATGTCATTCTTCCTGAACTCGTTCAGTTGAGGGAGGAGGTCCACTATCTTCGGAAACACACCTGGCCGTACGTGCAGGCGATGAAAGAGAAGGGTGCTCAACTCAGCGATATGGAGGCGAAACGGGAATTCTTTAGTAATCTGTATGATGATGATGTTTTAGAATTGTTGGGTATAAAGACTCGCTATGGGAAAAGTATTGGTCTCACCGCACTAGAATTTGATAGTATTAGAAAAAATCATCAGTCCGGTACATCTTGACGTTGTAACTTTCATCTTTTCCGAGAACATCGACACTTTCATTGCCATAAAATTCAGGACATCCAATGTCTTCCGTACACTCACGACCATTGTGTGTCACTGGGACTGGGTACATTTGTTCACCACTCGTCGTCGTGTAATAGTTGTATCTGTCTCTGTACCCAGATGCTTCTTTACCATATAATGGGAGTGTTTCGTTATTAGGCCCCAGTAGGAGACCCATCTGCTGCATGTGTCCGGGTTTGTATTTTTTGATGGGTGGTCCTCTGTACTCTGGGGTACGTCTGGGTGTTTCCACGGCCACTGGGATGGGCACCTCCACCTCCACCTCCACTGGCACCTCCACTTCACGCGGGTTGTACCACAGGTACATCAGGGAGAGGACGAGGGCAACGATCGCCGCATACATGAGCCGAGTTTTGTTTTTATTCTTCATGTATAGTATATGGTGGAGAAAAGAAAACGAGCAAACTCCTCATGGCCAAGCGCGAACCTTACGAACATTGAGAAAGAACGTAAATTCAAACAGGTGTTGAAAAATCGCGAAAACCAGGCAGCAGTGGGGCGAATGGTTGCGGGAATAACAGGACGTCTCCAAGCACAGAACACAGCTGGCATGACGAGAAAAGAAATAAGAAACGCCGCCGCGGCAAAACTCGCACTGGAAGAGCACCGCATCAAGAAACGTAGACTTGAAAATGCGCGAACGAATGCAGAGAGACGTGCGATGATGCGTCAACTCAACGCCCGTGGCACGATGGTTGGTGGTGAAAATATTCGTAAACGAATCGCCGCCGAAGAAAAGTACAAACGCATGCTGGGAAAGGTGATGCGTCAAGCCACGTACACACCCACGGATTTTAAACAGTTGGGGAAGATTGTCAAGGCGCGTCGAGACAGAAAGTGGGGTGATGTCGAACGTTTCATCAAGGAATGGGAAACCAGTGTGAAGCGTCGTGTGTGTCGTTTCAAAAAGAAGAATATGCAAAACATGGCGAGAGAATTGAATATCCCAGCCAACAGGAAGAAAAAGAGCCAACTTTGTAAAGAAATTAAAAATAAAATGTAAGGTAAAATTATAATTACAATGGTCAGACCAGGTAATCTTCGAAAAATGTTCCAAGAGGATAATGAAAACGACGCGGCGGAGCGGTTCCCAAAAATGGTGGAAAAGTTTGGGAACGCGAAAACGCTCTATGATTACCAGAAATTGCGAGCCACCTATACGAACCGCAAAGAACCGAACTATGTTGAAGCCATGCTTCAATCCAGGCCCATCTTGTACAGGCGCCTTGAAAATAAAGTGTCGCGCCTTCCCGAAGAGTTGTTTAACGATGGGGTCGATGTGTTCATGTCGGTTTATCCCACCTCGTCACCGAAAGAGTTGTTCAACGCCATGGATAGAGTGGAGCAATTGAAAACACCATCAACTACTGCCAAGGATTTGAAGAAACTCAAGTACACACAAAGTTACATGGCAAAAGAACTCGGCAAGTCGCGAAACAGAAAGAACTACGAAAAAAAGCGATTGCTATTCATGGGTCAAACCAAATACGCAAGAGCTGTTTTTAACTCGAAGGTTATTTTGGCGAAGCGTGTGAAAGAAAGGTACAACCGTCTCTCCGAAGCCAAGAAAAACTTGGTCAACATCTCTGGTCTCGGGAAATCATCCAGCCCTGAACAGCTCCTCAAGGCTCTTGAACGCATGGCGTCGTTGAACAAGAACGGTGCGTAGACAGGCGAAACTGGTCAAAAAAATGAACAGTTGTTCTAAAGTTAAAATACACAATCATACATATGGCATCACCAATATCGTGCTTTCTCTCGTAGGGTATCTCTTCACCCTCTGGGAGATACTTTTCCGCGATACTTGTGGTTCTCTCCTTCCGCTCATCGTAGGTCAAGCGTCGGATACCAAAATGTACGTGCAAAGACACTGGGTTTACTAATGTCACTTTGTCTTTGAACATGTAATGTAACAGGACTTCTATGTTTTGAAACCCCCCAGGGGGTTGTCTTTCTATGAGGATGTGTTCAGCACTGTCAAACCACACCTTGTATTCATTCACCATCAACGGCACTAGGTCAACGATGTCATTACTAAAGATGTATTTGTAATCCTCAAGACTTACCTTTTTCATAAACACTGGGCGAATGTCCACCTTTTCACACTCCGCGAAAACAAGCCCCATGTTAAAGTAGCCAATATCGATGGCGAGGATTTTGCGCATTTACTTTAAAGGTTGAGCAAATTTTTAAACTGGTTGAAAAATTCTTTATATATTTTTACGATTTCATTGATTTCTCGTGGATATCCATGTTTATTATATAAAATTTGAATAATTTTGTCTTTAAAGACCTTCCGCGCCATAGGTCGTTTTAATATGTCGTCAACTTTTGATACGTACACATTCATGATGGCTAGAAATTTTTGAACTTCAGCTTCTGATAGTGTATACCAGTCAGGTACCGGGATTTTTGTGGGGACTTCTAGAAAATCGTATATAAATTTTTTAAACGTTCTTGAAAATTCTTGTATCATTGTTGTAAACTTTACGTGGTGAGGTTTTAATTTATCAGTGGCGTGAAGAGTTTGTAGGTTTGTGTTGAAATACCCTTCTCTTCCATACACCTGTATCATTGCATTTTTAGAACGCTGATATATTTCATGGTGCCGTTTGTTAATGTTATTGACTCCGCGATAGTTTCGCATCATTGATGGGTCAGTCGGAACCCCAGTGTGTGGTCCACGGTGGATGGTTTTATTTTTGAACACTTTGTTCAGATACTCCCTCGGGTACACGTGACGCACCTTTCCATTTTTAGTATTGAGTGCATCACTCAATAAGAATGTAGGTCTGTTGATGTTTCGCACTTTCGTCTGGAAATTTCTATCATTTGTTTGTACGTGATTGACTGTGTTATTTTGAAAATTCTTGAATTTTTTTGCATACATCTTGGCGCGTTTGATTGCATTTTGCTGCTGTTTTTCAAGTAATTTTTGATTCGCCTTTCTTTTCATGGTTTCTGGACTCATGGGTGGTGTACGTGTCTGCCGAAATGGGTCATTTTCATGTCTATTTGGTGTAGGGCTCCTGTATGGTGAACCAATCCGGTTTGTACGCACGCGACGAGGGGGCAGCATTCTATTACATTAATCTAAGAATAATATATTATGGAGTTCGAGGATGTCATGAAAAATATAGCCCTTGTTGGAAACTATTTGGTTCTTCTTGATTCCATAATACGTCGAAAATCATCGTGAACCACTTTAAACCTCTCTAACCTGTACTGAACAAACATCCAGAGGAAAAAGAGCATACTCTTCAGGAGATTGTTTGCCGCTGTGTCATCCATCTTGTACACAGGCGACACCAGGCGATGGAAAAATGTTTCATCTTTGTTTTTGCCAGTCATGTACGTCTCTAGTTGAGTCATAGCACACGTGTCATCATTCACGCTCCAGTGGTAAAATATGAATGGAATCAGTATGGAGTAGGTATGTAAAAGATGTTCGTTATTCACGAATGGTATGACGATAAGAAATAATAACAATAGTGCATGAAGTGTGAAAATTATATTCATATTATTCTAAGATGGAAAAAGATAAAAAATTGCCTAAAATTTGGCACCCACAACAGGAGATTATTTTGAGGGGGTGGGGTGAGAGTGCGGCATGCTACCGTTGGATGCACTATCAAGCATTTTTGAAATACAGAAAATCGAATATGCGTTATACATTACCTGTCATCGTGTTATCGACAATCACAGGTACGGCAAACTTTGCACAAGAACAATTCCCCCCTGGACTTCAACCGTATGTGGCGCCGAGTATTGGTGGTCTTAACCTCATCGCAGGTCTGATCGCGACGATTTCTCAATTCCTCAAGGTGAGTGAGTTGATGGAAGCCCATCGGGTGGCGGCGATGCAGTTTGGAAAGTTTTCTCGCGTGGTGCGTTTAGAATTGGCGTTGCCACTTGTTGATAGGTCTCGCGACGGTGCTGACATGGTTGAATTAATGAAGGGGGAGTACGACACCTTGATTGAACAAAGTCCATCTATACCCGCACCAATCATCGACCTCTTCGAGAAGGAGTTCCCATTGGACGATGCCGATGTACTCACCAAACCTGAAATCATTCACATCAATCCGATTCAAACATTTAGTGCTGTGTTGGAAAATTCCGTCGTTTCTAAAATGAAAGGATTAATTAGTTCAGATAAAAGTAAAGAAGAACTTGTCGCCGACCTTCAACAAATCCAGGGTACCGATGTGCCACCACCGAAAAAGTTTTTCAAAAAAGTGGCGGACACCGTCGCAAAAAGACAACAGGATGAAACAAAACAAGAATTGGAAGAGTTGCGTGGGAAAACACAAGTGTCCAAGAAGAATCAAAAACTCGAGGAAGAGTTGAAAAAAAGGGCGGAACTCATGGAAGTTGCCGTTGAGGACCCCCCCGCCACACAATGAAAATCAATAAAACCAGAATAAGTATATTAAAGACCCCAACCGCACATAGATATGGGAACATTTTCTTTTTTAAAGGACTAATCACCTTTTCATCTAAGACTTCCAAGGCTTGGTCTGTTAAATCTTTATTATCACCAGACGACGTCATGGATAAGTTTATTAAAATTACTCTACAAAAAAAGAAACCCCCACCTGACGCCACAAATATTCATGGCGAACGCATAGAATACATACGACAGTGTCTCGAAGCAAACACCAACGTTTTCATTTACGGTGCATGTGGGAGTGGCAAGACGTATATACGTGAACACGTACTGGATGAAACAAATAGTGTGGAACTCACCCCGGACCTTTTACGTGCAAAGAGTTTGTTTTCAAAGCTCATAGAAGGGTCGACGAAACATCTGTTCATTGAAGATTATGAACCAGATAATCTCAGTTTGAAGGGTGTCGTTGAAAAAGTATCTGACGGTCACCGTCTCACCAACGGTTCGTTAGTTGTGTTGTCGACACATCTTTGTTTGTATCCGGGTTTTACACTTGTTGAAATCCCAAGACATGGCCCAGAAGAGTTACGCCGCGTGTGTTTGGACCAGTACGATGAACAGGCGGCTGTTCTGTGTCGAGGAAACATCAGAGACTACATGCATTACCTATCTGGTTCAGATATGAAAGATGTCTTTGAAAATCCAAAAGAGGTTATTTATAAAATTTTATGTGACCCGTCATACACATTCAATGCCGATAAGCTGTATGAACATGGGCATATGTGGTCTATTTTCCAGGAAAATTATTTGGATTCAAAAAAGTGTGTATATGCGAAAATAGCAAAGGCGTTTTCAGACGCGGACATGTTTGATTGCGCCATGTACTCCAATGACTGTTCTGATTGGAACATGATGCCCTTTTTCGGTCACACCGCGGTGGCGATTCCGAGGTATTACATGAATGCCCCCCTCGTTGAGAAAAACATACGCCCAGGGTCGTGTTGGACAAAAAATGGAAATCGGAACATGCGGATGAAAAAGTTAAAGAATATACAAATACGAAACTTTCACATGTCACATGAAGCCCTTTGTGTATTACAAAAATATGCGGGTTTTGGGTATATTGAGCCCATGTTGTTATATGACATCACCCCCCAAGATTTTGATACAATAAATCATTTATGTGTTGGAAATAAGTTAAAACCAAGGGACGTCAATACTATTAAGAAGAAACTGAAGAATGCACTACTTGAACAAGGAGACTGAAGAGGAAGAAGAGGCATTGGAAGTCACAAAAGTCATAGGTAATGAAATTTTCTATTACGGAGACATCACCCCAGAAAACATTTTGGAGTTTACCGAAAAGTTTCGAAAGTTGGAATCGTGGTTGTTAAAAATGTCCAGTGACCTCATAGGATACATCCCGGGCATTCGAGTCAACATCATGAGCGATGGTGGTGACCTGTTTTCTGGATTTTCTGCGATGAATGTGATTCAAAAGAGTCGCGTTCATACCATAACCGTCGCACAGGGTTCCTGCTGTTCTGCCGCAACGTTTATGCTTCTCGGTGGCAAAGAAAGAAAGGTAGCTCGTAACGCCCATATTCTCATTCACCAGTTGTCTACAGGTGGTTTCTGGGGAAAGTTTGAAGAGATGAAGGATGAAATGCGTTCCTGTACAAAACTGATGGACATGATTAATAAAACCTATACGTCCATGACGAAAATTCCAGAGAAAAAATTGAAAAAGTTGATGAAGCGAGACATTTACCTCTCACCTGAAGAGTGTATTAAATATGCCATCGTTGACGATTATGATTAATGTCCACATATCGTTTGTACAATAACAGAACACCGATGATTATAATAAAAATTGAAATCGTATTCATGTTCATCTCTATCCCACCACCAACTTCAGGTGCCAGGCGTTCCATGCGTTCATAATTCACGACGGGTACCATCTGATATAACCGCTGATATTTTTTTCATATTATATACTAGCATGTCTTCAGAGAATGTGTTGGGGACCGAAGACCTCTCGACAGGTATCATGATTCTCATAGGAATCGTGGCCTTGGTCGCCGTGGTCATGGCGGTATATTCAACAACCCGACCCGAAGTTTTTGAAGAAGACTGTCAGGGTGAGTTTTCCCAATGGTCCCCGTGTGAAGGACCATGTGGAGAAATACCTAAAATATCAAGAACCTACAAAATAACAAGCCCTGCAGCGAATGGCGGTCTGGAGTGTCCACATCCAGATGGGTTTGTTGAGACACAAACGTGTCAAGGTGAAATCACGCCATGTTGTGAAATCATAGAAGATTGGAAGAGAGAATCAGAAACATGTCCAAGCAGTGGGGTCATCGCCACAAAGAGGGTGTTGAAAGAAAATAAGCCAGGAGCGTGTGACGGTAGGATCACTGAAGGACAGGAGTTGTGCTGCTACGAGGCCGAAGACTGGGTCGCAGTCGGTGGTTGTGGTGACCATCAGCCAGGGTTCCAAAAGTACGAACAGACAATTACGTCCAAATGTCCAGATGACTTTGCCTTCGAATATCGTGAATGCCGAGACTGTGTTGGGGAATACGACATCTCTGATGACGATTTTGTGTGTCCCACGGCATGTGGGCACCCTGAACAAACCATCACGCGTACCTGGAGTTCTGATGTCACACAACTCCTGACAGGTAGGGAGTGCCCAGACGAATCACAAAGTATTGATTGTGATAATACACCACCCTGTCCTTGTGAAGGCTACTATACAAGTTCGTTATCAGGTGACAACACAGAGTACACGAAAGATGGTGCTAGTTGTCCTACCCCGTCGGCAGATTGCGGTACTCCGGCATCCACATTTACATGGAACCAAACAGACAAGGACCCAAGTCTGACATATAAAACATGTCCAGACACCATTTCATGTGACGAGACGACGCCTTGTTGTGAGTACAATAGTGAGCCGTATAAATATGGGACGTGTGGGCAGTATGAGTCTGGAAAGCAGTTGTATCGTAAAGATAAAAGCAACGCCCCGTGCATTGGACCAGATTTAGAAGAGTATGCATCAGAATTTCCATGTTGTGAGTTTCAGGAGATGGCCTGTTCCAGTTATGCAACGGAAGATGAATGCCGATCTCCGTGTTTCTGGAACAATGGTGCGTGTACCGATGATGCGTGTGTTATGAATACTACAGAAGATGATTGTACATCCCCATGCGAGTGGGATGAAACAACACTGGCGTGTAAGAAAGGACAACCTGACAGGATTGGTATCATAGATCTTATGCCTGATGTAGAATACGCCCAACCTTGGGGTGTCTGTACTTTTGATGAAACGACTGAAACGTATTCTCAAGTGTACAGAAAACAGAAAGCAAATGCACCTTGTGAATCAGATGTCGACCACATCGATGTCACAGTGAAATGTGCACCGTGTGAAGGTCAATGGGTGAGTGCGCCATGCCCACAAGCGTGTGATACCAGTGCATCAACACCAGAAAAAACGTGGTCGACGACGACGTCGGCGATTGGCACAGGTGTGTGTCCTAGTACGACTTCGTGTGATACGCACACAAATAAAGAAGATTGTGAGTTGTGGTGCACGTGGAACAGTGAGACACAAATGTGTTCAGTACCAACATACGAGTGTGCAAAGTCCGCCGATTGCTGTGTCTACGAAACCGAAGATGAGGCGGTGGCGGCTGGTCGAGTGGATGGTGGGTGTACACTTGACACAGAGACAAATACATACTACCAAAAATACATCCGCCAGAAAACGTTAACAACTCCAACTCCATGTGAAGCCCTTCCAGATTCAGAACTAGTATTTACACGCGAATGTGCTCCGTGTGAAGGTAAATGGGAGAGTCCTGCGTGCCCAAGTGAACTTGGTGAACCGTCCAGCACGCCGTCACAAGTCTGGAAAACATCAAAGGACGCGGTGGGTACAGGAACTTGTCCAGACGACCCAAGCGCTCCTCCTGCACCCACGTACGATTGTGAGAGTACGGAGGAAATTGAATGTAAGGGTGACTGGGACATGACATGCCCAACAGGATGTGGATACGAGGGTGGTGACACTCAAACATGGGAGCAATCAAATAAAAAAGAAGGTAAAAACTATAAATCGTGCCCTGCCTCTCAGACATGTGAGGCAACAGACCCATGTACTTGTGAGGGTGACTGGGACATGACATGCCCAACAGGATGTGGATACAAGGGTGGTGACACTCAAAAATGGGTGCAAATAAATAAAACAGAAGGTATAAACTATAAATCGTGCCCTGCCTCTCAGACATGTGAGGCAACAGAAGCATGTGAAGAGGAAGACTATGGTGTTGTTGGTGGTGTTCTAACTACAATCGGTGGAGTCGCTACCGGTGCCGCGGCGTGGTGCTGGTTGAATCCTAGCAGTTGCATAAATCAAACACCAAAACCACCTTCACTCTCGTCTCAAGCGGAGACTCCGTGTGCGGGATATTTTGATAAGGTCGATATGAACTGCCCAACGGGGTGTGGAGAACCTGCAAAAGATATTAAAGCCACATTTAATGTATTGTATCCGGCTGCGAATGGCGGTGCTCCGTGCGATTACAATGACGGCGACGTAGTCACAGTAAAAACATGTCCAGCGACACCCACTTGCTGTAAATATGATTCAAACTTCAGCCCACCAGCTATTACTGGAGTTTCGGGTGTATGCATAGATGAGCAAATAAAAATGCAAAGAAACAAAAGACCTGCGTATGACCAACCCGCTGGGTGCCAGGATTTACCGGATTCTGAAACCACAAGGTATGACCCGTGTCAGGATTGTGAGGGTTATTGGAATAGTTATGCAGATGGTTTGCCAACATGTGTGGCAGGACCAGCACAGGATACCACGTACACGCGTACATGGACAACAACGCAAGCACAAGATAGTAATGGCTATGGCGCTAGTTGCCCATCACCAACAACAGAGTCCAAAACATGCTACAAAACGTGTACATACGGCTGGGTTTCAGATAATAACTGTACAACAACGAATGGTTCAACGACACACACGGAGACGTGGAAAGCCACCAATGAGCCGTGCGAACCCAATCTCATGGACTCATAAAACGTACGTCTTCATACACCAATAAAATTTAGAAAGATGTATGGAGATGCAGATAGAAATCTCCGTCCAAGGTAAAAGACTATGTGGACCTGGTTCTTCAGTAAAATTAAATTATCAACGTCGAGGTCTCTAAGCTACCTTTGGGGTGAATAATCTTCGATACGATTCACGTGATTTGGGTTTACTGTTTTCATGACTTCACGCCAGTCTGTTTGTAAATTGTCTCCCATTTCTATGAATTCTATATCATCTACAATTACTTTATAGACAATGTTTTGTTGACGTTCAAGTGTAATATTTTTCACATCTGATGGTTTACATGACTCGTTGAAACGCACGATTGCATGAAACCATGAGGTTAATCTCTTTGTATCCATGGTAACTGGATTTTCTTTACAGAATCGAGAACTACATTCGACATCAAACCATATGACTAACCCATCGATGTCTTCGTGACCATGAAGCTCGATATCTGATGTCACTGTAAAGGTGTCAGAAAGGTTTACTTTTGTAAAGTCAACGTTATGAATTTTATAATCATTTGTCACCATATTGTGGGGATGAATATATTCCACACTTTTACATCCGGGTATGCCGTAGTCTTTTCCTTTAAACCCGGTGACATAAATATTTCCAATGTCTGGTAACATGGCACCACCAGGTTTTAAGTATTTATCTCTGGCATATAAAAACATATCGAATAAATATTCTTCATACAACATGTGTCCCATACATTCAGAGACTATCACGTCAAATTTCTTTTCAGGTAGCTTGGCCTTTTCAATAGGTTTTCCTGTCACGAATATGACATCTTCCGTACCTTGAACCTTTGGTAAAGAAAATATGTCAACTCCTACAACTTTAGAAGCACCACCTCTGTGCGCAAAAGCACTCAAGACACCAGTGCCACATCCTACGTCTAACACCTTGGCACCCTGTATCAATGACGGATTCTTTTCAAGAGCTATTTTATACGTATTCACGCGGTGTGTATCATTCAGCATACCCAGATGAAATGATGTGTCGGTGTATCTTTTTGTTAAAGTAGTATGTTTTTTACGTAACATGAATGCAATCAAAAATACGATGATGATGATGATAATGAACATCATATTATAATACACGAGTAAATTATTCTTGTAAAATATTCGCTCTCTTTTTATTGTAATTGTTATTCCTCTTATTTGTATTGCTTTTGGGCATTTGTTTATTGCCTTCACGAATAATGTTTTGGAGTTGTTTCAGTTTAATGTTCTGACGCACTGCCCTGATTTTTGGGGGGGTTTGTAAAATTTCAGTCATCAGCTCAGCATTTGTCTTGTACCGTCTAGACCTTTTCGTAGACCTTTTCGTCCTTGACCTGGGTGTCGTGATCGTCAAACCAAGGTCTCTCGCTCTTTTACGCAGTTCAGGTGTGTTCAACATAATATGACATGACAAAATAATCTGCGTAAAATTTAAGTGTACATGGCAGCAACTTCATTATGGGATATTTTACCTCTCGAACTTCAGGAGATAATACTAGAAAAATCGGTAGAATTATGTCGTGAAGACTACATCAATGCTGGTATAGCAAAACATAACCGAGCAAAGAAAAAGCAGGGAAGAGGGCTACTCACTGCGAACATGATACGGTATGTGCAAACAGGTACGGACCCAATGGAATTATTGAACTGGGCATTTGAGCTAGAGGTGCGAGAACTTGAATTACATGTGGACCCACCAGTGTCCCTTCTGAACCGGGTCTATGACTATGACTACACGGAATATTATGATGAATTTCTTCGTAGAGCTGTGGCATACCTGGAAGACCCTACACATAAAGATGAATGGATTGTCCCATCGGACGACTGTTGGTTGACCATGTTTACAAAGTTGAATGATTTTCATCGTAAACATGGACATGTGAATACGTTGGATGATGACCCAAAGTTGTACCTGTGGCTGGAACAACAGAAAGACATAGACACACACCTCTCAAGGGAACGTCGCCACTCTTTACAAACTCTCGGGGTGCGATTGCCTCCCGCGAGGCGGCGGTAATTAAATCCTACACTGCACGGCAAAGAAGATAATCCACGCCACGAGAACGTCTACGCTGTAATGTTCCCGTGTCGCGATAGTCACGAGTGAGGCGATAATTGGATACACTGGGTATAACACTTTTCCAACAAAGTACGAGGTCACTATGTTAAACGTCGTGTGTCCCGAGAACATGTAATCGTTACAAAAGCTGAATGGTGGATTTGGTGTGCACGTACCAGGTTTCGCCGCTGGAAACTGGGTGACGATGTTTGTCATGGCACGGGCGGCATACATGAACGTGAGGGTCATCATGTAGCGATGCTTCACCGCAGCGCTCCACCCACCAGCGGAGAACCAGTTGTACAACAGGAACAGTGTAGGAATGATGCCTGTGAGGTCGTGAAGGATTTCATAGCGACCCAGGTCTGGTAAGAGTTCAAACCCGACGTCCCGCACTTTTCCATCATTGTTCTGTCCTCTCTTCGTGGTGACGTAGTATCCGACGAGCCAGTTCGACGCAAGGGCGAGAATGAGGACAATGTATATGTACATATTATATATTATACTCCTAAAATTTTCTTCTTTTCTTCAAATTCCCCCTGCTCTCCTGGTGAGTCAAATGTATATTAAAAAAGTGGGAACTTTAATTAATACAGACAGATGCACGTCGTATTGAAACCGAGTCCCTCAGTGGCACATAAATACAGGGTTATCCTCCCAAACCATCGATTCATTGATTTCGGGACGAAAACGGAGAGAAACTACACAGACCACAAGAATCCGCGAATGATGAGAGCGCGTCTTCTGAGACATGGGGCGATAATGTCTCGGAAGGTGCGTACGGAAACGGACCCTCGTGAAATTCACAGGGAAATGTTACGAGTGACTGAAAGTAATACGGAAGACTGGGACAACATATATTCCGCAGACTACTGGAATCGGTGGCTACTGTTCAGCTACCCGACGATACACCAAGCAAAGTTATTCATGACGATGCACGAAAATATGTTATTCATGCCAATTTCTGAAGATGGGTGGTATTTATAACT
>CEVZ01044413.1_pt1 | contig 13524 bp, 16 predicted proteins | sample 361371 | NCBI WGS metagenome assembly CEVZ01 (sample SAMEA2620217, study PRJEB7988) | marine metagenome | isolation source: saline water (ENVO:00002010), including
TTTCCTACTAATTCCTTACCTCCTATATTAGATAGGATAGAGTAAAGCTTTTTTGCACCTTTTACTTGAGAACTTGTAAATTGATCTTTGGGTATACCTTCTCTGTAAATATCACGAAGATTACTAAAAAGATTGTCATCATCAGCATTCATGTATGGTCTAACTTTTTTCCATATATCGTCTGATTCATTCATCATTTGTTTTGCTTCAGTAGATGCATTTAAAAAATCATTGAGTAATTGCTTATTTTTTTCGCCCCATGAATCTTTAAAAACCCATCCAATAACAGGTATGCCATTAGGCACACCTAACTCACCTAAAATTTCAGTAATATTAATTATTTTTTTAAACTTTTTATCAGTTAGTAACTTAGCTTGGTAAGGCCAGTAAGTTAAAATAGCATCAAAACTATTCTGTTGAATTTTTTTATTTAGCAAAGGTGGGGCACCAAATATTGGTCTGCTAAGTTCAATTAAATCTTTTCCATATTTTTTTTTATAATAAGCTCTAAATATTAACCAAGCCTTATCAACTTGGCCTCCAGCAACTCCTATTTTTTTATCTTTAAGATCTAAATCAGAGGAAATTTTTGATTCATCTGAAACGATTAAGCCGCCAGCAGCCATTGAATGGGGAACAAAAGAAAATAACCTTTTTTCATTTCTTTGTCTTGACACCCAAAACCAATCTGTAACAATCATATCAACAGCTTCACCTTGCAAGGCTACTGCAGCTGCGTTTTTGCTTGCAAGTTCTACAATTTCAAGTTCAAACCCATTTTTTTTATCAATCTCTAGGTCTTGGATTAGTTTCAATTCCCAATTTACGCTTCCATACTGTAGTGAACCAATTTTTATTTTATTGGCTGATAGATCACTCGATAATAAACATAAAAAGAGCGAGATAAATAAACTTATTTTTGCTAATATATTATACATAAATTTAAAATCATTCTAGTTAACATTAGAATTTTATTCAAATGTTTTTGATTTTAATATAATCTTTTTTTTTTTTACCGCTATGATAAAAAAAGGCAAATTAATTGACTTAAAAGGTTTAAGGTGCCCTTTACCAGTTTTAAAGATAGCAAAAAAGATAAATCAAATTAATAAAGGAGAGTTTATTGAGGTTGAAGTTGATGATCCAAAAGCAGAAAATGATATTAATGAACTAACAAAAAATATAGGAATAAAAATAATAGAAAAGAAAAAAGAAAAAAAATTTATCTTCTTTAAAATAAAAAAATTATGATTTTTATATGAATTTACTTGATAAAAAAATAAAAAATTTAACTTTTGAAGAGGCTTTTGAGAGACTTAACAGGGTAGTAGATCTGATTGATGATGGTAATATTTCTTTAGATGATTCTATAAAATATTACGAGATAGGTATTTTATTGAAAGATCATTGTGAGCAAAAGTTAAAGGACGCCGAATTAAAAATTAAAAAAGTTGTTGAAAATAAAATTGAAAAAATTGATGAAGATGATTTACAATAATATAGAAAGTAAAATAGCAAACTTTTCCCATGAATTCGAAAAAAAATTATTAGATCTTATTCCGAAAACTCAACATTTTTCTGATAAATTAAATAAAGCCATGAGTTATGTAATTAGAGTTGGAGGGAAAAGGTTAAGACCAATTTTAGTAGATGAGATTTCTTCAATTCTCAATGTGAATAAAGAGCATTCTAATAGGGTAGGGGCTAGTGTAGAATTTATTCATTGTTATTCTCTTGTCCATGATGATTTGCCAGCAATGGACAATGATGACATGAGAAGAGGAAATGCAACTTGTCATAAAAAATTTGATGATGCAACAGCAATACTTGTTGGAGATGCTTTTCAATCATTAGCATTTCAAATTTTAACTGATAAAAAAACTCATAATGACTCAACAATACGGTGTCGTCTTGTTGAGGAATTAACATTTTCCGCAGGGTTGCAGGGAATGGTTGGTGGACAAATGTTAGATTTAGAAGCTGAAAAAAAAACCTTAAATTTGAAAAATATTTATCAACTCCAAAGCTTGAAAACAGGTGAATTATTTAGATTTTCGTGTATTGCTCCATGTATTTTGGCTAATAAAGAAAAAGAAATTGAAATTTTTAGTAAATTTTCTTCAAAATTAGGGTTAGCTTTTCAAATTAAAGATGACCTTCTTGATGTTGAAGGTGATGAAATAGAAATCGGAAAAAAAACTGGAAAAGACAAAACTAGGGGGAAAGAGACATTAATCTCTCTACTGGGCATTGACAATGCTAAGATTAAGTCACAAGAATTGATTAATGAAGCTATAAAAGTTTTAGAGCCTTATGGTAACAAGGCGGAAAACTTAATAAACCTTACAAATTTCATCATAGAAAGAAAGAAGTAAAAATGTTTAATTCAATTTTTATTACTGAAAACTTTAAAAATAAGAGGTTGGATAGAATTTTAGTTGAAACAGATCATGTAAAATCAAGACAAAGAGCCTTTTCATTGATTATTAATGGTAACGTTTATATTGGTGAAGAAAAGTTAAATAAGCCAGGAAAAATAATAAAAAAAAATCAAATTATTAGAATTAGAGGCAATGAAAATCCTTGGGTATCAAGAGGAGGATTAAAACTTGCAAAAGCAATTAATTATTTTAAAGTTTCTGTTAAAGATAAAACTTGTTTAGATATCGGTTGTTCAACTGGAGGCTTTACTGATGTATTAGTAAAAAATGAAGCTAAAAAAATTTTCGCAGTTGATGTCGGTTATGGTCAATTTGATTGGAGGCTTAGAAATCTAGAAAAAGTAGAACTTTTAGAAAAAACTAATGCAAAATTTCTTTCATCTAAAATAGTTTCTGAACCTATTGATTTAATCGTGTGTGATGTAAGCTTTATTTCATTAAAAAAAGTTATAATGCCATGTAAAAAACTACTAAAAAAAAAATTTGAGATTATAGCGTTAATAAAACCGCAGTTTGAAGCTAACAAAAAACTTGTTGGGAGAGGAGGAGTAATTCGAGACTCAAGTGTTCATAAATATATTTGTGATGATATCTCTAATTGGTTTAGTGAACTTTTTAATCCTAGTTTTGTGAAAATTATTGAAAGTCCCATTATGGGACAAAAGGGAAACAAAGAATTTCTAATATATATTAAAGTTTTTTAAGATATTTTAATTTTTTTATTTAATAAAAAAAGATCTGCTAAAACTAAAGCAACCATTGCTTCTCCAATAGGAACTGCTCTTATTCCAACACATGGGTCATGTCTTCCTTTAGTAATAATGGTTGTATTTTTCCCCTTGGTATCTACTGTAGATTTTTCATTAAGTATTGAACTAGTTGGTTTAACTGCAAATCTAACAATTATATCCTGACCGGAGGTTATACCACCCAATGTGCCTCCGGAATTATTTGATTTAAAAAGCACTTTTTTGTTAATACTTTGAATTTCATCTGCATTTTCTTCTCCAGTTAATTCTGCTGCACTAAAACCAGAACCAATTTCAAAGCCCTTTACTGCTGGTATACTCATTATACCTTTAGCTAAAAGAGCTTCAACTTTGTCAAAAACTGGTTCTCCTAAGCCAATGGGAACTCCTTTAACATTTATCTGAATCACAGCTCCAATAGAAGACCCTTGTTTCCTAATCTTCTTTAAATAAGCTTCCCATTTCGGAACAGTTGTAATATCTGGGCAAAAGAAATCATTATTATCAATTTCACTCCAGTTCCATTTTTTATGATTAATTTTTTTTTTTCCAATTTGAATCAACGCACCTTTAATTTTAATTTTTGAACCTAAAATTTTTTGAGCGATAGCACCAGCTGCGACTCTCATTGCAGTTTCTCTGGCAGAGGCTCTACCACCACCTCTGTAATCTCTAATTCCGTATTTAAAATAATAAGTGAAGTCAGCATGTCCAGGTCTAAACTTATCCTTTATTTCATCGTAATCCTTGGACCTTACATCATGATTTTCAATAAAAAGTGAAATTGGTGTTCCAGTTGTAACACCATTAAACACACCTGAAAGAATTTTTACTTTATCTTCTTCTTTTCTTTGAGTGGTAAATTTAGATTGTCCTGGTTTTCTCCTATCAAGAAATTTTTGAATATAACTTTCGTTTAATTTAATATTTGAAGGTACTCCCTCAATAACACAACCTAGAGCTTTCCCATGACTTTCTCCCCATGTTGTAAGTTTAAAAAGTTTTCCAAAATTACTTCCAACCATTTTTAATCAACCGAAATATCAGGGGCATCAACAGCTTTCATTCCAACAACATGATAACCACAATCCACATGAATAACCTCACCAGTAACTCCCGATGAAAGATTGGAGAGAAGATAAATGGAATTTTTTCCAACCTCTTCAATTGTTGTACTCCTTCTCAATGGGGAGTTGTATTCGTTCCATTTTAAAATATATCTAAAATCAGAAATCCCAGAGGCTGCTAATGTCTTAATTGGTCCTGCAGAAATAGCATTTATTCTAATATTTTCTTTTCCAAGGTCCTCTGCTAAATATCTCACACTAGTTTCAAGTGCTGATTTTGCTATACCCATGACATTGTAGTGAGGCATAACTTTTTCAGCACCAAGGTAGGATAGTGTAAGTATCTGCCCACCATTTTTCATATATTTTTTTCCTTTTTGACATAATGCAGTCAGGGAATAACAAGAAACATCCAAAGTATTAATAAAATTTTCTCTTGAAGTGTCAATGTATCCACCCTTCAACTCATTTTTATCTGAGAATGCAATTGAGTGAACAAGAAAATCAAATGAACTCCAAGTTTTTGAAATTTCAAGAAAAAAGTTTTCGATACTTTTGTCATCTTTTACATCGCATTCAAAGACTAAAGAAGAGTTACATTTTTTTGCAAGAGGCTCGACTCTTTTTTTTATAGAATCATTAACATAAGAAAAAGCCAACTCTGCTCCAAATTTGCTAAGTTGGTCTGCAATTCCCCACGCAATTGACTTTTCGTTTGCAATACCAAGAATTATTCCTTTTTTTCCCTCTAAATTAAAAATTGATACCATTTTTTTAAATACCCATATTATGATAAAACTTATAAGTTACTCTTATAATACATTTAATTTTAAAAAGAAATAATGAATCCTTTTAATAAATTTAATAGATGGTTTAACATTGCAAAAAGAAAGTATGAATTTGATCATACAGCCTTTGCTTTATCAACGTGCGACAACAGAAAACCTTATGTGAGAATGGTGTTGCTAAAAAAAATTGTTAAAGATGGTTTTATTTTTTTTACTAATTTAGAGAGTAACAAAGGAAAACAATTTCAAAAAAATAATAATTTATCGATGTGTTTTTATTGGGAAAGTTTAAAAAAACAAATAAGAATTTCCGGAAAAGGCATTTTAATTAGTGATAAAGAATCCGACACGTATTTCCTATCGCGGCCAAGGAAAAGTCAATTAGGTGCTTGGGCTTCTAAACAATCATCAGTAATAAAAAGTAGAGGTGAACTGATGGAAAGATTTAGGAAATATAGTCTTGAATTCAAGAACAAAGATGTTTCACGACCTCCACATTGGGTTGGAATAAAGATTAAGCCCAATGAATTTGAATTTTGGGAAGGTAATAATTTTAGACTTCATAAAAGAGAGATCTATAAGAGGAAAAATAATTCTTGGGAAAAGAGCTTTTTATCGCCTTAATCTAGGCAGCATATTCAATTTTCAAGTTATTAAAAATAATTTTAAGAGCATTAGTAAGATCCTTAATCATTTTGGTAGTATGATTGGGAGAACATGTGATTCTTAGCCTTTCAGTTCCCTTTGGAACAGTTGGATGATTAATAGGTTGAACATAAATTTTGAATTGATCTAATAAAACTTGGCTAGCTTCTTTACAAAGTTTGGGGTCGCCTATTAAAACTGGAATAATATGACTATTATGGTCAAGGAAAGGAATATTATTTTTTTTAAGTGAAACTTTCAATTTTTTAACAGTTTCAAACATTAAATTTCTTTCTTCATCTGAAAATTTCAAATGTCTAATAGATGTGTATGCTCCAGCAGCGATGCATGGTGGAAGTGATGTAGTGAAGATAAAACCTGATGCAAAGCTTCTGATAAAATCAACGACATCTTTGTTGCCTGTAACGTATCCACCGATAACTCCGAATGCTTTAGCAAGTGTTCCTTGAATTATATCTATCTTATCCATTACTCCTCTTTCTTCTGCAACTCCGGCACCTCTATTACCATAAATACCGACTGCATGAACTTCATCTAAAAATGTAAGTGCATTATATTTTTCTGCTAAATGACAAATATCTTCTATAGGGGAAAAATCTCCATCCATAGAATAAACTGATTCAAAAGCAATAACTTTAGATTTATTTGTATTAACTTTAAGTTTTTGTTCAAGATCATTAAGATCATTGTGTTTGAATATAATTTTTTTTGCTTTTGAGTTTTTCATTCCTTGAATCATTGAGGCATGATTTTTCTCATCAGAAAAAAAAACGCAATCAGGCAGATTTTTACCAAGTGTTGATAAGGTGGCTTGATTAGCAAGATAACCAGAATTAAACAATAGAGCTGATTCTTTTTGATGCAAATAGCACAACTCTCTTTCTAGTAAAACGTGATAATGATTTGTTCCTGATATATTTCTAGTTCCTCCAGAGCCTGCACCAACTTTTTTTATTGCATTAATCATATTTTCTATGACAGTTTCATTTTGACTCATTCCTAAATAATCATTACTACACCATACCGTAACTTCAGAGACGGTATCTTCTTTGTAATTCAGGGCTTGCGGAAAATTTCCAGCAATTTTCTCTAAATCGGCAAAAACCCTGTAGTTTCCTTGAGACCGGAGTTTGTTTAATTCATCTTTAAAAAAATTGTTATAGTTCATTTTTCTTGAAACTCATTGCTACAGAATTAATACAGTATCTCTTAAAGGTTGGTTTTGGACCATCATTAAAAACATGACCTAAATGTGCGTTACATTTTCCACACCTTACTTCCGTTCGTTGCATTCCATGGGAGCTATCTTCAATATAAATAATTGCATCGGAATTTTTTTTATCAAAAAAGCTTGGCCAACCGCTAGATGATTTGAATTTTTTTGACGAATCAAAAAGTTCATTGTTACAACACACACAGAAGTAAGTCCCATTTTCAAAAAAATTATAATATTTTCCTGAAAAAGGCTTTTCAGTTCCAGAAAGTTGAGTTACTTCATACGCTATTTTACTTAATCTTTTATTCATTTAACATTTTTTATACTGATATAATAAATTACTACATTTTTTAAATAAAAAAATTAATAATATTTATTATGATTGTAATCTTTGGTTCAGGGATAATTGGTTTATTCATTGCTCACAAACTTCTTAGTGAAGGTGAAGATGTAAAGATCCTCGATCAAAAAAAACAAACAGGGAATGCAACTGATGCCTCAGTTGGGATGCTAGCTCCATTACTTGAGGCCAAACCACATGAGGAGAAACTATTTAATTTAATGCAAAATTCAAAATTAATATGGGATGAGTTAAAAAAAAATAATACAGTAACAAATGAAATTGGGCTAAGAGATAATTCTTCATTATTAATTGCAACACATGAAGATGAGGTAAATTCATTAATTTTTAAGAAAAAATTTATAGAAAAGCTTGGTGTTGCTCCAAAAATTTTAGATTCAAAAGAGACATTAAAAATAGAACCAAATCTTAATTCAAATATTAAATGTTCATTATTTTTGCAAAATAACAATCAAGTATCACCCCCATTATTAAAAAAATTTCTTACAAATCAAATAATACAAATGGGAGGAGAAATTTTGGTTGAGGAAAAAATAGACAAATTTTCCTTCTCAAAAAATCAACTGTTTGTTTCTAATAAAAAGATTAAAGCAAAAAAAATAATTGTAGCCTGTGGTGTTTGGAGTAATGAGTTATTAAAAAACTCTTTAGGAATTGAGTTTCCAATGAGACCAATAAAAGGTGTATCAATGCTGTTTGAGACCGAGCATCAATTATTTAAGAATAATGTTTGGTTTAAAAATTTATATATAGCACCAAGAAAAAAAAATGAACTTGCTGTAGGTGCAACAGAAGAAGAAAAAAATTTTGAAAAAGTTGTTACTTTAGATGAAATTTTTTATTTAAGTAGAAAGTTATGGGAGTACTTACCAGAAATTGAAAAACTTAAGTTTAAAAACATTTTTTGTGGTCTTCGTTCTACAGTTATTGATGGTAGTCCGATTATTGGATATTTAAAAAGTAATAGTGATATCATTTGTTCCTTTGGTCATTTTAGAAATGGAATATTATTAGGTCCTGTAACTGCCGAGATAGTTACAAACTATATATTGGAAAAAGAAATTAACAATGATCAGATGTTTTTTTCACCAAACAGATTTAATTTATAATTTTTTGCTTTATTTTAGATAAATACGCTATGAATAAAATATTTTGTACAATAAATGGAAAAAAGTTCCAAATAACAAAAAACAAAAACTATCTTGATAAATTGTTGTTGAGCTTTCTTAACTCACATAACTCAAATTTGTCAATAGCAGTAGCTGTTAATGAAGAATTAATTCAAAAATCAGAATGGAAAAAAAAAGTTATTGAGGAAGGTGACAGAGTTGAGATTGTTCAGGCTTTTTTTGGAGGATAATTGAATGGATAAAGATGAAATTATTATTGATGGAAAAAAATTCAGTTCTAGGCTTATTATGGGAACAGCTTTGTACCCTAATCTTGATGTTTTAAATAAATCACTTGAGGCCTCGAAAACTCAAATAATTACTGTTTCTATAAGAAGATTTAGGGCAGATAATAAAAATCTTTTTTTAAATCAAATTGAAAAAAAATTTACAGTTCTTCCTAATACAGCCGGTTGTTTTACAAAAAAGGAAGCTATCTTAACTGCAGAGTTAGCCCGAGAATCACTGGGTACTAATTGGATTAAACTTGAACTTATAAGTGATGACGAAATGTTGTTACCAGACCCTGTTGAACTTTATTCAGTGTGTAAAGAGTTGGTAAAAAAGAAATTTAAAATTTTTGCATATTGTTCTGATGACCCAATTTTGTGTAAAAGGTTAGAAGATTTAGGTTGCGAAGTTATTATGCCTCTTGTATCTCCTATTGGATCTGGTTTGGGAATTAGAAATGAGCATAACTTAGAAATAATACGAGATATATGTAAAGGTTTGGTGTTTGTAGATGCTGGAATAGGTACACCAAGTCATGCAAGTAGAGTAATGGAACTTGGTTTTGATGGAGTTTTACTAAATTCTTCTGTTGCTCGTTCTATTGATCCAATAAAAATGGCTAAGGCAATGCAAATGGCTGTTGAAAGTGGGAGGTTATGTTTTTTATCTGGAGCGATTGAAAAAACTAAGCAAGCTATAAAAAGCACAACTTTTAAAGGGAAAATTTCAAATTTTTGACGCCAATTGACTCGAGGAAATCAATTACAGTTCTTATATCTTTTGTTTTATATAATTTATTTTCAATCATTGTTTGAATCACATCTTTCCATGTGGAAAGATGAATGACTTTAATTTTTTTTCCATTTACAATTAGATAATCATAGTTGATACCATAATTAAAAATTACAAATATAGCATTTAATTTTGCACCTTCTTCAGAAATAGCCTTAATAAAATTAAATTTACTGCCTCCATCTGTCATTAAATCTTCCACAAGAATTACTTTATCTTTTGAATTAATTATTCCTTCAATTTGAGATTTTTTTCCAAACTTTTTTCGTTCTTTTCTTATATAAGTTAATGGTAATTTTAATTTTTGAGCTATCAAAGATGCATAAGGTATTCCAGCGGACTCTCCTCCTGCTATTACTGAAGTTGAACTTAAAAAACTATATGATTTAATTTTTTTTACAGCAAAATTCATTATAGTATTCCTATCTGATGTAAAAGATATTAATTTTCTACAATCACAATAAACTGGACTTAGTTTTCCTGAAGTCAGTCGAAAGTTTGTTTTAAAATTAAATTCAATACATTTATTTTTTAATAAAATTTTAGAAACTTTTTTTTCTATGTATTTACTATCAATCACAATATGAAGGTTCTTGATAAAGAACTCTTTATCATTTTGCATAATTTTTAAAAAATCTCCATAGACTTTTAATAAAAAAATGTAAAAACTTTAAAATAACTTTAATTCGTACAAAACATTGAGTTTAAATTTTAATGGATGAAGATATTTTAAATTTTATTCTTGATTGGATATCAAATAATACTATTTATGATGGTTCCTTATTTAATTTCAAAGTTCTTCTATTATCCTCAGAAGAAATTCAGATACGAGCATGTGGAGGTAAATGTCCTATAATTGGTTTTTTTGACCCAGGCATTGGCGTTTTAATTACAAAACTAGATTTTGATAAACCTTGTAATATGTCTATTCTACTTCATGAGATTATACATGCACTACAATATTTAACAGAAAGTCAACTCGAAGATGTTTTTAAGGAGAGAGAGGCTTACGATTTACAAAATAAATTTTTATTAGATCTTTCGGAAAAGGAAGATTTAATTGACTTATTGAATGTAAAAAAATGTAGATCATTACAATTAAATGTTTTAAGGTAAAATATTATGGCTGATTATAAAACAGATTTAGAAATAGCAAGGGAAGCTAATAAATTCCCAATAATTGATGTTGCTCGAGATAAATTATCAATCGAAAAGGAAAATTTAATTCCATTTGGTCATTACAAAGCCAAGATTGATTCTAATTTTCTTGATGGTATAGAAAATAAAAAGGACGGAAAACTTATTCTCGTTACAGCTATGACTCCTACCACTGCAGGCGAGGGAAAAACAACTACATCTGTTGGATTAAATGATGGTCTAAATTTTATTGGGAAAAAATCTATGGTTGCTCTTAGGGAACCCAGTCTTGGACCTTGTTTTGGAATGAAAGGTGGTGCTGCAGGTGGAGGTTATGCGCAAGTTGTTCCAATGGAGGATATTAATTTACATTTTACAGGTGATTTTCACGCTATAACCTCGGCACATATGCTTTTATCAGCAATGGTTGACAATCATGTCTATTGGAATTTAGATCCAAAAATTGATCCTAGAAGAATTACATGGAGGAGAGTTGTTGATATGAACGATAGAGCCTTAAGGTCGATCGTTAATTCTTTAGGTGGAGTTGCAAATGGTTTTTCTAGAGAGGATGGTTTTGATATAACAGTTGCATCGGAGGTAATGGCAATTTTATGTTTATCCAAAAATTTTGAAGATTTAACTCAAAGGCTTGGAAAGATAATTGTTGGTTACACCAGAGATCTAGAGCCAGTCTTCTGCAAGGATATCAAAGCAGATGGAGCTATGTCAGTTTTATTAAAGGATGCTTTACAACCCAATTTAGTACAAACACTTGAAAATAACCCTGCTTTCATTCATGGTGGACCTTTTGCAAATATTGCTCATGGATGTAATACAGTTATTGCCACTAAAAGTGCTCTTAAGCTTGCTGATTATGTTGTTACGGAAGCTGGTTTTGGGGCTGACTTAGGTGCAGAGAAATTTCTAAATATAAAATGCAGAAAAGCAGGTCTTTCTCCTTCTTGTGCAGTTGTAGTTGCAACTGTTAGAGCCCTAAAATTACATGGAAATGCTGACCCAAAAAATCTTGGTGAGGAAAATTTAGTTGCATTAGAGGCTGGATTACCCAATTTGTTAAGGCATCTTGAGAATTTAAAGAAATTTGGATTACCAGCTGTTGTGGCTATAAATAGATTTCCAACAGATACAGATAATGAGATTGCAAAAGTTCAAGATGTTTGCAACGAAAAAGGAGTGAAAGCTGTGCTAGCAGAACATTGGTCAGATGGTGGAAAAGGAGCAGCTAAACTTGCTGAAAACGTTGTGGAGACAATTGATAAAAACAGCACTTCATTAAAATTTCTTTATGAGGATAACGATAAACCAGAAGATAAAATAAAAAAGGTAGCATCAGAAATTTACAGAGCTAAAGATGTATCATTTTCAGCCCAGGCAAAGAAAAAACTCACTGAAATTTCTGACCTCGGATATAATTCATTCCCAGTTTGTATGGCTAAAACACAATATAGTTTTAGCACTGATCCTTCAAAGAAGTGTGCGCCTGAAAATCATGACATCTTAATAAGAGAAATTAGATTGTCCGCCGGTGCAGAGTTTATTGTTGCTATTGCAGGTGATATAATGACAATGCCAGGTTTACCGAGAAACCCTGCGGCATATGAAGTGTGCATTGGAAAAGATGGTAATATAAAAGGTCTATTTTAATAACTCTTTATAAACTTTTCTAAATTCATTAGAAATTATATTATCTGTAAACTTTTTTTCTACAATTTCTCTGCTTTTCAGTCCAAATTTTTTAATCAAATTTTTGTTAGTAATTAACTTTTCTATTGCATCTGCTAGAGACAAGTGATCTTTGGGTTTGACTAAAAATCCATTATGATTGTTTTTACATATTTCTTTGCAACCTGGAACAAGAGTTGAGATTATTGGTAGACTGCAACTTGCAGCTTCCAAGAGGCTTTTTGGTAAACCTTCTCTATACGATGGTAAAATAGAAATTCTTGATTTTTGAATATAGGGTAATACATCCGTCACTTTTGGCTTCCATATTATAGTTTTTTCTTTTTGCCATAACTCTAAATCATTTTTAGATATAGATGCAAAATTTTTTGAATCTGGGTTACCTAAAACTAGTGTCCGAGGTAATAATTTTTTTTTTTTTAAATTTCTTAAGGCTTCAATTAATTCAATTATACCTTTATCTTTTAAAATTCTTGAATGAAAAATTAAGTCATATACTTTTTTTACTTTAGTTTTTTTAAATTTTTTAATATTTACACCTGAGCCATAAATAATTTTTGAATTACTTTTCTTTAAGAATCCAATTCTTTTAAAAACTTTTTGATCGTCATTATTTTGAAATATAAAAGTTACATTGTTTTTTATAAAAACCCTTAATAAAAAAAGGTAAATTTCTCTGATTATTTTGGAAAAAAAACTTTTGTTTATAAATAAAAAACCTAAACCAACAACGCAATTAATAATTTTTATTTTTTTACTAAAAAAAAAAGATGAAATAACTGTTATTAATATTGGTTTTAAAGCAATACATTGAATGATGTCTGGTTTGAAAGTATTGGTAATTTTTAAAAACTTTATAATATAACCAAGATTAATTATTGGGTTTAATGATTTACGATTAAATTGTAAATTGTAAGTTTTAAAACCTAGAGACCTAATTTTTTTTTCATGAGTTGTAAAATTACAAATGACCTTTACATCAAATTTATTATCAAGTGCATCTTTAGCTTGAAAAATTTTATGCGATAAAAAATATTCATCTTCACTTACAAAATATAAAAGTTTATATTTTTTCATACGAGGTTTTATGGTTTTTTATATTATCATTGCACTAATTGTTTTAACTATTTTTATATATTTAATAACAGAATTCATACATTTACCTAAAAAAAAGTTTAAAAAAAACTTAAAATTAGGATT
>CEVZ01008774.1_pt1 | contig 13504 bp, 10 predicted proteins | sample 361371 | NCBI WGS metagenome assembly CEVZ01 (sample SAMEA2620217, study PRJEB7988) | marine metagenome | isolation source: saline water (ENVO:00002010), including
GGGGGGCATTTCACACGTACTCAGTAGGATGAAGTACTATGTGCGTGTAGACACCGCGTACGCGCCACTTCGCGTCTCGGCCACCGTCGCCGCCTTTTACGCGCGCGCCGTGACGCTAGGATGACGAAGACGACCGCCGCCGCGCGCGCGGCGTGGGCATCACTGGTGATGCAATTCATCGCGTCCACTTTTTGGGCCGTCGGCGCCGGCATCGCAGGACCGTCGAGCCCGTCCGACGTGCTTCAGTTCCTAGCCGCAATCGCGTGGTGCATCGCAAACGTCGTGGCGGTGCGCTCGATGTTTGACGACGACTCGTCGTCCTCCAAACCCAAGGGCGCCGACGCGATCGATCTGTGAGTTCGAGAGAGCGCGAGCGACGGAGCGCGGAGGCGTCGGCGTCACTCATTCCATTCATTCATTCAGCGCTCGAACGCCGCGTCCGGGACTCCCCGGCGCGAACGAGCGAACGTCCGACGGTCGATCGATCGATCGTTCACGCGCCCCCGTTCGTGCCGGCCGGTCGATTCGTTTTCGCGCGTAGTACTAATACACGTATTTATTAATGCACCTCGCATTCATATTATTAATGCACCTCGCATTCTTGATTCACTCATAGTTCTCTCAGGTGCCCAGAATGATGACGCGTCGGGACGAGCGGTTCGGCGGTTCGGCGGTGGTGACGACTTCAATGATGGTAGGGAATGAAATCAAATATCGAGGGCTAAATGCTGCTTCGCTTGGTCGGGTGATCATGACGGGGCGCCGAGGTACGCGCACACTCGGAGAATGTCACCGAAGACACCGCCGGCGGTGACTTCGGCACCGGCGCCCGGACCGCGCACGACGAGCGGACCCGCGTCCGTGTAGTAGCGAGAGGTGAAGGAAATAATGTTATCGCTCCCCTTGAGTTGAGCGAACGGGTGGTCCGCCGGGTATCGGCGAAGTTCGACGGAGCCCGTACCCGCCTCGACGTCCACGACGCCGACGAAGCAAAGAACCTCGCCCGCGGCGGCGGCGGCTTCTTGTTGCTTGAGAATGTCGCCGTCGTACTTCGGGAGTTCCTTCATGAACTCTTCCACGCTCTCGACGTCTCTCAACGGCTCCGGAACGAGGGATTGGATCGGAACATCGGAAAGTTCGAGTTCAAGACCACACTCGCGCGCCAAGATGGTGACCTTTCTAGCGACATCCATACCACTCAAGTCGTCGCGGGGATCCGGCTCGGTGTAGCCAGCCTCCTTCGCCTGCGCCACAATGTCGCTGAACGCCACACCTGGTTCGAGCGTGTTGAAAATGTACGACAAGGTACCGGAGAAAATGCCTTCGATGCGCTTGATCTTGTCCCCGGCGTCGAGCAAGCATCGAGCCGTGGAGACGATCGGCAAACCAGCGCCGACGGTTGCCTCGTAGAAGTAGTGCGTGTACGAGTTTCGCTGAATCGAACGCAACTCCTTGTAGAACGCGAGCGGTCCACTGTTCGCCTTCTTGTTCGGGGTCACAACGTGCAAACCCTTGGACAACCATTCCTTGTAATGGCTCGCCACTTCGTCGGAAGCAGAGCAATCGACGATGATGCGGTTTGGCGCTTCGGAATCGAGCACATGTTGCGTAAACTCGCCCATGTTGGCCGCGCCACTGTTCGCGTAATCTTCCTCCCAAGTATCCAAATCGATCGTTCCGTCACTGAGCAACATCTTGCGGCCACCAGTGATGGCAACAGTGCGCAATTCAACCTGGAATTCGTCCTGGAGCGTCTCGAGTTGTTCCTTCATTTGACGAAGCAACGTCTTACCAACGAGGCCAGGTCCAACGAGACCGACGCTGATAGCCGTCTTCGAGAGGTAGAAGCGTCCGTGAGCGGCCTGAAGCGCCTTGTTGACATCATTCTTGCTCACAACGACCGTGATGTTGTATTCAGACGCACCCTGCGCGATGGCGATAACGTTCACCGCGGCTTGCGCGAGCGATTCAAACAACATGGCAGAAACACCCGGCGTTTGGCACATGTTTTGACCCACGACGGCCAGGATGGAACAATCCTCGAGCGCGTGGATGCGCGAAATCCGTCCAGCGGCGATGGCCTTTTCAAACGTCTTGTTGAGAGCGTTCACGGCGGCGTCCGCCTCGTGAGCGCGCACGGCGAAGCAAATGGAGTGCTCGGAGGAGGCTTGCGAAATCATAACCACGTTGCAACCGGCTTCTTTCACAGACTTGAACACGGCATTCGCGGTGCCTGGAACACCGACCATACCAGTACCTTCGACGTTGATGAGGCAGACGTCATCGATCGTCGCGATACCCTTGACGAGATCGCCGTTCGCGTCGCGTGTCTCGTACTTGCCGATGTTGTTCGCACCTGCGGGCAACGGGCACGTCATACCGATGGACGTCCCCGGAGCGTCTTGGTTGAAATAGTTGCGCAACGTCACCGGGATGTTGTACTTCATCGCCGGCAAAGTCGTGCGAGGGTGAAGTACGTTGGCGCCAAAGTACGCGAGCTCCCAGGCTTCGTTGTACGAAATAGAGCTCAAACACCTCGCCCCCTTGACGCGACGCGGATCGGCGCTGAACACACCGTCGACGTCGGTCCAAATGGTGATGTTCTTCCCTTGCGTGAGCGCACCGAAAATCGTGGCCGAATAATCCGAGCCGTTACGCTTGAGCGTCGTCGGCACGCCCTCCGGGGTTCGCGCGATGAAACCCGTCACCATGACGACGGCTCCCTCTTGCATGTTTTCATCGTACCATTTGTCCAAGTTGGCGTTGGATAGGTTGTAGTTGACGTCAACGCCACCGTCTTCGGACGGGGTGACGACGAGAATGTCTCTAGCGTCGATCCAGATCGCCTTTCCACCCTTGCATCGAATCGTCGCCGCGCACAATCGCGCCGTCCACAGTTCCCCATGTCCGACGACGAAATCCCCGAACGCATCCGTCGAGCATCCGGCAATGTAAATCGCCTTGAACATCGATCGAAGATCGTTCAATTCGCTCAGGAAAGTCTCGATGTACGCGTCGTATTCAGCCTTATCCGTCAACAACGCCTTGGCGGTGGAGACGTGCTTATCCTCGAGCTTGGTCAGTTCCTCGACGTACGAATCATCGCGGTTCGCCGCCATATCCGTCGCGTTGATCAAACAATCCGTCACCTTGGGCTCACCCTTCGTCGCCACGCCCATCGCGGACACTATACCCATCGTCAACGGCGAATCATTCTTCATCAACAAATCGCACACGCCGGAGATGCGCTCGGCGCTTCCGACGCACGTCCCGCCGAACCTACGCGAACGAGCGCGCTCTCGGTCAGTCTTCTCCCCTCGATCGCGTCCCACGTTCATCCACTCGACACATCACGACCCATCATCATCCTCCCATCCACCATCACCACCGTCCGTCGCGCGACGCCCGCGCGTTCGCGCGCGTCCTCCGTCGCCCTCGCCCTCAGGTTTTCTCCATCATCATCATCCCCGATCGTTCCTCGCGCGCGATCGAGCGCGGTCGCGGTCGCGCGCGTCGAGACGCGTCATCGCGAGGCGCGCGCACGCACTTGTGCACGTCCCAATCGTTCCCTCGCACGCATCCGCCCGCGCGCGCGACGGTGACGCGCGACGCGGGACGTCGCCATCGCGCGGGCGCGCGGGTCGTGGATTTCGTCGTCGCGCCTCGCGCGCGAGACATCGGCGTCGGCGAGGCGACGGCGCGCGTCATCATCTGCATCGACGGGTCGGCGGTCGTGGCTCGCGGCGCGTCGGCGACTGCGGCGTCGGCGTCGAATCGATGATGGGTCGATGGGATGGCATCATCGCGCTGGATTTATTTCGTAAAGGGGCGTGTTTAGATAGCGTTACATATGGTAAAAGACGAGGTAGTCGTGCGCGACGCATGGGGGGTAGGGTTCACGAAAGGGGTCGGCGCGACGACATCGACGACGCGCGCGCGCGCGACACTCGGCGGCGCGCGCCTCGGCGCGGCGCGCGCGAACGGCAGGCGCCCGCGCTCGCGCCCGCGGTCGTCCGCGTGCGCTCGGAGGTCTCGGCTGAGGGGCAGGGGCGCGGACCCACGATGGCGGCCGTTCGTGTCGCCGCGGGCGTGGGGTGGAGGACGCGCGCGGGAGCGCGAAAGGGCGGCGATGGCGCGCGGAGGCGATGTGGACGATGTTGTTCGACGTCTGTGCGCGTCGCGCGGGAGCGGTGGTCGAGGGGCGAACGCGCGCGCGTCGTCGCGCGAGGGACGTCGGCGAGGATGCCGCGGCGCGTCGCGCGGGCGAAACGATGGACGACGTCGTGTGCGGGCATGAGCCTGGCGAGTTCGGACGACGCGGGCGACGCGAATGAATTGCGCGCGCGCGGTGTGAGAGACGTTCGCGTCGAGAGCGCGCGATCGGGGAGGATCGAGCTGAAGACGTATCGAATGTTGGCGCTCGCGCTCGTGACGCTAGGATTTCCGGCGTTGTTGAATAGTTTAAACGAGCCCCTGGTGGCTCTGTTGGAGACTGCGCTCGTGGCGAGGGTCGGAACCATCTTCGTCGCCGCGCTCGCGCCGGCGTCGGCGTTGTTCGGACTCGTGGAGGAGGTGTGTTACGCGTTCGGCGTGGTGGTGACGACAGCGGTGAGCGCGCTCAGAGCAGAGGCGGACACGAAGGAAAAGGTACGAGAGACGGTCAGTCTGAGCGTGTTCGCCTCATTCATCTGTGGATCCATCTGTGCTTTGGGATTACAGGCGTTATACGGTCCCATATGTAAGATCATGGTCGTGCCGCAGGAAGTGGACGCGTTGTTGCGCACGTACACCATCGCGCGCTGTGTCGGTTTGCCGCTGTTTAGCGCCGCAAACGCGCTTGAGGGGGCGTTCCTGGGAAGCAAAGACGCGATCATGCCCATGATCGGTTGGCTCACGTCGGGTGCCATCACGGCGGCTTTACAGTTATTTTTCATCACGCCCAAGCTCGACCCGACGAGCGCCGTCGTGTGGGCGGGACTGGCGCTCACACTGGGACAAGCGTTCACCTTCTTCTACCTGTGGTATCTGGCGCACGGTCGAGGGACGTATTCGTTACGGAGCGTGTTTAGGAACGCAAAAGCCGACGGTGGCGTGTTCGTGAGAGTGTATAAACGCTTGAAAGGCCAGCGCATCACGAGTGAGTTTGGCTGGCTCATCATCAACGCGTGCGCGCGCATGTCGACGTACCTCATCATCACGTCGTGCGCCACTAATATCGGCATCGTTCAAGCGGCGGTCAATAAAACGTTGCTAGATCTTTACGTATTCTGTGGCCTGTGCGCTGAGCCGATCTTCACGGTCGGGAATGTGCTGTTACCGCGAGTTCGTCACATCGGCGACGAGCTCGTCGCCAGTCGCCGAGCGCTCTTTTACATTGCTATTCTCATGGGTTCGACCGTCGTGGCCACGGCGTATTACATCTGCGGGACGTCTACGCTCTCCGCGGACCCGAACGTGCGAGTGTACCTGGACAGTCTCAAACCCGTGGTCGCGTCCACGACAGGCTTGGCGTGCGCGTCCTACGCGCTCGACGGGTGCGTCATCGGGACCGGAAATGCCAAATTCGTCGCCACGATGCAAATCGTCAACACCGCCTTCTTTGTCCTCTTATTCTGCAGCTTAAAGCTGACGTTCGGCGCCACCATCACGCTTCAGCATCTCTGGACGTCACTGTTCGTGTTCCAGGTGCTTCGTTTCGTCGAGCACGCGTGGAAGCTCGTTCAAGACGAGCGCGCGTTCGGCCGGCGCGTCTCCGCCGTCGCCGCGTGATTCCATCGCGCCGTCGTCCACGCGTCCGAACGCACCAACGACGATCCCGCACACAAAATTATTTCTTGCATCACGTATTATTCGCGAGCGACTCCATCCACGCTCCATGTTGTATTTCTCGCACGCAAAATAATGTATTTCATGTCTCCTCACACGGTGCCTCGTCCCGATGCGGCTCGACGCACTCTCCACCGCGCGTCTCGCCTCCCCGCGCGCGTCCTCCTCGTCGTCTCCACGACGCGTCGTCGGTCGACGCGCGCTCGGTCTCACGACGCTCGCCGCCTCGAACGCGCCCGGGAACGCGTTCGCCAAATTCGTGTCGGAAAGGTTCAACAATAAATCGCCGTCGCCGTCGCCATCGCCGTCGCCGCGCGCGCGTCTCGGTCCGACGAACGAGATCATCGACGTCGTCGAGGGCATCGCGCGTAAACGTTTGGGCGGCACGGACATCGTCGTGTCGGAGATGGCGTTGGGAACGCAACGGTGGGGCGGCGCCGACGCCAACTCTCCGGACGCCGCGGCGTGCGAAGAGTTGATGAATCGTGCGATATTGGAGCGAGGCGTCAATCTCATCGACACCGCGGAGCAATATCCGATTCCGAGCGATCGCGCGCGGCCGGAAGGGACGACGGAGAGGATCATAGGGGAGTGGTTAGCGAAGGACGCGCGTCGAAGGGAAAAGGTTGTCTTGGCGACAAAGATCACGGGCGGCGCCAACGTGACGAAACGAAACATCAAGAGGGATCTGGAGGGGTCTCTGCGAAGGTTCAAGACGGATTACATCGACGTGTACACGCTGCATTGGCCGGCGAGGTACACGCCGCAATCGAATTGGGGACAGAGTTTGGAATACGATTACGCGACTGAAAACGACTCGTATTACAGAGGGGCGGCGAGCTTTGAAGAAATCGCCGAGGCGATGGGCGAATTGATCGCGGAAGGGAAATTGCGTGGGTGGGGCAGTTGTAACGATAACGCGTTCGGGTTGACGGGAATGGCGTACGCCGCGCGAGCCGTCGGCGCGCCGCCGCCGTGCGTCATGCAGGGCGACTTTTCGCTCATCAACCGAAGGAGCCTGGAAAACGGTTTAGCCGAGGCGAGCAGTCCCATTCACGAGAACGCCGGTTGGATGGCGTACAACGTACTCGCGGGAGGCGTCCTCACGGGTAAGTATCGACGAGTTCTGGCCGCCGTGGATAACGTCCGCGACCAAGAGTTGGCGGAGGAACTCATGGCCAACCCGAGAGGTCGCATGGATGACTACTCGTGGGGCAGAACGCTGTACAGATACCGCACCGCGCCGGCGCTTCGCGCCGTCGACGCCTACGCCGCCATCGCGGAAGAGGCCGGAATATCGCTCACCGAACTCGCCCTTCGATGGTGTCGAGAAAAGAGATTCATGACGACGGCGCTCGTCGGCCACACGTCGCCTTCGCAACTCGACGAGACGCTCGATTGCTTCGACGCGTCTCTCCCGCCTCTCGGAGATGACATCACGCGCGCCATCGACGTCGTGCACATGCGCAATCGATTACCGATATTTTCGAGCGAACGATACCGCGCCGAGTGGGGCGGGCGCGGCGAAATCGGCGAACGCGTCCCGTAGTCGCTCGCGCCGCGCTTTATTCATATTCACGCGTGCGCGCCTGCGTGCGCTCCTCTTCATCGCAGCTCCCGCACACGACGACGTCGCGCGTGTCATGCGCGCCGCGGTTTCGTCTCCGCGTCGACACATCTCCGGACGACGCGAAGACGCGTCCACGCGCGCGCGCGCGTCCACGACGACCCCTCGAGCGTTCGGTCGAACGCTGCGCGCGCTCTTCCGAGGCATGGGCGGTGCGTCGTCATCCGCGACCGGCGTCGGCTCGAAACTTCCCGGTGAGACGTTCGATCGATGCGTGTACCTGGATTATAACGCCACGACGCCCATCTGGCCCGAGGTGGCGAGCGCGATGGCGCCGTTTTTGTTTGAGCACTTTGGGAACCCGTCGAGCGGACACGCGTTCGCGACGCCGTGTCGAGACGCCGTCGACGGCGCGAGGGCGAGTGTGAGCGCCATGCTCGCGTGCGACGCGAGCGAGGTGATGTTCACGTCGTGTGGAAGTGAGAGCGATAATTTTGCGATCGATGGGGCGGTGCGAGCGTTTAAGACGCGCGCGAGTGGACGTACGCCGAAGGTTGTCTCCACCGCCGTCGAACATCCCGCGGTGATCGAACACCTCAAGGCGAAAGAGGCGTTCGGAGAGTTGACGTACGAGCTCGTGAACGTTGACACCGAGGGACTCGTGAGCGTGGATGATGTGATGAAGGCTGTGGATGATGATACGTGTCTGGTGACGGTGATGCACGCGAATAACGAGACGGGCGCGATTCAACCAGTCGCCGAGATCGCGGCGGCGGCTCGAGCGCGCGGCGTTTTGACGCACACGGACGCGGCACAGAGTTGTGGGAAAGTGCCGGTGAAACAGGACGAACTCGGGGTGGATATGATCACCATAGTTGGACACAAGATCGGCGCGCCGAAGGGCGTCGGAGCGTTGTACATTCGCGAGGGCACAGATCTCGGTGACGCCAAACCGTTTTACGGCGGCGGACAAGAGGCGGGGCGACGCGCGGGCACCGAAAACGTCTTGCACATCGTCGGTCTCGGCAAGGCGTGCGAGATCGTCGAGCGTGAGATGGACACGTGCCCGAAGCACCTCAAAGCGATGCGAGACGAATTGCAAACGCGTCTCGTCGACGCGCTCGGCGGCGCTGACGGCTCCGGCGTGCGCATCAACGGTCCGAGCGATGACGCGAAGCGCTTGCCGAACACATTAAACATCGGCATCAAAGGTTTATTGGCGTCCATCACACTGATGGAGCTCGGTGATTTACTGGCGGCGAGCGCCGGCGCGGCGTGTCACACGCCGGACGCTGGCGCCGCGGGGGGCGCCACAGTGTCCAGCGTCTTAGAAGCGATGGACGTACCGATGGAGTACGCCATCGGTACGCTTCGGCTATCCGTCGGGCGACACACGACGCGCGAAGACGTCGAAAAGGGCGCTGCGTTGCTCATCGACGCAGCTCGGCGCCAAAACGCGGGCGCGGTGTAAATCGAGTCGTCCTCCGGAGGGGGCAACTTCTTTCTTCTACGTACATAGCATATTATCAAAACGAAGTCTACAATTCACAAGCGTCGCGCGTAGCGTCAGATACCTAAACTCTCCATCGAAATCCCATCCTCTTCGCCGCGTTTCCTATGCCTTCCTGCCGGACGTTTATTCTTTTTACTCTTCACCTCGGCCCAATCGCCGCCGTCGAATTCCTCCACATCCACGCCGTCGTCCACCGCCTTCTCCCGCAAACGCTTCTCCTCTTCGATCTCTTCCTCTATGGTGTCCACGCACGCGTCGACATCGTTCCTACACGCTCTCAACGTTCGCCGAATGCGTTCCGCGTTCGCGCACCCCGTCCTCCGCGTCACCTCCGTCATGTCCCCGTCTCTCAACACCGCCACGCACAGAGGTCCACCCGGAAGATCCCTCCGTCCCTCGCGCACGCGTACGCTGTTGTAATGATCCGAACCCTCATACGACACGTTATACACCAACGCGCTCTCATCCCTCGCGTCCGCGCCCGCCACCCACCTCGGCGACCCCGCCTGGTGTATGCACACGCCGACGCGAAGCACCGCCGTCGCCGCGTTCACCTCCAAATGTCCCGCCCACTCCCCATCTCTCGACATTCGCGCGACGTAATCCTCAAATTTCTCATCATCCTCCACGAAGGGCGCGAAATCTTCTCGCTTCGCCTCGATGTATTCCACCACGCGCGCGCGAAGTTCGCCGTGTCGACCCTCGTCGCCGAATTTTTGATCCGCCAGCGCTCGAAAGAAACAGTTCCCGTCCGCCTCCACGCTCGCCCGCTCGAGGTTCAGTTCTCGCAGTTGACGCTCGAGCGTTCGAGTCTCGTCCACGCTCTCTCTCTCGTCCCTCCCTCGCCCTCGTCGTCGTCCATCGTCGTCGGCGTCGGCGGCATCGCCGTCACCACCGCCTCGACGCGGATGACGCCGATTATCGTCCCGTTCGCGTCGACGCGTCTTCTTCTTCCCGCCCATCGACGACGACGAGGACGCGCGCGCGATCGACGACCCCCGCGCGCGTTCGATCGTCGTCTCAGTTCCTCGCGCGCGTCGCCGTGACGACATTCATTCGTGCATTGGCGCGCGCGTGCGCACGCACGGCGTCACACATCGACGCGCATTCGCGCGCGTGCGTTCGTCATGGCGCCGCGAAAGAAACGCGCGGCGTCCCCGACGACGCGCGTGGACGCGTCCACCGCGCTCGTCTCCGGGTCGAAGCGCGCGCGTCGATCGTCGGACGAGAGACGGGACGACGATGGGACCGCGGTGGCGGCGCGGGACGGCGCGATCTCTCTTCGCGCGCCCGCGCGACGGGGGACGCGCGATGGGGGACGCACGTCCACGCTGGCGATGCCGATCATGACGCTCTCGAACGCGCACCGTGGGGCGAGCGCGAACGCGATCGCGTTCTCGAGGGACGGACGAGGGCTCGCGAGCGGCGGGAGCGATAAGACGACGGCGCTGTGGCGGACGAGCGACGGGGCGAGCGGGAATACGAATTATGCGACGTTGGTGGGGTGTAAAAACGCGGTCACCGGGTGCGTGTACACTATGGATGATGAGTGCGTGGTGACGAGCGATGCGGATGGGATCGTGCGCGTGTGGGACGCGGAGACGGGGACGCAGGCGAAGAGTTACGCGTCGACGCGAGGAAAGTGCGCCAACGACGTGAGCGCGGCGAGAGGGGACGTGATCGCGAGCGTCGGGGACGATGGGAACGCGTGCGTGTGGGATTTGAGGGTGAAGAAGAAGGCGGTGCGAAAGATGGCGATCGGTGTGCCGCAGACGTGCGTGGAATTGAGCGCGGACGGAGAGCGGGCGTACACGGCTGGGGTGGACGAAGTCGTTCGAGCGTGGGACGCGAGAATGGATGGGAAGGCGATTTTGACGCTCCCGGGGCACGAAGACACGGTCACCGGTCTCGCTTTGTCGCCGTGTGGATCGTACGTGTTGAGTAACGCGATGGATAACACGCTGAGAATGTGGGACACGCGCGCGTTCGTTGAGGGCGAACGCGAGGTGAAGCGCTTCGTCGGACACTCGCACAATTATGAAAAGGCGTTGTTGCGATGCGCGTTCAACTCGGATGGGTCGTACGTCAGCGCCGGGTCCGCAGATTCGTGCGTGTACGTGTGGGACACGGCGAGCGGCAAGTTGAAGTATAAACTACCCGGACACAAGGGCGTCGTCACCGACACGAAATTCAGCCCGACGGAGAACGCGATTCTCGCATCCGCAGACGCGAGCGGACTCATCTTTATGGGTGAGTTGGATCATTAGCGCGTCGGACCGTTCGCGAAATCAAATCAAACGTCGAATAATTACTCCTATTAGCTAATCACAAAGAACTAATCGTCGTCGCTGCTGTAAAACCCGCCGCCGGTTTTGCGCGCGGCGTCAAACGTCCCCTGCGTCGCCGCGATGACGTCGACGCGCGCCGGTCTTCGCTCGCGTCTCTTCGATCGATCGCGATTCGGCGTCGACGCTCGACTAGACCGTCGAGACGACGAGCGGTGAATGTCCACGCGCTCTTCTCCGCTGTGGAAGGAATCGGAACGATCGCCACCCTTGGAGCGCGCGCGCGACGAGCGTTCGCGAGAGCGCGAACTGTACCTCCCGCGAGATCGATCTCGGGAGCGGTCGTGACGGCGGTGGCGATCGTCGTAACGATCGTCGTACGCACCGCCGTGACCGTGATACCCGGGCGGGGGCGGCATGCCCGGATACTGCGCAGGAACGTACATGGGTGGTACCGGCATCATCGGAGCGGCGTACGCGTACGGCATCGGCATGTACGACTGAGGCGGCGGCATGCCGTAGTGCATCGGATGCGGATGCCCGTACGGTCCAGGCATCGGCTGACGGTCGCCGTAGTCGGGCGGCATGCCGCGCACGTGGCTCGTCGAATCGTACGATGCGTGAGACCTGTCGTCGCTGTATTCGCTATTCGAACGACTTCGCGGGGCGTACCCTCCCGGCTCGCTTCGTTGCCGCGGCGCGGCGTCGTACGACCCGAAAGAATCGTATTGTCTCGGGTAGCCGTCCGCGGAACCAGCGCTGCGCACGGAGGAAGGTCCGCGAGGGATTCCGTCGTTCATCGCGCCCGGACGTTGCGACTCGATCCAGCGTTGCATACGTGACTCGTGCGCGCGCGCGCGCATCTCCGGAGTGTTCAGAGTTTCGCGCGCGTCGTTTGGTTCTAACCCTTCGTAGCACGACAGACCGTGTACGTTGGTGATGGTGTCCGAAGCGCCGAGCGAGAGCAGGTACTCGCCCAACGCCTGATAGCCGTACGCGAAACAAAAGTGTAATCCCGTGTGCCCGTTGTTCGTCTGTGCGTCGATGATTTCCAATCGAGGCGGTTTCGATTTGTAATCGGTATTCTTCAGTACGAGCTTCGCCGAGCGCCGCTGGTTGTTTTGACACGCCATGTGCAGCAACGTCAACCCGTGCGAGTCGCGCACGCGAGGATTGACGCCGGCCGTGAATAATTTTTGCAACTCCTTCACGCGTCCGTGACGCGCGCGACTGAACGCCTCGATGACCAACGCGTCGCCGTTCGCGCTCGACCCACCCCATGAACCCGCGCCATCGTCGTCGGAGAGATCGGACCGATCGCTCGATCGTTCCGACCCTATATCTGAGATGTCGCAACGCGTCACGCGCGCCGACTGTCTAAACTGAGTCGCGAGTTGATCGACACCGTCATCCGGTTTTAACAGCGGACGTCGCGCGTTCGACGCCCTCTTATTCATCAAGCTCTCGTCTCGACCAAAGTCTGGAACGCCCAACTCACTCCGATGAGACCCGACGTTTGCACCCGAGGGCGACTGGCTCGCCTCCGGCGACACCGAAATCATCACGTGTCCGTCGTGCGCGCCCACCACACCCGCGCGCGTGGGCGTGGACGGTTCAGGCACGAACGCCGTCGCGCTCGAGGCGCCACCGCGCGCGCGCGACCCACCTCGAGGCACCGCGTCTTCCTCGTCCGTGTCGTCGAGATTACTCTCCGCGCCGTCGTCCTCCACCGCCTCTAACGCCTGATTCGATCCCACTTTTTCCGCGTACTCGCGCACCAACGACGCCAACCCACGCTCCCACAACGCCGCCTCGCCGACGTCCCTTCCCGTGAGCTCCACCACGTCCCCGTCTCTTTTCATCAACCGCACGACCAATCCGTCGCCTCGCCGCTCGACCCGCGACACGTTGGCGAACGCGCACATCCGATTCATCCTCGTCTCGTCCGCCGCCCCTCGCGCCTCCCCCCACCGCACGCTCGTCCCACCCTCGTCCACTCGCGCGAACACGCACCGATCCCTCGCCCCGCGCGCGGTACCGTCCGTCCGCAGCTCCACCGCCGACGCCAGCGTCCCGCCCGCGCGCGCCCGCCGTCTCGCATCTTCGTCGCCATCCACGCCATCGCGCCCGCTCGCCGGGACGCCCGCGGCGGTCGGTTCAAACAAAGGATTCGTGCGCTCCATCGTCCACCGCGAACGCGCGTCGTCGCTCGACTCGCGCGTCCGCGACGGCGCGCGGAATCACCCCGCGGCCAACGGTCGATGGATGGATGACGACGCCCACGCGTCGCGTCGCCGACGACCGCGGCCGACC
>CEVZ01057173.1_pt1 | contig 13472 bp, 9 predicted proteins | sample 361371 | NCBI WGS metagenome assembly CEVZ01 (sample SAMEA2620217, study PRJEB7988) | marine metagenome | isolation source: saline water (ENVO:00002010), including
GCAGTGGGAAGAGCCGTGTTTCATTCGCGAGCACGCGCGCAAGGCACAGTACATCGTTTCGCAGGCGCACTGGTTTAAAAGAATATGATAATGTTAGCATGGATTAGTATATTTTTACAACGTGCGCGCTAAGGCTGCGTGTCATTCGACCTATTCCGATTGCGTCCGCCCGATAAAATGTCGTCGCCCAAGGCTCCCAACACACTCAGCGCGCTCGATGAGGCTTGTCGCATGAAACCTCCCACATTAACCGCCAATTCTACGACACCTGCGGAGCTTACGGTATTTTCTCTCGGGCTGGGATCGCGAACACGAGCTGAACGGCCGAAAGAGATCGTGAACTCATTACTTTGGTTTGACTGAAAGTGCCATTGCCGGTCTCGCTGCGGAGCAACATTTCTCTCCTGCTCTTTGCGTCTCTCATCTTCGACATCGACACGGTCTATTAGGTAATCAAGCACATAAGAAACATCTTCAGCCGCTGTGTGCCTCGGTGCCTCACCGCCGTACATATCTTTCACCGCTTCAGCTATTTCTGATTCATCGTTTGGATTGATGCGAGTTCCCATCAGAAAATGTTTCATCAAGTATCTTGTGTTTTGATCTGCACGAACTTGTGCGTTCCAGAGAGCCGATGCCGCCGCTTCGATGACCTGAAACCCAACATTGACTCCTCTATCCACCTGCGTCTCGATTTGTTCGCTGATGCGCTTCCCGTATCGCGCCCACGTGGCGAAGTGCTCGCAGTTGTTCGCGCGCACGCAATACTCGCCGTATCTCCCCTCGTAAAACGCCTGATCCACCGCCAAGCGACACCGATCGACGATCTCTGATATTCTCAACGGCGGAAACATCGTGTCGTACTTGGCGTTCCCACATCGAGGGTCTGGGCCGACGTCCGCGAGCGGCGTCAACACGCACGCCGCGTTTTCATCCATGTCCCGATTACGCCCCTCATCCTCATCCGCGTCGGGCGCCCCCCACAGATGCGCCACGCACTCGACCGCGCGTTCAAAATCATCGCCCTCGCGAATCCATCGCCAAATGCCGAGATTCTCGTCGAACACGCCCACTCGACCGACGTACACCGCCCAATGCGTAAAGCTCACATCAAAGTACTGTCGAGCGATGCGGTGCCAAAACAACACGTCGCCCGGCCGTTTCTCCCGTCCGCGACGCGGCCACGCGTAGCCGTGCTTTGATCCGTAATCCGCGCCGTGTACCCTCTGACGCGACGTCGCGACGGTCGTTCCCGCGACCGTTCCCACATCCGTTGAAGACGAGCTCGGGACGCCCTCCGCGCGCGCCTCACCGTCCGCGCGCGTCGTCGACGCGCCCGCCGCGTCGTTCGACATCTTCTCTCCGACCTCCGCCGTCGCGCGCGTCCGTCGCCGACGTCGCGCGCGCGGTCGCGACCGAACGCGTCGATTTGTCGCCAGTTCGTGGCGCGCTCGGCACTTCGGTCGCCGGTCCACCGCGCGCGATCGAACCGTCGACGACGCGCGAGGACGAAGACGACGTCGACGCGTCGATCGACGTCGAGACGCCGGCGGAGACGTCGACGCGCGCGAGAGGCGCGGCGCGGCGCGCGCGAAGAAGTTTAGAAGTTTCTATAAAAGATGGGCGAGACCGAGGACGAACGCGTCGAGACGCCCGCCGAGGCGAGCGAATCGGCCAAGGGCGATCTGTCGTATCACTATTGGCACGCGCGCGCGAACGCCGGGGACGCGCCGGCGGCGACGGCAAAGGTACGGCGACGGCAAAGGAGATTCGATCGAGGCTCGCGGCGACGACTGCGCGACCCGAGCGAAGACTGACGACGGAGGACGATCTCGACGCGTCTCGCGCAGAAAATAACGAGCGAGGAGGCGGAGGCGCTCTCTAGACAGGTGTCTTCGACGCAAATTTCGGCGTGGAACTCGGCGGGGACGTGGGAGGAGCGCGGACACACGGATTGGGCCAAGGCGCGACTGGAGGCGCTCGTCGTCGAGCGAGGGACGTTTGACCTCGACGGCGCGTTCGAGGGACGAAAGGTGGAGATCGTTGGGGTGAAAAAGTGCGAGGGCGACGCGAGCGTGGTGATGATTCGGGGTAAGCCGAGACACGGGTTCGATTTCGAAACCACGCTCGAGTGGCGAGCGACGTTTGAGGCCGAGCGAGAAAAGAGCGACGCCGAAGACGACGACGATGATGACGACGGCTCGGTCGAGGTATGCGGAACGATTTCTATCCCTGAATTTTCGAGAGACTGCGCGGAAGACGAGGAGTGCGGTTACGAGATTCAGTTCAACTCTCGAAAGTCCGAATTAAGGACGCGCGAGGACGCGTGCTTCGCGGCGCTGAAAAAGCGCGTCGAGAGTTTCCTTGTGGACGCCGCGCGACAGATCGACGGCGAGCTACAACAGCGCGCGTCGGCGTAAATTTTAATATGAAAGACGACGAACATTTTGCCGCACGAAAACGTCACCCTCGATCCACGCGCGCGCGAAGTCGCTCGATCGAACGAGACTCGGGACGCGGGTATAAAAAAGACAGATTTGAGCCTGTTTCATTGCAACGCGTCCACGATCATCGTCCGCGCTCGAGCAAGATCTCCGCTTGCTCAAACTCCGTGAACACGCGGTCCTTTCTCTTCGCCGGGAACGGGTACTTGGTACCAAAGTTATTAAAGTGGCCGCTCACCGCGTTCAACGCGCTGTACACCAAACCGTAGGACGGCTTCCCCGTCGTCTTGTTATCTCTCCGGTACCTCGCGACCCAGGCGTTGGTCATCTGGCGCGTGGTATTGATGGACTCCTCCCGACCCTCGTCACCGGGCGCCATCTCCAGCGTGGATCGAACCTGCGCGATGATGGCCGTCGTCTCCTCTTGGTACTTCGCATCCTTATCCCCGCCGAAACCGAGGAACGCTTTCGCCTGCGCGCGCGCACGCGGTCAGTCTTTCGTTTCGTCGTCCCGCGCGGCACAAATCACGATCGCGCGTCGTTGCGCTCGCGCACCTCCTCGGGCGTCGCGACGGTGAGGGAGAGCGCGGCGAACCCGGCGCGTCGAATGAAGGATCTGCGGTTGACGTCATCCGCGTTCGCACGCGCGATGACGCGCGCGCACGCGCGGGACGCGCGCTTTTGCGGCGCGGACGCGCGCACGGGCGTGTTAACGAGCGTCTTGGCCTGCGTGATGGCGAGCATGGCGCGCGAGCGTGAGTGTGTGAGGGGTCGGGGGTGACATCGCATCGTCAGTCAGCTCTGGGGACAACCGCCGCCGACGGCGAGGATTTCAATGGTTTCGACCGGTGAGTGCGCTATGAATCTAGGATGTCGTCGATGAATCGTGCGTGAGAGAACGTGTGTGGTCGTGGTAGGCGGGAGTGGACATGTGGTGTAGACGAGATCGCGCGCGAGGACTCGCGGCGGCGACAAAATTGACGGAGGAGACGTCGGCGAGAGACGCGCCGACGCGACCGGTGGCGGACCATTCGAGCTCGGGGGCGAGCATGGTGGTCGAACGACCGCTGCTTCCGCCCGTGGAGGTGACGTGGAGTTCGGAGCGTCGATCGTTTTCGATTCGAGTGCGCTCGCGAAGGGGGAGGTCGCGGTCTTCGGCGGCGGCGGATCGGTCTTCGGCGAAGAGCGCGTCCGGCGACGCGTGGAGATTCGTCAAGAGAACGGTTCGGTGCTCGTAGAGGACGTCGATGAGATTGATGAATCGTCTCGCTTCGTTCTCTGCGGTCGAGATGGGAAGTCTCGGCACGTCCTGGACGCAAATCACCTTGAAACGTCGGGCGAGCTCTATGAAATCCGTCGGGTGCGTTCGTGACGCTTGACCGCAGAGGTCGTCAAAGGTGAACCAAACCGCGTCGCCTCGGCGCTTTTTCGCACGGATCGCGCGATTATTTCCGACGACGAGTTCCTCGTCGTCCTCTGACGTCGAAGAGGACGACGCGAGACGCGCCCACGAGCGCTCCAAACGCTCTCGCGCGTCGGCGTCCGCGCCGACGATCACCGTCTCCGTCGCGTCGGCGCTCCCGCTCGACGACTCGAGACGACGATAATCGATGTTTTCAGGCGTGAACAGATCGATCACCTCGCAGTATTCCCCGAGCGTGTCGATAAAACTCACGAAGGATGACCTATTGACGCCTCCTCTGTACAACTCGTCCGGCGCGAAATTGGACGTCGCGACGAGCGCGCCGCCCTCGTCGAGATACGACTCCATCAACCGTTTAAACACCATGGCGTCGCCCACGTCCGAGATTTCAATCTCATCCAACAGCAACAGATCCGTCGTCGCTCGCAGACGCTTCCCGACGTCGACGAGCGGGTCGCGGCTCGGCGTCCCGGCGTCCCTCGACCCCACGGACGCTCGAAACAACTCGGCGTGCGTCTGGGACATAAAGGCATGAAAGTGCGTCCGCGTCGTTCTCTCTCTCGCGTCGTCGAAGCGCAGAGACTCGTACAGCGCGTCCATCAACATCGTCTTTCCTCGACCGACCGTCCCGTGGAGATACGCCCCGCGTCGCTCCCCGACGCCATCGCGCCCTCTCTCGCCTCGCGCGCTCGTCACCGCCTCCCTCGTCCTCTCCAGCGCGTCCACCGCGCGCGTCTGCGCCTCGTCCACGCGCGCGCACGCGTCCAGAACCTCCCGCACGCTCGTCGCCCCTCTCACCCATCGCGCGCCGCGCCCGCGTTCCCGCGACACCGCGCGCATGTCCACCCCGCGCGCCGCCACCGCGCGCACCCTCGCCCTCACCCTCACCGTCCACCGCCCATCGCGCCCATCGCGCGTCCCGAGCGACGATCTCTCGCGCCTCTCGCGCCGTCTCCCTCGCGCGGCCCGTTGAGGCCGATCGGCCCCGTCGTCAGAGATCGACGCGCGCCTCCGCGATGACGACCCACGTCGCGCACGGCGCGCACGCACAGGATCAATCGCACGCACACGCGCACGCACACGCCTCGCAAGCGCCGTCGGGGGTGGATTGGGGCGCGCTCGAAGCGAACGATGGGGTTCGATTTTCATGGAACGTGGTGGCGAATTCGCGCGCCGAGATGTCGAAATGCGTCGTGCCGTTCGGGTGCGTGGTGACGCCGACGAGGGAAATCCCGCAGGAGGTCGTCCCGCGCGTGCCGTACGAACCCGTGCGGTGTAAGGGGTGCGGAGGGGCGCTGAATCCGTACGCGAGGGTGGATTTCGCGAGCAAGATCTGGGTGTGTTGCATGTGCCACGCGCGAAATCACTTCCCGCCGCATTACGGCGCGCTGAGCGAGACGAATTTACCGGCGGAATTGTTTCCGAGTTATACGACGGTGGAGTACGCGGTGCCGACGCGAGGTGGGGGCGGGGCGCCGGTGTATCTGTTTGTCGTCGACGCGTGCGCGGAGGAGGAGGAGTTGCGCGCGCTGACGCGAGCGCTCACGCAGGCGTTGAGTCTGTTGCCGGAGGAGTCGCGCGTCGGGTTGGTCACGTACGGGACGCACGTGCACGTGCATGAGCTTGGGTTCACGGATTGCCCGAAGTCGTACGTGTTTCGAGGGAATAAAGAGTTTACGCAACAGCAGATTAAGGATCAGTTGACGCTCGGCGGGGGGAATCGACAGGCGAACGGACGACATCCGGGTGCGCAGGCGCCGCAGCGCGGCGCGCCGGGACCGAATGGGATGATGATGGGACCGCCGGAGTCAAAGTTTTTAGTGCCGCTGAGCGAGTGTGAGTTTCAGTTGTCGGCTATTTTGGAAGAGCTGAACAGGGACGCGTTTACGCCGTTGCCGGCGTGTCGACGCGCGAGATGCACGGGGACGGCGCTCATGGTGGCGTCGTGCCTTTTATCCACCGGGGCGATAGGTATGAGCGCGAGGGCGATGTTATTTACGGGCGGTGCGGCGACGGACGGCGGTGGAACCATCGTGGCGAAGGATATGGAGCAAGCGGTGCGATCGCACAAGGATATAGTCAAGGGCGCGGCGACGTTTTACGCAAAGGCTAAAAAGTACTACGAGCAGATCGCCATCAATTTGTGTGCGAATGGGCACGTGTTGGATGTGTTCGCGTGCGCGTTGGATCAGGTTGGCTTGGCGGAAATGAAAGTGTGCGTGGAGAAGACGGGAGGTAACGTCGTGTTGGCCGAGTCTTTCTCGCACACCGTCTTCAAGACGTCGTTCCAGAAACTTTTCGCTCAAGACGCGCAGGGCGGTTTAGGCATCGCGTACAATGGTCAGTTTGAAGTCATCACGAGTCGGGACGTCAAGACGGCGGGCGTGATCGGCCCGTGCGCTGCGTTGGATCGCAAGGGGTTGCCGGGGGCGACGAGCGACTCGCCCATCGGAAGCGGCGGCACCACCGCGTGGAAATTGTGCACGCTCAACAACGAGACGTCATTGGCCGTGTACTTTGAAGTGGCGAATCCGGGCGGCAAAGATCAACAACCGATGGCGATGCAAGGTCAGCAATCGCAACAATTCTTCCTGCAGTTTTTGTGCACGTTCTCGCTGCCGACGGGGGAGACGCGCATGCGCGTCATCACGACGAGTCGCCGCTGGACCGAAGGTCAGAACTTGAACGACATTGCCGCCGGTTTCGATCAAGAGGCTGCCGCTGTCCTCGTCGCCAGACAATTGTCCTGGAAGATGGAGACGGAGGAGGAGACAGATTGTCCCGCAGCGACGAGATGGCTCGATCGCAAGCTCATCCAGCTGTGCCAACGCTTCGGCGACTACAGGAAAGACGACCCGCACTCTTTCCAACTCATGCCGCAATTTAGCATTTACCCGCAATTCATGTTCAATCTGCGTCGCTCGCAGTTCGTGCAAGTTTTCAACAACTCGCCGGACGAGACGGCGTATTTCCGCATGATTTTGCAGCGCGAAAATGTCTTCAATTCCTTGGTGATGATTCAGCCCACGCTCACCGCGTACAGCTTTAACGGTCCTCCAGAGCCCGTGTTGTTGGACGTGTGTTCGATCGCGGCCGATCGTATCTTAGTTCTCGATGCGTACTTCAGCGTCGTCGTGTTCCACGGCATGACCATCGCGCAGTGGAGAAAAGCGAACTACCAGGACCAACCGGAGCACGTGGCTTTCAAAGAATTGCTCGCCGCGCCCAAGGCGGAGGCGGAACAAATCATCGCAAGTAGGTTCCCGGTGCCGCGTTTGGTGGATTGCGACCAGCACGGCTCACAGGCGCGATTCTTGTTGGCAAAGTTGAACCCGAGCGCGACGTACAATAGCAGCGCTTCGATGGGTGGGGGGAGCGACATCATCTTCACGGATGACGTGTCTTTAGAGGTGTTTATGGATCACTTGAAACGACTCGCGGTTCAATCGAATTGATAGAAACAAACTTTCATCTAGGTTTCAACAACTAGCGCACGTGTAAAAACATTACACTCTAGAATTACAGTCCGAAACGTCTCCTTCCTGGCGTTCGGCCTCCGGCGCCTCGACGAACACTCGACGGACGGGACGAAGATCCAGCGTCGATTCTGGGCGTGGCGGCTGTGGAACGCTGGCCGGGAGTCACTATTTGACTCCGTTGTTTCGCTCGCCGTTCCTCTTCGCGCATGCGACGCGACGCGAGCGCTTGTTCCTCTTCGTCGCGCTTCGCTTGCATCTCCGCGTCCATCTTCATCTTGTCCTCCTTGCGCTTCGCTTTCGACTTCAACATGCTCGAGTGACTCTCTTTAAGCGTGAAAAACATGGGACCGAACTCGGCGAGCCACTGAGGCTCGACCGCCGTGACGCACTGCATGTACTCCTTAGCCGTCATGATGAGCTCGTGATACACGACGTAATCGGGCGTGTAACCCAAGCCGTACAACGCGGAGCTCGGGTGAAGGTGACAAGGCATACCGTTGCGAGCGTTGATGTACTCACCCACGCCCTTGAGACGGGCGGCTTGATAAAAGTACGCGGCGGCGATCGATCGTCGACAGACGTCCCAGTCTTGTCCGCAACTGATGAGCTCGATTTTCTGCTGCTTCATGATGTCCATCAATTGCGCGCGAACCTCTCTGCCCTTCTTCAAGCCCTTGCCCTGAATGAAGTGCTTGTTGCACCAATCGTTTCTGTATCCGTTATTCTTCCACTGTTGATACACGTTGAGCAATGTCAAGTGATCGCTCTCCGGGACGAAGAACTTTTCGCGCGCCGCGTCCGATTCCTCCTCGCGGTCCTTCGGTCTGAACCAAATCGACGGCACCGAGAGCATGGCGACGACGGTGAGCATTTCGTTCGAACACTTGGTCTCTTCAGCCTTGATCAACATCTGCGCGAGCGGCGGATCGACGGGAAACTCGACCATCTTCGAACCGAGCTTTGTCAAACCGCCCGTGTTGTCGAGCGCGCCCAAGATCCACAGCGAGTACATGCTATTCAAAATGTTCTCCTGCGGCGGCGGATCCATGAAATCGAAGTCGAGCAAGTTGTCCACGTTGAGTGATTTCAGCAGCAACACGACGTTCCCGAGGTTGGTTCGTTGAATCTCCGGAACGGTGGACACGAGCATTTCGTGCTTGTACGCCATCTCCGTGTACAGGCGGTAACACGTCCCCGGACCCGTGCGCCCGGCGCGACCGGAACGCTGATTCACCGCCGCCTGCGCGCACGGAAACACTTGCAATGCGTTCATGCCCATGCGCGGATTGAACACGGACAGCTTGCAATACCCGCTGTCGATGACGTACATGACGCCGTCGAGGGTGAGCGACGTCTCGGCGATGTTCGTACTGACGATGCACTTGCGGTTACCGTCCTCGGCGTCTTGGAAAATCTTTGCCTGTAAATCGCTCGGGAGCTGCGAATAAATCGGAAGAACGTTGAGCGGTGGACAGGATCCTTCGTCCATGAGCTGCACGACGCGCTCTTCGAGCGTGTATGTCACGGTTTCGATTTCTTCTTGACCCGTCATGAAGATGAGAATGTCGCCCGGCCCGGAGGAGAGGTGCACGGTGAGCGCTTGTTTCACCGCGCCCTCGACGTAATCCTCAACCGGGGTCTTCGCGTAGAGCACCTCGACCGGAAACGTGCGCCCGGGGATGTGGAAGATTGGCACCGAACCGAAAAAGTTGCTAAACTTGTCCGCGTTCAACGTCGCCGAGGTGACGATGAGCTTGAAGTCTCGTCGCCGCGCGACGACTTTTTTCAAAATACCGAAAAGAACATCCGTGTGCAGCGAACGCTCGTGCGCTTCGTCCATGATGATGCAGCTGTACATGTCGAGATCGGGTTCTCGCAGCGTCTCGCGAAGGAGGACGCCGTCCGTCATGTATTTGATGAGGGTGTCTGGTCCGGTGCAATCTTCGAAGCGAATGGCGTAGCCCACCTCTTTGCCCAGTTCGCATCCCATCTCTTCGCTCACGCGCTTGGCCACGCTCATAGCGGCGACACGACGCGGTTGCGTGCATCCAACCATGCCGAACGTGGAGTACCCCTCCTCGTGCATGTATTGCGTCATCTGCGTCGTCTTCCCACTCCCCGTCTCGCCGACGACGACTACTATTTGGTTTTCGCGAATGACGTGCATCAAATCCTCGCGACAGCCGTACACGGGCAAAAACTCGCGCTGCTGCTTGATGGTTTTCGTCTTGGCGAAGTCGCTTTGCGCGCTTGACTTGGACGCCTTCATGTGCTCGGCGAATTTCGCGCCAGCCTTGAAGTCGATTTCGCCGTCGGCGCCGACGACGTCCGGTCTATCGTCGTCGCGATCCTTCTTCGCCGCCGCGTTCGCCGCCGCCTCTTGATTTTCCGCCTGCGTCGTTCCGGTGATCGAACCCATCTTCGATCCCTTCATCTCCCAGAACCGGTCGCGACCTTTATTCTCTTCGCGCTTCGCCCTGACTTCCTTCACCAGCGCGCTTCCTTTTCGCGCGATTTGCGCCATGTCGCTCGTGACATCCTTCACCGGTAAAACGGTCGATTGCTGCTTTGTGAACACCATGCGACCGTCCAAAAAGGGAGGTTTAGTGTCGTGCACGAGTAAGATGGCGCGATTCTCCTCCGTGTCGTCGAAATCTAAATCAATCTCCTTCGTACGAATCACCCCGGATGTCATCATCCGGTTTTCTTCCCATTGGTTGGAATCCGCGTTGAGTTGACTCACCCGTCTCGACGCCGCCATGGACATTAAACTCCCATCCCGACGCGTGAGACGCTTGGCGTACTCTTGTTCCTTCTTCGCGTATCGCGCCTCGTCGCGAGCGCTCGTGTTGAATGGATTGTGCGCGTCGCCGTGCGCGCCGCCGCCCTCGTCGTCGTCGTACCACGCGCGATCCAAACGCTTCTCCGCGTCCTCGTCCGGGGCCAGCGCCCCACCTTCGTCCTCCGCCTCCACGACCGTCCCCTCCGAAACGAATTTATTCGCGTTCGCCATCGCGCCCGTCGCCCACGCGTTCGATTTCCACGACGGCGTCGCCGCCGGCGTCGCCGCCGCGCCGTCGTACCTCGTCGATTGCGACCGCTGACTCGACGCGCGCCCACCCCTCGACGACCCGCCTCTGCCCGATCCAGACGGCATCGACCCTTCGTCCCACGACCCGTGACCGTCGAATCTCGGCGTCATCATCCGTCCGTCTCGTTCGCGTCTCGGCGTCGCCTCCCACTCGCCGTCCCGACCGCGATACCGTCTCCCCCACGTCTCCTCCTCCTCTCGCTCTCTCGGCGCCTCTCGCCTCGATTCGATCCCACGACCGTATCTCGCCTCTTTCCGTCGTCGATCGATCGCCTCCTTGGCGTGCGCGTTCAATCCACCCGGGTGCGACGGCGTCTCATCGCGCCTCGGTCTGAAATTCTTCCGCGTCCCTCCCGACCCATCTCCCGAGCCTCGCGAGTACCCTCGCTCGCTTTCACCGTCGCGACTCCGTCCACCGTCCTCGTCTTCATCCCTCTCATCGAACGACCGCGTCTCTCTCGCCCGTTTCTCGGCGCGTTTCTTCGCCGCGAGCGCTTGCAATCCGAGCGTCGACGATCTTCCCGCCGCCGCGCTCGGCGCCCAGTTCGGCGGCGCGCGACGCTCTAAACCGCCGCGGAACTCGTCGCGAATCTCTCGCTCGCGCGCGTCGCTCTCGTCGTCGATGCCGTCGCCGAGCATGGCGCGCGCGCGTGTGACGGGGACGGCTGGGGACGGGGACACACGAAGAGCACTTTTTCGCGGGAGGTTTGACACGATACACTTCACGCGCGCTGGAACGCGTGCACGCGCTTGGCGAGTGAGGAAGAGATCCCGGGATTATCCAACCCGGTCGTGGCGACGACCGAGGCGCGAGGACGCATGGCTTGATTGGTGGTTCGCCACGCGCGCGCGTCGACGCGGCGGCGCGGCGGCGGCGCGAACGAAATCGAAGACGCGCCTCGGTATCTTTCACCGCGTCGGAGCGTCGCCGCGCACGAGGGACCGAATCGACGACCTATCGTGTTACGCACGCTCTCTCTCGGTCGATTTCTCGGCGCGTCCGGGTGGTAGGGCATGAGCGCCTTACCGCCGTCGACGCGCGTGGACGTCGCCGCGCCGAGCACCGCCTTCTGAAAATAGCCCGTCGTCGTCTCCGATTGAAACACGGGCCGAGCGCCGTACGCGTCGGGCGCTTTAAACCCCGTCTTTTTGACGACGTGCGGGACGGCGACGAGACCACCGCCGCGTCGCTCGAGTCGTCGCGCGCTTCCCAACGCGCTGCGCGCGAGAGAACGCCTCCGTCAGTCAACCGAACGCCGAGAGCCGCTCGACGCGACGCGATGTCTCTCGTCCCACGTCCGAAAGAAGGTGACGCACCGATTCGAGAGGCGCGTCGTCGTTTCCGTCGTCGTCGTCTCCGTCGTCTCCGTCTCCGTCGTCATGTCGCGCGTTGGAAAGTAACGCGTTAGTCTCCTAAATTTGGCGTATTACAAAGCGAGCGTCGAGCGCGAAACAATCCGAAAGAAAATAATAAAGAAAAACAAATACCGCCCGCCGACCGGTGGCGTGGCGTGAAAAAATATGCGGTGTCGTGAGACGCGCGCGCGTTCACCCGCTCGTGGACTCGCGACGAGCGCCGAGACGCTCGGCGACGCATCCCAGACAGGCGGGTCGCGAGTCGTCGAAGCGCGCGTCGAGGCACGCGGCGTGAAAGTGGTGCTTGGACGCGCACGCGTCCCACGCGAACGTCATCTTGACCGGGGCGTCGTCGACGTCGAGACCACCGAGCGGGGCATCGCAGAGTGGACACGCGACGTTCCGGCCGAAACTCCCCGGCGCGAGCGTCTCGTAGCGTCGACGGTAATCGACGGCGCGCGCGCGATTCGCGGCATCCGGTTCGAGATACGCGTCGAAAATATCGCCGAGATGTCCCAGTATGCTCAGTTTAATCGACGCTCCCTCGGCGTCCGCGTCGAATGACGATCCCGTGTCGCGCCAGTGCGCCTCCAAGACGTCGAGCGCCTCTTCAAACGCGTCGACGGCATCTCGTTGATGCGTCCCGTCCACGACGGGTCGAGACAGGCGGCGCGTCTCTCCGCGCAACGCGCATCCGAGCTCTTTGAGCGCGTGCACCTCTTGATTTTCGTATCCACCCAGGTACCAGTGCTCACGACCCATGAGACAATCACCGTCGTCCCCATCGCCTCCCTCGTTCGACGCCTTCTTTTCCCGTTCGCCCGCCGCGTACAGACGCGTCAATCGCACAACCTCGCGCGAGAGCGTCCCCGCGCCGCCGACGTCGCCGCGTATGCTCTGCGTCCACTGCATCCGTCGACACGCCTCCATCTCCAGAGGTAATAACCCTTCCTCACGCGCGAATTCTCGCGCGACGCCGTAGTGTTCCAACGCCGCCGCGTGATTCCCGCGCGCCATGGAATAGTAATCGCCGACGACGACGTGCGCGCGCGCCTCGGAGATCCGATCCCCGTTCTCCACCGCCAAACGCAACGTCTTACTCGTGATGCGTTCAAACTGCGACGCATCGATGGATTCTTCCACATCCCCGCTCTCCATCACCGCGTACATTCGTCGAAGCGCGTTGATCTCGATCTCAGCGACGATGAGCGTCGCCTCGCACTCCAAGTGCGCGTCCCCGCCGTCTCGCGCGAGCGCCGCCACGCGTCGAAACGCCCGGGTCGCCGGTTCGTACCCTCGCTCATCGTTCCACGTGCTCAGCGCGCGCATGGCGTCCGCGTACATCCCTCGAACGTCCTCGAACGTCGTCGCGTCCTCACTCGATCGGGACGAGCTCGGGCCGCCGCTCGCCGCCGCGTCTCGTCGGCGCGCGCGCGTCCGCGTCTCCGCGTCCTCCTCGTTCGCTCGCGTCGTCCCCTTTCTCGTCTCCCGTTCCGCGTCTCGCGCGCGACGATCGCGACGAAGTCGTCCCGCCCGTCTCGTCAGGGTCACCGCCGCGACGCACGCCGCGGCGAGCGCGCACGTCGTCACCGCGACGCGCGCGACGCGCGCGGTCGAGGGAGTCATCTTCCGTCGCGCGCTCGCGCGCCGCGGACGCGCGCGAGGCGGCGGCCGACGGT
>CEVZ01054081.1_pt1 | contig 13446 bp, 8 predicted proteins | sample 361371 | NCBI WGS metagenome assembly CEVZ01 (sample SAMEA2620217, study PRJEB7988) | marine metagenome | isolation source: saline water (ENVO:00002010), including
GTTTGAAATTTATCATTCAATGAGCGATAAATTAAAAGATTGTGAGTTTTGTGAGTTGACAGGATCTCTAATGCGTGTGCCTTCGTTTACCACTAAAGTGGTCAATAACACTAAGGAAAACGGAAAAGTTGGAGATATTGTAACATCTCATATTGAGGATGCAAGACAGCAATTAAAAAAAGAAAAAGAGAAATTAACAAAAATAACTTATAAACCAAAAAAATGAATACAATTTTAACACTTTCAATAGCGCTTATAATTTCAGTCGGCATAAACGTATTGCTTCTTGTATATTTAAGAGATGTGTTGTCTAAATTGCTTTTTCTATCTGAAAATTTAGCAGACTTAGATCAAATGCTTGTAAATTTTAATAATCATTTAGTGTCCGTTTATGAGCTTGAAACTTTTTATGGTGACGACACCCTGCATCATTTGTTGCAGCATGCTGGTGATCTATCAGAGCAGTTACAAGAATTTGAAAATATTTTCTCTTTGACAACTGAGGAGAATATAGAAGTTGAGCAAGACGAAGCAGAGCAGCCCGCCGAAACGACGCAGGCGTAGAAGAACAAAAAGACATTATTTTACACAAGTGCATGAAGATGCAATTATCAGATACAACAAAACCTCTTGCAATATAGAAAGGGGCGAGTTATATCAGCAATATATTCAACCTGCTTTTGACGAAATGGTTGATAAAATTGTTTTTACTTATAAGTTTACAAATCTTCCTAATTGCGATGAGCTTAGAGAAGAGTGTAAAATTTGGTTGACAACGATTTTAGAAAAGTATGATCCGGCAAAGGGATCTAAGGCTTTTTCTTATTTTAGTGTTATTACCAAAAATTGGTTTATTCACAAAGTTAAGAAAAACCAAAAAAGAGTTAAAAGAGAAGTGGACATCGGCGAGATATCCAAAGACATGGAGATCAAACATCTTGCTGCCTATAATGATTATCACGAGCAACGCGAAGATAAAGAGTTTTGGGAACATCTCTGGAAAGAGATTGGTACGTGGTCCACAGACAATATGAAAGAAAATGAAAAGAGAGTTTTAGAAGCAATAAAGATACTTCTTTCCAATCCAGATGACATAGAAATTTTTAATAAAAAAGCTATTTATTTGTACATCAGAGAGATTACTGGTTTAAATACAAAACAAGTTGTCAATAATTTGAACAAATTAAGACAAAAATATTTTGCCTTTAAGTCGGATTGGAATGAGGGAAATTTATGAAAAAAGACCTTGAAACTTTAATTGAAGAGGCATTAGAAAACATAAGAGACGATAGAGAGATAGCAAAAGAGCTATTGAACGATACGGCTAATTTAATAGCCAGCAAGCCTGACGATAGCCGCTATCTAGGTCCGGTTGCTGCAAAGCACGTTGAAACCTTACAACGATCAAACGAGCAGCTTGTTAAGCTTATTGGTATTAGACAAAAGGAGACAACTAAATCCGTTGAACTAACAGAGGAAGACAAATCAGAGATTTTTAATATATTGAATTCGCAAGGAGACAGCATTCAATGACTTTGATTAGTCCCTATACGTTTATATCTCCAGATGGAAGCGAGAGAGTTTCCACATCGATGAATATGTCTAACCTATCAGAGTTTGCCTCTGTACTCAATGTGTTAACTACTCAATACGCTTTAGGAGATGTTGATAATTTTGCGGGAACTAATTCTTACCCAGCTGTTGTTATGACCGAGCCTCTTGTCACTGAAGTTGGAAATACTGACGATCCACAAGCCGAAGAAAATTTTATGACTTCTATTGTTGGCGCGTTAGGAAATAATGCTGGCATTTCATTTAGATCTTTAACCAATAGAGGCATAAGGCAAACTACTTTATTCAAAGCTAGAGTTGTTGGTTATCCGGGTCGCCCCGGTCCGGACGATTGTATACCTTTGCCTGATAATTTAAATATTGAAGATCCGGTAACTAGGTCCAGACTAAGACAGCATAAAACATTTTACTGGTGGAAATCTCCAGAAGAGGAAGTTCCAACACTAGCTATCGGTGATGTTGTAATGGTGACTTTTGAAAATAGAGACACTTTTGACAACGGATATGCAACTCATGTCATTGAAAAAACTGAAACTCCAGGAGCAATCGCCGGCGATCTGGTTAATATAGCGGCGGATTCAATGTCCGGATATGATTTGCGCGCCTTGTTTTCAAACGGATCTGCAGCTCAAATTTTAGCCGCCGGCGACTCTGGACCCTCTGCGGTTGCCGCTTCTGCAGAAGCGTTAGAATTAGTTCAACCAATCGTTGATGATCTGTGTAGATGGACCGGCCCATATCCCTTGAAAGATGGAAGCAGAACTGATATTAGTGCAGTTTTTATTCAAGGTGTACCGGTTAAGGAAAGTGAGGCTGGTCCGTTGGTCTTATTGCTTCAAGGTATGCAGAGGGATGGAATAACTCCTCCAAGATTTAATAGTGGCTTTCGACCGATGTTCGCAAATACTGTTCGCGCCGGCGGATCCCCAATTGGACAAATTAGTACTTCCGATATGCAAGGAAACGTAACTGGAGAAACAACCCCGGCAAACTGTAAAGACTGGGACGGTCGATCTCCATCTAGAGCTAATGAAGGGATGAAGTCGCAAGAGTTACTAATGTGGAGAAACTGTAATCCAGACAGAGGAAAAAGAGGCATGACTGGGTATCCTGAGTATTTTACCGGAAGAGCTGCCGACAGCGCTGGAACGACTGGGCCAAATGCATGTTCTCCATTAACTTCAAGACCCAGCAGCACTTCTCCGCATGGTACGGGAAGAGCGATCGACATAAATGTTGGCAGTCGAGGCGGTATTAATGATATTGGTGATGCGTATATGTGGTTGATCAACAACGCATGGAGATATGGATTTGTTCGAACAGTAAGATCTGAAAGATGGCACTGGGAGTATCGCCCAGGTACCAGCATGTTTAGATTTGTTGCAAAAGATCACAGCACCTGGAATTCATATTTTACTACAGCCGCACGTGCTGCGGCATCAGTACCTACAAGCGTTGCAGCAACTTCGCCAGTTCTAACCCAAGAGGACGTGATTGCCTCAACTGGAGATTTGTAATGTCAGAGGATAGAGATTGTGTAAGCATCGAAAATATTTCAAATACTGCAACGGATGCCTTATCTGGCGTTAATAGAAGAACAAAAGATCAATATGGTCGCGGCATTTGGAATGATATACAAGTTCAAGCTAATCCAAAATTCAATAGTGCACCAAGTGAAAAGGTAATTTGCAACGGTAATGCTTGGATAGTTTTGGGCGGTCAAGATCGGCTAGGCCCTTTAGAGGGCCCTGGAGGACTTGGTGCAAAAGGACACACTCATACTGATAAGATTGATTTAGTTGTTGGTAGACAGTCGGCCAATCCGGATTATTATACTGAAGCAAACCCAAGTCCCTTTACAGACGCAGCTAGAGTTTATATTGCGCAAAGATCATTTTGCGACAGAACATTTGGAATTGATCACGATGATGCTCATGCTGTTCACGAGGCTAACGAGCATAGATCTACAGTTGTCGCAAAAGCTGATGGGGTACGCCTCATAGGTAGAGAAAATATTAAGATTGTAACTGGAAAGGGAAAAGATGTTCCTGGCGACCGTGAAGGGGAGACAAACTCTCAAGGTGGGGCAATTACACACGTTGGCAAAATCGACTTAATAGCTGGAAATAATTTAGATGATGATGAATTTAATAATGTAAAAACGCTACAACCCATGGTACGTGGTGAAAATTTAAAAGATGCAATACAAGATTTAACTGAAATTGTAGAAAGTATACAATCTGCAACTTTAAATTTTATTAGAAAACAAAATCGTATTAATATGTGCTTAGCATCGCACACACATATTGCAGCTGGTCCCGGTATGCCTGTAGCTCCATCTGCTCGTTTAGCAACAAATGTAACAATTAACACTCCCACTATCTTAATATCAAAAACAACTTTATCAACAATAAAGTATTCTTTACTAAATTATCGTTTAAAATACATACAGAACCCCGCTGCTCCAAGATACATCTGCAGTAGAGGGTGTAGGCTTACATAGGAATTAGTAAATGGCAGAATCTGAATTTAGAAATTTACAAGACGCTGACGGTAATGGTGTGCACGATATTTGCGCAGATGTTACCGTTCCCAGCGTAGAGCCAGAACCATGTCCTTCGTGTGTGCCAAATGCCGAAGCTATTGTGCCAAATTGGATTGAACAAACAGAACCGTTTCTCAACCAAAAAACTTGTCAATATTCTGTCACAATTGATACTGATTACGACGGAACAGGTGGTGATGAGTTAGAAAGTCGCATGGCTGATGAAGATTACACATACATTGATCAAGCATTAGAGAGGCTTTTGAGGTTTTATAATAAAGTAGAATCTAGATCAGAAGACTTTGTGGATTCTGATGGAAATATTACTGGAGAACTAGGAACAATTGATGCTTTACGCTTGGTTGCTAACATATCGGAGTATCACTTAGGCGGCGACTCTGTGCTACCAAGAGTCGGTTCGAAAATGAAGTTTTTGGTAACCGTGCCGGCAATGAATTTTAATAATATACCGGGCACTGAGGGAGGGGCAGGCGAAAACGCTGGAGATACATCTCCAAGTCCATCTATAGGGGATACTTCCAAGCCTTTTGTTGAAAGTATAGAGCTAGATGTACACAAAATCAAAAGTTATTCTAGAAAAGCTAGAGCTTTGCTAAGAAGGTATGCAAAGTATCACGTAATATTTCATCAAACTGAGCGTGGAAAGTTGGTATTTGAAAATGGAAAACCGTGGAATGGCCAAACCTATGCAGAAAGATTAAAAGATGCAATTGGTGAATTATTTAATTTTATAGAAAAAAAAGGTTTTAAAGTTTCGCGTGGTCGTGGGTTTGTTACTGGTGGTGGTCGCAAAATTGCCGATAGAGTAACGCTAGGATTTAGTCAAGATGTAAACGGTGGGTTGAAATTAGCTTATGTTACAATTACGCAAAATGGGTGCGAAGATGCGGCAAATACTTATTCTTGCGACAAAGAAAAGCAAACAGGATTATTAGCTGCTCAAGATAGCGCATGGACCGATTCTGTTGTTGTGGGTTATGTTTCGCGATTAAGTGAAATGGCTGAAATGGCATCAGCCAGAGAGCCAATGCCATGGAAAGATTTTGTAATTGAATATACAAATCCTATAGTCTCAGCTTCTTATTTAAGTAACGCTGAAAAATTCAACACTTGCGCTGCAGGAGATCTAAACACTGAAACAAAAGATGGCTTTGAAGATTTTTTAGGTGGTATAATTAATTTTTCTGATGTTGTGGCTTATAAGTTTGCGATGGAGGGGTGCAAAAGGGTTGGTGATCCTAATCAAACTAAAAATTCTTTAAGTGTAGCCGAAGAAAGAACGCTCAAGGAACGAATATTTGAAGAGGAATCAAAGAGAACTTACGCAAATAGCATGTCAGCATGTAAAGATTTGCCAGCTTTATTGTCAAATGCAATCGCAAAAGAAGGCCCAGTAATTGAAAATTTTTGGTCTGATATAGCCGATACTTTAAGAAATTGTGGTATGTATGCAATTATGTTTGAAGGTATGGCGTGTTTAATGGGCGGCCTATCATTAGACGTTGCTTTGGATAAAATGCTTAGAGCAGCATTTAGTAACATGGGAATGAATCATATGGAAATGATGTGGGCTGATTTACCATATGACAAAAAAGCTCAAATAAATGCAGAGCTTATAAAGATATATGGATCTCAAGATAAACCATGGTTTGATAAATACGATGCCAGAATATCCGCCAACAGCGCTGTCAACACTAGATCAACGCTTGGGACAAGAACTAGCCAATCTAGCGAAGTTATTTTAGATGCGTATATTCAAGCTGTTTTTAATGTATATACTGATGTTGATAGTTTGATGGAGTTGCTAACAGTACTTGATAAGTTTCCAGGCCAAGAGATTGTCGCCAGAGTTCTTTCTGTTACAGAGTGTTCAATGCCTCAAATATTTTCTCCACCTCTTGGCGATTTTATTAAGGATTTAGATTTACCATTTTGCAGAAACACTGCACCGATCACAATACCAGAAATTGCATTTGCAAATCCATTTGCTAATTTTTCTTTTCGATTCGATTTGTTGAAATTTTCATTTGATCTTGCGTTGGATCAGTTTCTTGATTTAATTGCAAGGTTAATTATAGATTTGGTCAACAAGATTTTATCTGCTTTATGCTCAATTTTATGTGCAGCTACTGATTTGACAATGTTATCATCTCTAGCATCAGAAAGCAGAACAATGATAGAGGACATGGTAGGCGGCGCTTTTTGTTCCGAAGACGCAACATCAGAAGATGTGACTGCAACATTGGAAGAACTGTTTGGAAACTTTTCAGATGCTTCCACCGATCAATTGCAGGCAATGTCTAATGAATCTACAGTTGCAGACCTTACAACTGGAATGTCAAGTGTTTTGACGCCCGATGAGTTAAATGATTTAATTAATGGTCAAGCCAGTGCAAATACGCTAAATTTATTATACAATCTTATCAAGACGCAGTATCCAGAATTTTTAAGTGCTTTTAGAAGTCCAAGCAGCATTGGCGATATGTTTAATAATATTGGAGATTTATTGCCGGGTGATTTAAAACGAGATATGGCAAGCAGATTAGCTAACAGAGACAACCTAAGTGATAGCAAGCCATGTTTTTCAATATGCCCAACTCCAGATCAGCTAGAGGATTTCAAAGATCTGAGATGTAGTTTGTTGTCTGGAATCGATGGAACAACTGAAGAACAATGCGAAGAGCAGTTTCAAAAACTAAAAGACAGAACAGCTGATGATTTGGGCAAGCTGTCAGATATTGCACAAAAAGGAATTAATCAATATTTAGCAGATGGTTTGCCTAATATTGCTGATGGTTGTGATGCTTTGCTTCCAATCAACTCAGATGAAATGACAAGCTTGTCATCTGAATCCGGTGCTGATGTATCGAACTTTTTGCAAGAAATATTAGTGCACGAGCTTATTGGAAGAAAGGGATTTTTATCTTATATATTATCTGATTCAATGGGTGTGCCTTACACAATGCATTTGTCACGCACCAGAAATATGCCACTTTATTACAATTCTATTGACGAGGTTCCAACTGTAATTTCTGAATCATTCCCAAATCTTGCACGTGGGTTTTTGCCAAATTCAGTTGCAGCTTGGTTACAAGACAGTTTATTATCAACAGATTTTACATATAGCGCCACCAACGCATCAGCTGGTGCTGCTGATCTTGTCGAAGGTACCACTGATGTAACGTTGCCTGATACCACTTTAACGTTCAGAGATAACAATAATGGAAATGGTGGCGATTTCAAATATGGATTTGACATTGAATATTCTGAAAATTATAATTTTAACGAACCTTTTGCATCTGCACGCGCCGCAATTAAAATATTTGAAAAAATTGGAAATCAGGAATTACTATCCAGTTATTTCCAAGTGCCAAAATCTCTTGACTATGACACTGGAGTTGAGTTATCAAATTATTCTACTATATTATACGGAGAATTAGGAGAAACTCCACAAAATTCTTTGTTTAATGAAATAGTAAAAAATTCATGGTCTGATGCTAGTGTTTCTCTGCCCGATGTTGAACTTACAGAGCCGAAAACTAGCGATACAATTTTAAATTACAGAAACCCATCCGAGATTAGACGATCAAATAGCACTGGATTTGGAAGAACGGATTACAATAATATTAATCAACGTTTTATAAATTATTTTAAAAATTCAATAGCAAACAATTCTGATGCGTTTAGTTTTGGATACCAAGCAGAAAACATTTCACGTGAAGATTTAGAGTATTTAGATCCCGATGGTAATCCATACTCATCAAAAAACCACCCAGAAGATTTTGCAGTGCTGGGACAAAGTAGAATGCAGTTTGAAGATCCTGCTACAAATCGTGTGCATTATTTAGACCCTGAAAGGTATGGTGGCTCATATGCTAGCCCACCACTATACATAAGCCCAATTAAAAAAGCTGGCTGGCTGGGTCTTTTGGAAGCTTTTGTGCCAGAAATGGATGGTTGTGATCCTGTCGATGGCAGTGAAGCTAGACCTTTAGATATCTTGGGTCTCAAAAAAGTTAATGAAAGAGTAGACGAAGTGCTGCAAAATTTACCAATGGATGAAAGGCTTAATGCAAATCCAGATTGTGTTGTAGAAGTGCCATATGCTAGGATTTTTGATCGCGATACTAAAGCGAGAATTGAAGGCGATGTCATGACAATTATTAGAACATACCTTTTGGAAGAATATTTTAAAGGTGTTGCAACATTCAACACTTACAAACTTTCAGTTCCGGAAGTTTTTGATAATTTTTATATAGACTACGTTATATCTGTCATAGAAAAAGACATGAAAGAAAACTCACGTAGACTTGGATTATATAAAGATGAAGTTTATTTTTATGCATTTTTAGAACAATGCGTAGAAATAGTTGATCGAATGATCAAAAATAATGAAATATCTGAAACCTCTGATATTGAAGCCGCTTTGGGAGAATTAAACGAGGTTCAACTAACATATCAATTTCCATATGAATCTGAATACGAACAAGCAATAGGCTCAGAATTGTTCAATAGAAAAATTAGATACACTCCTTTGAAAAAGCGGGGCATAAAGAGATATCGTAGATTAGCCGCACTACAGGCAGTTAAAAACTCTGAAGCTTCTGCAAAAGTATTGATGAGAAAACTGGTAGAAAGAGAAATGGAATCCATGATCGAAAACATATCCAGTATGTTAAACTTTGATGGAAATGACTTAGGACCACAAATAACAAACATACACAAACACTTTTTAGGATCAAGTGGTTTGTGTTTAGGCAGCACACTTCAAGTAGATTTAAAAGTTGCAACTGAAATTGGAGACGTAAAAAATGTTGCATCTACCATTGAAGATTCTACAAACATCTCGGAGTATTTAGCCGGAGAAACTTATGCTGATTTAATAGCTGAGCTGAGCCTTGTTATTGCGGGTCTTTTAACACCTGGCACTTCTTTGACTGAAACATTAGCAACAGGAGATCCAAAAGTCGCAAGACTATATGAGGCTATGTCTGGTCAAGGCACTTTCGTGCTAGAAAAATATTTATATGTCGATGATCCAAAGCAAGATTTAGGAATCAGTGAAGATGATTATTCTCTTAGGGGTGTTGTAAATCCTGATACATTTAAGTCATTTTTAGACGAGCTTTCAGTACAAGGATTTGATATGAACTCTGCGTTGATATCTGATTATTTCGGAGATTTAAGTGTAAGCGATGGCGCTTCTACACCAGTTTACTCCGGAGAAACTACCGAGGTTGCTGGTCACGTTCACGAGTATGCAATTGATGAAAATGGAAATGGAGTTGCTTATTATGCATACCCTCCAGAAGATGAATCACTGAGGCACCAACATGAGATTAAAGATTTTGCGGTTATAGAGGCTTACTCCCCAGCCGCACATCAAATGCACAATCATGCAATACAATATACAGAATCAACCGATCCGACAAAAACTTTGTCTGGTACAATTGGTTTGCGAACAGGTATTAGAATTTGTTATATCCCATCAAGTGATTTTGTACAACAAAATTTAATCGATCAAGACTTTGATAGTGAGGAGTTTTTAAATCAAGCAAGATTGTTAAAAGCTTACAAATTTGCCGAACCATCTGCAACAATTCAAACATCTTTAACCACATTTAATGCTGCTATAGCTGCCAGTGATGTTTCGCTATCGTTTGACTCTTTTAAATATATGTTTCCATTGGTTTCATATGAACTGGATGTTTTGGATCAGACATTTGCAGAATTTTTAAATACTTTAAATCTAGGCACTGTATTCAATTTGCCTTGTTTGGTTGAGAATCTAACTAAAGATCCAAAATATAAATTAATTTTTCAGCACACTACTCCGATTCCTACCGCGTTGTCGTTAATGGCTATTTATAATACAAAAGCTTTTTTGCCTTCGTTGGGCCAAACAACTGACACCAATGGCCCGCAAACTGGTCTCACCGGCGGTGAAGGCGAATGGGAAGAGTACGGCGTGCGTAGTAGAAATGGATTTATCCAAAGCCCATTTGATAGGTGGGATCAAGTTGCATTCGAAGATTTGAAGAAATATATGAGATCTATGTTTTTGTCAAATTACAATTCTGATGACTCAACTTATGAAGATGAAAACGAGACACATGAATTCACAAGCTTAGGATTGAAAAAGGAGATTAATCTAACTAATTATAGTGTAGATATTTCATTTTCAAAAAGAAAGCGCTTGGTTGAGAGACCATTTGACAAAAATGGAAATGAATGTTAAATCGGAAAAATAAAAAATGCCAGGATTATCTCCAAAATTACCGTTAATTAAAAATCCTAATGATGGCTATGCATCAAACAAGACAATACGATCATTAGCTAGACAAAATTTAAAAATGTTAATATTAACAAGCCCTGGCGAACGCGTAATGGTTCCAAATTTTGGTGTTGGTATCAGAAGATATTTATTTGAAAATATATCTCAATCTACTTTTTCAAGAATTGAAGCTGCGATAAAATCTCAAGTTTCTATTTATCTTCCATATATCAATATTTTACAAATTAATATAGTTCCTGGATTTAATGATACGGAGCTTTTAGCTAATAATCAATTTGATACAAATTCAATCTCTTTGCAAATAAAGTATGTAATTACAACTATTAAAACTGGAGACACATTAACAATGTCGATTTAGTGAAAAACATTTACTAATCTGCTCTAATTAATTAAAAGGATCATAATATGTCGAATTACAAAAAAAGATTACCGCCAATAAAATACACTAGCAGAGACTTTCAATCAATTAGAGCAGATTTGATTAGTCATGCAAAACGCTATTATCCTGATACATTCAAGGATTTTAGCGAGGCTTCTTTTGGCGCTTTGATGGTTGATTCTGTTGCGTATGTTGGCGACATTTTATCTTTTTACTTAGACTATCAAGTTAATGAATCATTTCTAGATACCTCTATAGAATACAATAATATATTAAGACATGGCCGCTCATTGGGTTATAAATTTGCTGGCAGAGGCACAGCATCCGGCGAGGTAACTTTATTTATTATAGTCCCAGCTAATGATGTTGGGATGGGTTATGATAGTGACTATGTTCCTGTTTTAAAAGCCGGTTCTTCTTTCTCGTCAAACGAGGGTGCAAGATTTACTTTAACAGACGATGTTAGATTTGATCAATCTAATAATCAAGTTGTTGTTGCTCGCGTTAACGAAAGCACCGGCGTCCCCACCCATTACGCTATCAGATCTCAGGGTTCCGTTGTTTCTGGTAGACTGCAGTCAAAAAGTTTTACAATTGGAGAGTTTGAAAGATTTAGAAAAATCAAAATTGGTGGACCAAACGTTTCAGAGATTATTAATGTTATCGATCAAGATGGTAACGTTTATTATGAGGTTGATTATTTATCGCAAGACACTGTTTTTAGAGAGATAGTAAACAAAACTGTAACTAACGACAGTGTGCCATCTATTTTAAAACCGATTACAGTGCCAAGAAGATTTACGGTCATTAAAACAAGAGCATCTACAACACTTCAATTTGGATATGGCTCAAACTCTGAACTAGAACGAGAATCTATTGTAGATCCAAAAAATATTACAATGGACTTGTTTGGAAGAGATTATTTTGCTGATAAAGCTTTTGATCCGTCAAAATTAATTTCAAGTGATAAATTTGGAATAGGTCCTCAAAATACTATTTTAACAGTAACATACAGAGAGAATGCAGAGATTAGTCCAAACACTTTTGTTAACGGAGTGAATAAAGTAGTAAGCAAAAGATTCTTGTTTGAATCTGAAAATGTATTAGCTAGTTCAAAAAAACGATCAGTAACTAATTCTTTAGAAGTTATTAATGAAAAGCCGATTGTTGGCGATGTATCTTTGCCAACAGTAGACGAAGTTAGGCAAAGAATTCGCGATGTTTACGCATCACAAAACAGAGCTGTAACAAAAAATGACTATGAAGCATTAGCGATGTTAATGCCTCAAAAATTTGGCTTAGTTAAAAGAGTAAATGTGATAAGGGATCCTGATTCTACAAAAAGAAATTTAAATATGTTTGTTCTGTCTGAAAATACTAATGGCTATTTTACAAAAGCCAATACGACATTAAAGAGAAATTTAAAAATGTGGCTGTCATCTTACAAAATGATGAGCGATACTGTGGATATTTTAGACGCCAAAATCGTAAATATTGGTATTGAATACTCAATTGTTGTAAAGCCAGGAGCAGATAAAATTAGAGCTATCACATTAGCTAACAGTCAATTAGTTGCAAGGTATCAAGAAAAATTTTATATTGGCGAGCCTTTTTATATTTCTGAAATTTATTCAATTATAAACAGGATTTCTGATATTATTGATGTGAAAAATGTTCGTGTCGTGCAAAAAAGAAGGGCACCATATTCAGATATTAGATTTGATATTCGTCAAAATACGTCTGAAGACGGAAACTATATCGTTGTTCCAAAAAACGTTGCATTAGAAATTAAATTTCCGAATTCAGATATTAAAGGAACCGTTGTGTAATGGCTGTAAAAAGATATTTTGCTAGTAAAGATAGCACGATAACAAATGCTTTTATGGATGATTTGACCACAAGGGCCACTGGCTCAAACATGGGCGCATCTGATATACTAGAAGTTTTTTCAATTGTTGGCCAAGCAAGCTTTACTGACAAAGGACAGACCACTGGCTCTGTTGAGCTTTCTAGAGTCTTGATACAATTTCCGATTGAAGACATTACGGCAGACAGAACAGCAACTTCTATTCCAGCTAGTGGTAGCGTAAGTTTTTATTTGCGAATGTTCAATGCGCGTCATTCTCAAACAACACCAAGAGATATTGCTTTGGAAATCGTACCTTTAAATCAAAGCTGGCAAGAGGGCACAGGTCTAGATATGGATACATATACAGATCTTGTACATGGCAACCCTGGCGCAACATGGGTTAGTGCGTCTAATAGCGAAGCTTGGACTGTTCCTGGAGGAGATTTTTATACTTCATCTTTTGGCGACGGGCCCACCGGTTCGGCAGGGCACATTGCTGAATTTAAAGTTGGCAATGAAGATTTAGAAATCGATATAACTGAGCTAGTTGAAGAATGGATCCAAGGCGAAGAGATAAGCAATTATGGCGCGCTTATTAAATTGATTGGGTCTCAAGAAGGATTTTTCTCAAGTTCTGCCGCAACACAAGATAATGACGGCGCCACAACTACAGTGACTCCCGATTTTATAGATTCTGTTCCCATTAACCTATCTGGCGCCACAACATCGTATTATACTAAAAAGTTTTTTGGAAGAGGTTCTGAATTTTATTTTAAAAGACCACA
>CEVZ01035174.1_pt1 | contig 13399 bp, 9 predicted proteins | sample 361371 | NCBI WGS metagenome assembly CEVZ01 (sample SAMEA2620217, study PRJEB7988) | marine metagenome | isolation source: saline water (ENVO:00002010), including
CACGCGAGTGACGCTGAAGCCACGGGATCGAAGCCCGTATAGGGCACAGCCCGTTTGATGGGCTAATTTTTTCTACAACATGTATCAAATGTCCGAAAATGTCTGATAAAAAAATTGGTAAAAAATTTATCCTACAGGACTGCCATACTATCCTACAGGATAGACTATCCTGTAGGATAGTAGTTTTTCCGACGAATCGGGACTCATTTCTGTGAGAGGCACTGTTTTTTTGTTACGTATGTACCAAACGTCCGAATACGAGTCGATACATGTTTTTAGGTTGGTGACACCCCATGTACAGACAATGGGAAAATCACTCTACACTATATCAAACGTTCGTGTTGCGCGACACACATCGTCGTCGCCGCGCGCGAATGGATGGGACGCCGCGTCGCGCGGGGACGCGAACGCGCGCGAGAGAGCGCGTTCGCGAGGAACGATCGATCGTGTACACCCACCCGATCGTGTGACTAGAGACTAGAGAGAGACTAGAGACTAGAGACTAGAGAGAGACTACCACCGCGCGCGCGCGAAAATACCGATTCGGTTGGGCGACGCGGAGAACCAAATAATCAATCAATCAATCAATCGCTCCGACGACACGCGAGTTGATCGTTCGGAAACGATTCGCACGTCTCCGTGAATTCAGTGTACGGCTTATCCAGCTTTGGTCCACACCTCGTCACGAGCGCACCGCCGAGAAGCGCGGGATTCGCGCCGGAGACGGCGAAGAGCGGGTGCTCGTCTTCGCAATCGATAACCGAGCTGGTCGTCGCGACGACGCGCACGGTGGAATCGATAAAGGGTGGAATCAATCGCACGTTACCTGGGCCAAAGTATACGCCGGGGCCGATGCGCACGACGTCTCCGTCCGCGGCGACGTCGAAGGCGTCTTGAATCCTCGCGAAGGGTCGCGTCGACGAACCGTCGGCGCGCGAGACGGATCCGCCGCTCGCGGAGACGTATAAATCGCAAAAGTGAAACGACGTCGCGTCGCCGTTATCGGTGCTCCATGAGTTCACCCTCGCGTCGATCTCGGTGTTGGACGCGCGAAGTTTGGAGACGATGCACGGCGCGCCCGTGCCGTAGTCAATCTCGGCGGTTTCGGGATCGACGACGTCGAGACGCGACGGCGAGACGCACCGAATCTCCGTCGAGCTCACGTACGTCGCCGGGACTTCCACGGTACCGTGCGCGTCGATGAATCCACACGCTAAATGCGCGCTCGGTAAGAAATTCGAGCCCGCGACGACGACTGCCGCGCCGCCGGCGACGCGTCCTCTCGCGCCGTACCGACTCGTCGCCGGCGTCTTGGCGACCGAAATCGTCGTCACCGTCGGCGCAAGCGACGCGTACGCGTAATCCACCTTGGCTGCGTTCGTCATGATGCCGACGCCAGTGCCGTCGCCGTCTCCGCCCGAGGCGACCAAGTCGTCGTACGTCGTCCCGTCGTTGGCGAATCGCAAGAGACACGTCGTCGCGTCGGCGCCCGTGCCCGGCCACGGCGGCGTCTCACACTCGGCGACGTCGTACGCCAACCACCGCGCGGTTCCGCGCGCAAATTTCCACCCCCCCGACGCGCTCGCGCAAAACACACCGCACGAGAACAACTCGCCCGGGTAAAACGTCCCCGGGGACGCGTTCGCGAGATTCGTCGCCCGCACGCGAACCGTCGTCCCGCCGTCCATCGGTCCCGCGCTCGCGCCGCCGTCGCTCACCACCGTCCACGTCTCCCTCGCGCGACTTCCGACGGCGACCGAGCTCGCGAAACACCCGTAACACCCGGGCGCGCTCGCGTCCAGACGAAGCGTCGCGAACGTGTTTCGCGCGCGCGCGCGTTCGCTCTGACGATGAAAATTCCCTCGAGTCCCGCTCCACGTCCCCGCGACGCCGTTTCTCGCGAAAACTTGCGCGTACTCTCCCTGCACGGCGCCGTGTTCGACGAACGACGGCGTGACGCACGTCACGCGAGCGCTGGACGTCGTCGTCGTCGCGCGCGCGATTTTCTCCGCGCCCGCGCGCGCGTGCGCGAACTTACACTCGACGACCCGTTCATCGAATCCAGCGCCCGAGACGACCACCGACGCGCCTCCCGCGACGTGCACGAGCGACGGTTCGACGGTGCGCACGCGCGGCGTCGTCCGCGAGGCGTCCGCGCGCGATGGGAAGGATTTTTCAATGAATCGTTTCCTCGTCGCGCTCGACGCGCCCATCGCGCTCCTCGGCGCCTCGACGCACATCACGATCGCGAGACACCGCAGGACGGCGAAAAACACCCCCCCGCGCGTTTTCGCGCGCATGTCGACGTCGCGCGCGCGTCGCGCGTCGTCGAAAACGCCCGCGCCCAATTCGAGCGCGAGACAATGGCGCGCGACGATTACGCCCCCTCGCTCACCCCGTACACGCGCGAGGACGCGTCTCACCTCGCCGAAACGCCCGGGGTAAAACGTTTGGACCTGGGCGTGCGCGTGCTCGCCGTGGCGTGTCGCGACGAGCGCACGGGCGCGCCTCGCGTGTTGCTCTGTCATCCGCTTCGTCACCAGCGTCTGCACGACCCGTCCCCGCGCGCGCTCGAGCGCTCGATGCGGGCGAGAAAGTGGCGAGGACGCGGACGGGAAAACGACGCGCCGTCGCCGTGGCCGAACGTCTTCTGGCTCGTCGATCGCGGCGCGGCGAGGCGGGTGGGACGGTTGGAGCACGGCGGCGGCGTGCGGCGGTTGCAACGCGCGACGGACGACGACGTCGACGGCTCGAGAGCGGTGTTTCTGGAGCAACACGACGCGTACGGTAGATTTCGATGGAGTTTGTTATCGGACGAGGAGCGAGAGATGTGCGAGTCCTTGGGTGGGGAACACGTGGAGACGTTGAGAGACGGCGGCGTCGGCGGATACGTCAAAGGGCAGGTGAAGTGTTTACACGCGCACTACGCGTGTTATCTCGCCACGGGGGGACGAAACGTCGTCGGGAGGTGGGTGCAAGAGATGTTAGATCGAGGGGAGGACGAGGAGTGGGCGAGGGCGCAGCGAGCGATGGCTGAGGAGCGCGCCGCGGGCGCGAGGGCGAGGCCGAAAGTGAAGGGGGCGGCGTTCGCGCGCGTAGAATCGAATGAATGAATGAATGGATGAATGCTACGTGTAGTGCGCTACGTATACGCCCGGGTACGCGCGGTTGAATTGCCTAGACTAGGTCGACGCGTCCTCGCTCGGACGCCGCAACACGAGGTCCGGGTAGATGACTTCGTGAAGAAATAAACCTCTCGCCGGCGCGCCCATCGGCGCCCGGGATCGATCCTTGCTCTCTATGATGGCGCGCAGGTACTCCAGGTCGTGTTTCCCGCTCGCCACGACGAGCGCGGCGCCGACCATGTTGCGCACCTGACGATACAGAAACCCATCGCCCTCGACCTCGAGACGAATCAATCCGTCGTCGGCGGGATCGTCGTCGACGACGTCAAAGCGATAAATCGTCCGCGTCGTGTTTTGCCCTTCATTCTTCGCCTTATCCCTCGATGCGTTACAAAATGCGGCGTAATCCATCGTTCCGACGAATAACTCGCACGCTCGTCGCAATACATCCACGTTGCACGGTCGCCATCCCACCTGATGCGCGTACGTTCTCGTAAACGGGTTCGCCGTGACGCGCGCGTCGACGTAATATCTATACGTCTTTCGCACCGCGTGAAATCTCGAATGAAACAACGGATGCGCCTCCCAAAACGCCTCCACTCGAATATCCTTCGCCAACATACCGTTCATCGCCTTTTGACGTCGACGCAAATCGTCCCCGAGCGACGCGTCGACGTAAAAGTGCGCCACCTGTCCTCGCGCGTGCACGCCGGCGTCCGTCCGCCCAGCCGCGCCGAGACGCAATTCCTCTCGACTCTTCCCCGTCATCTTCACCAACGCCCGCTCGAGCTCGCGCTGAATCGTCGGCACGTCCTCTCCTTGATACTGAAAGCCTCTGTACCGCCCACCGTCGTACGAAATCTTCATCGCGTACGCGCGCGCGCCCGCCTTCGTCTTCGCGCGCGCCTCCAATTGGGCGTCGGACGTGGACGCCTCGAACGCCGCGTTCTTGGCGTCGTCGTCGCCGAAAGGGCGCGCGGAGACGATGGAGCGCACGCCCAGATCATCGTTCGTCGCGCACTCGAGCGCGGAACGAGGACTCGCGCGCGTTTTTTCGCTCGAGCTCGAACGTCCCGGCGCGCGCGCGCGGTGAAAACGAACGTCCGCGACGCGCGAGGCGTCGACGCGCGGGGAGAGACGCCGAGGGGACGTCGACCGCGTCGACGTCGACGCGAATTCGACGCCTCGCATGCGTCGACGCGTCTGATGGCGTCTCCGCGCGCGTCGACGTGTCGCGAGCTCAAAACCTGAGCGCGTCGACACTCCGAGACGCCCATGTCCGCGACGCGCGACGTGAAGTCGCGATCGACGACGTGGCACGTCTACGTGCACAAACTCCGCGCGTGGGTTCCCACGGAGGAGACGAGCGGGCTGTCGCCCGAGGAACAGCGGCCGACTCGACCGCATTTGATTTTAGTGGTGGACACCGGGGACGGGGCGTTTTTGAGCCACGAACACGAGGAAAACGAGCGCGGGAACGTCTTCGTGCACGAACCGTCGTTCGAAGAGGTCGTGGATTTCATCGAGCGCGTGCGGAAGCGACCGAGGGTGTTGAATTCGAGCAAAAAGGATGAAAAAGAGGATGGTTCGCGCGCGAAGTGTCCCGAGCGCGTGGCGTTCGCGTGCACGAAGACGGCGAGACATCTCACCGACGCGCGCGAGGCGTGGGCGACGTACGAGGGGTGTAAATACGTCGGTGGATGTCGACCGTTGCTCGCCGAGCGCATGCCCGAGGTGAAAGAGGTGACGTTCGCGCCCGTACCCGCCGAGCTCGTCGAGCGCGTCGTGCGGGAACAAATCGAGCCGACGATGCAACCGGAGACGCAGGCGTGGGGCACGCAGCACTTGCCCGGATTGATGTCCTCGGTCGATGGATTCACGTCCACGTTCGGTCGATCGTTGTTCTCGTCCGCGGAGGCGTTCGCGGCGTGCGAACCGTGGACAAAATTGACGAGACGTCGACCCGTGCGCGTCTCCTATCGACTGGCGCTTCGAGACGACGTGACGATGAAACTCACCGCCTTTGTCGGGTACGACGGGAGCTTGGACGAAGAAAATTTCGGATTCACCGTGCACAAGACGCTCACGGAGGCGCAGGCGGCGTTCGAGGTGGATCAAGGGAACGAGGACGTCGAGGCGAGCGTGGAGGGACAGACGTGCATGTTCGCATCGGCGCCCGAGACGCCGTTCGAGGACATCGACGCGTGCGAAGCGCACGAGTGGCCGCTCGTGCGTCGCGAGGGGGAGATCGGGGACGTGCTCTGGCCGTTGTTTTTTAAGATTTCGTTGGACGACGAGACTGGGGATAATTTGGAGATTTCGCGTCCCGCCATCGTCGAGTTGCAGTGTTTCGAGCTCGCCATGCGCGCCGTCGCGGAATCGATCGCGAGCGGGAAGATTGCCAACATAAGCGACGACGACGACGAGGTTCGCGCGCACAAGGGACCGTGGACGGTCAAGGCGTCCACGTTCGCGGCCAAGGGGGTGGAGGAGACGATCGAGGTCGAGTTGGAGCTTCCCGAACTCGCGCCGATGAAACCCGTCGAGTACTTGTGAGATGTAGAGGAGCGTTGTAAGAGTGCGCGAAAAAGCTCGCAAAAAACATAAAACAAAGTCTTCTTCTCCGTATCATCTTTCATGTCGTCTTCTAGCTAGAGTGCGTGAGCGAGTACCGTCGGCGTCGTTGCGCGAGGTCAAGTCGTTTTGTACAGCGTCGTATCGCGACGTATCGTATCGAGAGTAAATCATCCAACAATCCATCGAATGCTCGTCTAATCGAACGCCCATTGATTCTCCTTTCGAACCTCCTCCTCTTCCTCGGGCGTGAAATCATTCTTAATGTTGAACGTCTTTCGAATCTCCTCCGGCGTCTTCCCCTTCATCATGTTCGCCACCGTCATGCACGTCAAATCCAACAATCCGCTCATGTTCAAGTAATTCGCCGCCAGAATGATCTCAAACAGCGTCGCTTGGTCCACCTTGACGAACGCACTGTTGAACTCCTTCACCTTTTGTTCGCTCTCGTTTTCCTTCTTCGCCGCGACGTGGTATTTGCAATACTCGATCACCTTGGCGAGAATTTTTGAGCTCACGTTCGGTAACGGCACCGGCGCGTCGTTTTCCGTGTCTGCGCGGGAACGAAACGGTCGAACACATCGTCAGTACTCGCGCGCGTCGTCGCGCGTCGCGTCTCGAGCGCGAATCGGCGCCACGGAGCCGTCGGTCCCGTCTCCTCGAATGAATAAATAAATGAATGAATGAATGAATCATCGATTCATGCGCATCCTCGCGTCTCGCTCGCGTTTCTCGCACCCTCGATGATGGACCGAATCGTCTCCGATAAGCTACGCGCGTTCGCACCGACCGCGCTCGTCAGTCGTCGTCTCACACCGCGTCGCGTCGAGTCAAAACGAATGAATGCATGAAATCGAGAAAAATCTCACTCGCGCGCGTCTCGCTCGCCGCACGCACAAGGCGACGTCCTCCTCCACCTCGAAGGTCTCTCCGTCCGAACTGCGCAGGGTGATCGTGTTCGCCATGAGTCGCGCGCGGGTGTGACGCGCGGATGAATGAAATGATCGCGTGTAGGGCAAAAACACCACCGCGAGCACGAGTTCGAGCTCGAATGGACGTCGAGCGCTGGAACGCGCGCGTGCACACCGTGAGATGGTACCGATTAAAAGCTAATGAATGATGTTATCGTATCGTGCGTTGGTTGGTCGTTTTTCGTTCCCTTGGCGAGCGAGACCGAGGCGAGACCGGGCGAACCGGCTCGCCTCGAACGACTCGACTCGAAGCAAAACGAAAAGAAGGAATGAATACATTTATCGAAATGTGTGCGAGGGACGCGCATCGTCTCACGCGGATTCTTCTTCACCTCCCTCGGCGTTCGCGGCGGCTTCGGCCTCGGCGGCAGCCTTGGCCTCGGCGGCGGCGGCGGCGGCTTCGGCTTCGGCGCGCGCGGCGTCCTCGGCGGCGCGCTCGGCGCGAAGCGCGTCCATCTTAATCTCGTGACGCGTCTTACCCTCGCGCTTGGCGACGAAACGCGTCTTAAGACGCGCTTGTTTACCGACGAGACCGCGCAAGTAGAACAACTTGGCGCGACGAACCTGGTCGATTGGAAAAAAAAAGAGACGCGCGCGTCAGTCGACGGCTCGCGCGAGAGGGGGCCCGCGGCGCGGCGACCCCGTCGACGAAACTCGCGCCCATCACCGCGAACGAACGACACGACAGACGCGCGAGACGAATAATCGAATGAAAACGTAGACGTACCACCGGTTTACCAGCCCCACGAATCTCTTCAAACGTGCACAACGGAGAGTGCACCGGGAACACCCGCTCGACGCCGAACCCTTGGCTCGTCTTGCGCACCGTCACCGTCGTCGCCACCCCAGCCCTGTGAATCGCGATCACGACCCCCTCGTACGGTTGCACCCGCGTCTTGTTCCCTTCCTTGACGGTCACCCCGACCCTGAGCGTCATACCCACGCGAAACGGAATCAAATCGCGCTTCGTCTGCTTGGCCGCCGCGCGCTCGACGTAGGCGCTCAAACCCTTGCGATTGGTGTGCGCGTAGGAATGCGGCGTCTTCGTCGCGCTCGCGACCGTCGTCGCGGTGAGACGCCGTGGGCGAAAGACGACGGATGATTTTTGCGACGGCGTCACCGTCACGGCGCGACCGTTCGCGACGCGAGCGCGACGCGCGGTGAGATGCGCCGCGGGGGCGCATCGCGCGGCGGAGGTCGTCGTCATCATCGGCGCGCGCGCTCGGTCGGACGCGCGAGCGTGCGGTCGACGGCGGAGGCGGTGGGGCGCGAACGAGGAAACTCTCGGAAGCGCGCGCGAGGTGCGTCGACGGTGAACGACGACGCGCTGGCGTGTGCGGTGGACGATGGGGCGCGCGCGAGGTTTTAGGTCTTCTTCGGAAGGGGTCGGCGTGGGTGGGTAGCTGGTCTTTTCATACCACTACGAATGGTTACATTACGTATAGCATGTCCGAACACGGTATGTGTACACCGACCGACCCACGGTTTCATAAAAAAAGAGAGGACTTTCGATACGTATACACGTGCCTAACTGTAGTATATACCAATTCTCTCAAAAAAGTGCGCCCCGCGCCCCCGCGCGACGTCGACGTCTCGTCACCCTCACGCCGCGTCGCGCGTCCTCGACGCGATGTCGACGTCGCGACCGATCGCGCGCGCGTCCCCGCTCGCCTCTCATCCCTCGTCTCGTCCGCGTCGCCCGCATTCTCGCGCGAGAATCCCGCGCGCGCGCGCCGGCGGCGACGAATCGCGCCCACCCGCGCGCGACGCGGACGACGACGACGCGCGCGCGCGCGCGCCGTCGCGATCGTGGTCCACGACGAACGATTCTCAATACGCCCGTCTCGCCCGCGCTCGACCCGCGAGCGAGACTGGAGAGACGGAGACGCGCGCGGTGGACGCGAGGACGCTTCGGCGGGCGACGACGCGGGACGCGCGTCTCCGAAGGCGCGTCGACGACGGCGCGCGAACGCGAGATTCGGACGAGTATTGGGGCGCGGACGATGATTTGAGTGGATGGGCGCGCGCGATGGGGGAGGAACCGAGGAAAATGGGGGTGCGCGAATCGACGACGTCGCGCGCGTATACGCGCGGCGGCGAGCGTCCGTGGGACGCCGCGAGGCGGGCGAGGGAGGCACGGCGCGCGAGGGAGACGGAATCGAAGGGTTCGAAAGGGGTGACGTCGAAAGAGGACGATGCGTCGCCGTTCGCGCGCGCGGGATTACCGATGCGATGCGCGGAGGCGGTTCGACGCGCGGGTTTACGGAGGACGACGGAGATTCAGCGACTCGCGTTCCCGGCGCTGTTGTCCGGGAAGAATTGCGCGTTACTCGCCGAAACCGGGAGCGGGAAGACGTTCGCGTATCTGTTACCGACGCTTTCGAGGATGACGGAGCCCGGGAGGAAAGGAACGAAACGGAGTGGACGGTGTTGTCCCGCGTGCGTCGTCCTCGCGCCGAACGTCGAACTCGGGAAACAGGCGACGGAGGCGGCGGAGCTCGCGGCGTATTGGTGCTCGAGCGACGACGTGCCGACGCCGAGAGTGTTCGCGTTGCTCGGTAAAGAGAAGAAATTGGTAAAACCGATGAGTAAAGGTAAGAGAGGGGCGATGTCGAAGGAGGAGAAGCGTCGAATGAAGAAGCGCGGCGCGCGCGGCGGCGAGACGACGACGAGCGCCAAGGCTGGTAAGGCGAAACTGTCGGGAGACGGGGACGCGATTCCGGAATTCGTGAACGCGGACGTGTTGGTGTGCACACCGGCGAGGCTATTGCGTCTAATCAAGGATGAGTGGGTGCTTTTGGGACGGTTGGCGCACGTCATCGTCGACGAGGCGGACGAGATGCTGACGAGCGGGTTCGCGAGCGACGTCGGTGAAATCTTAAAGCTCACGCACGGCGAGAGCGGTGTCAATCGATTCGGCGGTAAGGTGCAGCACATCTTCGCCGCGGCGACGATGCGAGAGGCGAAACCGTTGCTCGACGCCTTTCCGGGAGAGTTGGAGTGGATCTCGACGTCGCAATTCGGTCGCGTGCATCCGCAACTCCGCGTCCGCGTCGACGACGTGCGGGGCGAAGACGCTAAATTCGACGCCCTGCACGCCGCCATTCTGCGACACGACCGATACAAATCGTTGATTTTCGTCAATTCACCCGAAGAGGCGGACGACATCGTCGCGAAACTCGATGCGCGAGACGTGGCGGCGCTCGCGTTTCACGGCCGCGCCAAGGAACGCGGCGTCGTGCTCGACGATTTCATCGGTGGAGATCTTCGCGTGTGCGTGTGCACCGATCTCGCAGCGCGTGGGATCGATTTCCCACGGTTACACCACGTCGCGCAGTACGGCGCGGCGCCGTCGATGGAGATGCATCTGCACAGGTGCGGTCGAACGGCGAGGACGGGACAGGAGGGTCCGTTTCACGTGACGTGCGTCGTGGACTCGAGCGCGGAGACGATGGAAGACGACGTCGCGCTCGCGATGGGTGTCAAGCGAAGGTACGAGCGTCGCTCGTCGAGCGAGGGCGAGCGCGACGACGGCGACGACGCGATGGATTGATGTTGTAAAACTAACTACATGAAAAGAATGGCTCGCTACTCTCTCGCGTTTATCTCGCCGCGGCGGCGGGCGCGCGAGGCGTCGTCCACTGCGCGCCGTGATGCTTTTGAAACGCGACGAGACTCGTTTTCCCGAGACACTCGCCGAAGAGCGTCCCCGTGCTGCATCCGGTGACGCGGACCGCGACGTAATCGCCCGGTTTCACCGGCGCCGCGTCGGCGCCGTTCGTCGACGCCTTGGTCTCGTCGCCGCCGTACGTTCCCACGGGTTCGTTTTCGAACACGACCCACTTGGACGTGTCCGTCTTCCCGGTCCACTCGTCGGGGTTCTTTTTACTCGGACCCTCGACCAAGACGCAGTGCGTGGCGCCCACCTCCGTGGCTTGTTTCTTCGCCGCGCGCGCTCGAAACGCCTCGATAATCTCCGCCAGTCGTCTCTGTTTCACATCCTCCGGCACGTCGTCGGTCTGGTGTCGCTGTCCCGCGGTGCCCTCGCGTTCGCTGTACGCGAACATGAACGCCTGCTCGTACCCGACCTCGGTCATGAGCGACACAGTGTCGCGATGATCCTCCTCGGTTTCGCCGCAAAATCCGGCGATGATATCCGTCGTCACCGCGCACCCGGGAATGATCGTCTTGACGCGATCGATGAGCTGTAAATACGCCTCTCGCGTGTACCCTCGCGCCATGCGATCGAGCGTGGCGGACGAACCGCTCTGCGCGGGCATGTGTAAACACTTGGAGACGTTGGGACGATCGCGAATGACGCGCAAGACGTCATCAGGGAAATCCTTGGGATGCGGCGACGTGAACCGCACGCGCATCTCGGGATCGACGCTCGCGACTTTATCCAACAGTTCCGCGAATTGAATCGTTCCCTCGCGCTTACGCTGCGGGTCGTATCGACTCGCGAACCCATCGGCGTACCCGACAAAGGCGGAACCGTTGGCGCTCGCCAGACGCTCGGAGGAGGCGTCGGCGAGTTCGCGAATAGGATCGACGTCTTCCCCACGTAATCCGCTCAAAAAATCCGTCGTCGTCTCGCTCGCCGGTGAACCAGCGTACGAGTTGACGTTTTGTCCGAGCAACGTCACCTCCTTGACGCCCTGTTCGCTGAGAAGACGAATCTCGTACATGATGCTCGCCAAGTCTCTCGATCGCTCTCGACCTCGCGTGTACGGAACGATGCAAAACGCGCACGCGTTATCGCATCCGCGCATAATGGTGACGAACGCGCTGTGCGATCCAGCCTCTCGCACGGGGATGATATCCGCGTACGTCTCCTCCACGCTCAATTGCACGTTCATCGCTTTTTCACCCGTGCCGACGACGGCGTCGATGAGATTGGGCAAATCCCTGTACGCGTCCGGACCCGCCACGATATCCGCCAATCGATCCGCCTCCAACAATTTCTCCTTGATGCGCTCCGCCATGCACCCGAGCACGCCCACCACCGGTCGCTCGCTTCGCTTTTTCCCGTTTCCGAGGCTACGAAAGTACGCCAAACGCTGCCAAATTTTCGCCTCCGCCTTGTCGCGAATCGCGCACGTATTCACCAAAATCACATCCGCCTCGTTCACCTCCTTCGTCTCATCGTACCCGGCGCTCTCCAACACCGACATCATCACTTCACTATCGTTCACGTTCATCTGACATCCGTACGTCTCGACGTACACCGAACGTTTCGCGCGTTCGCGTTCGTCCTCGTCCGGCGTCGACCCGACGCTCGCCGAGAGCGTTCGGGAAGGTTTCAAATCCTCCTTCGAGCGCACGTGCGCGCCCCCACCGGGCCCTTCGGCGTGCGCGCGAACGACGACGAACGGTTTCATTCTCACGCGTCGAGCGTCGCTCGAGCGTCGCGCGCGCGGGGGCGCGAGCGCGCGCGTCGTCGTCGCCATGATGAAAATCTTTTCAGCCCGGCGGCGGTGATTGGGAACGGACGACGGCGACGCGCGGCGGACGCGTGCGGACGCGCGCGCGGATGCACACGCGAGATGCAAAGGGTTCGCGTCGATCAACGCGCGGACGTGCGCGAGAGACGCGCGGACGCGCGCGCGAGCGTGTGGGGCGCGAACGTCGAATGGGCCCTCTGAGGGGTCGTCGACACACCGAAAAGGTATTATTTTGTTTGTTTTAAAAGAGAGCTCAATACATATCTCATGTCCTATAATAACATAATATATATTTTTATAGATATACAATGTGATAGCATTAAAAGTGAGCTCATTACGACATTGCCCGCCGCGCGCATGACGTCCGACGCGCCCGTCGACGCCGCGCTCGTCGACGAGCTCGACGCCCTGCGCGCGGTGTACGGCGACGACGACGCCTTCGACGACGATCTCCTCGTCGACGCATCGCGCGCCTCGTCGACGTCCACGCTCTCGTGCGCGCGAATGAAAGATGCGCTCGGTCGAGGCATCGTTCGCGTCGTCTTCGACGCCACCCCGCGCGCGTCCACCGTCCTCCACGACGACGACGACGACGCCGAGACGTACGTCGCCGTCACCTTTATCGTCGACGTGCGCGACGACGGCGCGTACCCGACGGAGGCGGCGCCGGAGTTTCGATTCGTCGACGCGCGCGGTTTCGAGCCCGACGACGCGCGCGCGCTGTCCCGAGACGTCGACGCGTCGATTCGCGAACACGCGGGTGAACACTGTCTGTTGGTGATGACGGAGCGCGTCAGCGAGCGCGTGCGCGCGCTCAATCGACCGCGCGGACGGTGCGCGATCTGTTTCGAGGAGTTCCGCGCCGCCGCCGCCGCGCCGCCGACGATGAAATTGGAGACGTGTTGGCACGCGTTCCACGCGCGGTGTTTCGCGACGTGGCGCGAGCGACGCGCGAGGGATTTCGAGGCGATTCGCGCCGAGGCACCCAACTTTTCGGAGGGGAGCGAGGAGGAGAAACGGTTGCGAGAGAAGACGACGCTCAGATGTCCGACGTGTCGCGCGCCGACGACGGAGGACGACGCGAGACGATGCGAACGCGCCGCGGCGAGGACTCGACGCGAGAGCTCGACCGTTCACGAGGACGACGACGAGGGGGAAGACGACGACGACGGTTCACGCCCGAGTGCGCTCGATTCTTTGGACGAAGACGCGCGCGCGGCGTTGGAATCCATGCGCGCGTCGTTCGCGTCCGCCATGTCGGCGCAGCGGCGCCGAGGCGGCGTCG
>CEVZ01021699.1_pt1 | contig 13360 bp, 12 predicted proteins | sample 361371 | NCBI WGS metagenome assembly CEVZ01 (sample SAMEA2620217, study PRJEB7988) | marine metagenome | isolation source: saline water (ENVO:00002010), including
TTTAATTTGATTTTTACTTAACATAAACACAAAGGTTAAAAAAAGAATTCAGAAGACAGGAATCATAATTCAGAACTTAAATTAATAAATTCATTTTCAAATTCTCAATACTTTAAATTTTATCCTAATAGCTGTATAGATTTAACTTTCAATTTTTAACTTTCAACTTTCAAACAAACATTGTAATACATTTGTAAAAATCATCGATTGAAGGCCAAAGACAATATTAAACTCTTATCATTATTAATTTGCATTGCAATTTGTTTCAATAATTGTACTACAAGTAAACATTTGGACGACAAACAATATCTACTTTCTAAAAATAATATTGTGCAAGATGGTCATAAAGTAAAAAACAAAGAACTCTATGCACTACTTAAGCAAAAACCCAACAAAAAAATCTTAGGGTTTATTCCTATGTACCTCAATATTTACAATTTTGCTGCAGAAAAAGATGAAGATCATTATTTCAAAAGAATAGGTGAGCCACCAGCCCTTATCAATTATCGCCTAGCACGAAAATCAGCTTCTCAAATTGAACTTTACTATAAAAACAAAGGATATTTTGATGCAAGTGTTTCGCTCGAAATTCATAAAAAAAAGCATAAAGCAACAGCTATTTATTCAATAAATAGTGGGGCTTCATACAAAATCAATGAAGTAAAAATCAATCACAAAGATGATAGTGATTTAACGAAAAACATAAAAGAACTTTTGGATGAAACTAAAATCAAAAAAGGAACAACATATAATTTCATAAATCTGGAAGATGAGCGTTCACGCATAGCATCTAAACTTCAAAACCAGGGTTACTATCAATTCAATAAAGAATTCATTTATTTCCTTGCCGACACAAATCAAACAACTAAAGAAATCAATTTAAATTTAGTTGTTAAATCAATTGAGAAAATTAATGATGGTTTAAAAATTCAGAGTGATCATAAACAAGGAGTCATAGGGCGCGTTAATGTACACCTAGAAAACCCATATTCTATAGCTATTCAAGATACTATTACCATAAAGGGAATAAACTTCATCTTCAACAAAGGCACACCTCCATTTAATTTAAACAGACTTGCAAATAAAATATTTATAAGACCGGGAATACCATATAACAAAAGTGTTTTCGATAAAAGCTATGAGGCTTTATCAGAACTAAAAAACTTTAAAAAAATATCATTTGAATTTTCACAAATTGATTCTGATAGCAATAAAGATATTTTAGTATCAGATATTTTTTTGACTTCTGGAAATAAAATTGCCTATTCAGTTGAACTTGAAGCTACAACAAACCCTGAACTAAAAGAAGGTATTTCAGGTTCCGCATCATTATCTCATTACAATATTCTAAATGGGGCCGAGCATTTACAGCTTACATTTAAAGGTTCAAATAATTTTAGAAACATAAAAGAAAATGGTGCAGTTATAAACTTTACGATTCCTAGTTTAATAAGTCCAATACAATTAAATCAAATTTTAAATAAAACTTCTAAACAGAAAACTATTTTTACGGCTTCAGTCATAGAAATGCAACGACCTGAATTTACAAGAAATAGTATTTCAGGAAGTTTTAGTTATCAATGGATTACTCGACAAAAGTTTCAACACAAGCTATCACTATTTAACCTTAGTTACGTAAATTTCGAAGGAAACACAGCAGATTTAAATAACATTTCTGAATATCTTATCGCAAAAGATTATTCAAGCCATTTTATTCCCACAAGTTCTTACACCTTTAGTTACGAAAACAAAAACAAACTTAAAAACTCCAGTTTCTTTAGATTTCATATAGAATCATCAGGAAGTCTATTAAGAAGCCTTGCCAGTCCATTAAACTTTAATCAATTAAAAAATGAAGAAGGTGAGCCTATACTTCAAGAAGATGGAGCTCCTACATACACAATAAATGTATGGAATAGTGAAAACATTTTTACTCAGTACATAAAAACAAGTCTTGATTACAGATATTATTGGAAAATCAATCAAAAAAATAGTATTGCTGTTAGGACTATGACAGGATTAATTTATGCATTTGGAAATACAAACCAATCGCCATTTCATAAAAAATTCATTGCTGGGGGAGCCAATGACCTTAGAGGTTGGCAAGCATTTAAAAAACCTGCTGGGAGCTTACAAAACAATATTGACACCCTTTTCACAGGTGGAATTAAACATATTACGAGTATAGAATATCGGTTTAACTTAATAAAAAAACTTAAGGGAAGTGCCTTTATAGATGCTGGAAATATCTGGGAAATCAGCTCAAATAACGATGAATATGAAGAAGCAAATTTTAAGTGGGATCAATTTATAGACGAAATTGCTGTAGACATTGGTTTTGGATTACGCTATGATTTTAAATATTTCATTTTACGAACAGATCTAGGTTTTGTAGTTAGAGATCCATCAGAAAGTGATAAATGGAAGTGGCGAGAGCTTAATTTCAACAATTCTCAATTCAATATCGGCTTAGGATATCCTTTTTAGAAAAATCAGTCGCCTCTCATAAATAATTGATTAAATTTGTACAACATTTAAAACAAATAGAAAATGAATAGAAAATTTAAGGCAGGAGTAGCTTATGGAAATGAAGTACAAGAAATTTTCCAATATGCTAAGAATAATAATTTTGCCCTTCCAGCTGTTAATGTATCTTCAAGTTCTTCTATAAATGCAGTAATAGAAACAGCTGCAAAATTAAATGCTCCTGTTATCATTCAGTTTTCTAAAGGTGGCGGTCAATTCTTTGCTGGTAAAGGATTAGATAATATAAATGAACAGGCATCAATAAACGGGTGCATATCTGGAGCGATGCATGTACATCAAATGGCTGAACTTTATGGAGCAACAGTAATTCTTCACACTGATCATTGTCAAAAATCTTGGTTATCATGGATAGATAGCCTAATAGATGCTAGTGAAAAATACTATAAGACTCATGGAAAACCTCTTTACTCATCTCACATGATTGATCTTTCAGCAGAACCAATCAAAGAAAATATTGAAATCTGTAAAGGTTATCTTGAAAGAATGAGTAAGATTGGTATGACTTTGGAAATGGAACTTGGTGTTACAGGAGGTGAAGAAGATGGTATCGATAATACCGAAGTTGATAATGCAGATCTTTATACACAACCTGAAGAAGTTGCCTTTGCGTACGAAGAATTAATTAAAATTTCAAATAGATTTACAATTGCAGCTTCATTTGGAAATGTGCATGGTGTATACAAACCAGGAAACGTTCAACTCACCCCTAAAATTCTAAAAAACTCTCAGAAATATATTCGTGAAAAATTCAATTTATCTGATTTAAATCCAGTGGACTTTGTATTTCATGGCGGGTCAGGTTCTTCATTAGAAGAAATAAGAGAGGCAATATCTTATGGGGTAATTAAAATGAATATTGATACTGACTTACAGTATGCCATGACTGAGGGAGTAAGAGATTACATTCTTGAGAATAAAGATTTCATCATGTCTCAAATTGGGAACCCTGAGGGAGATGATAAGCCTAATAAAAAATACTATGATCCACGTAAATATTTACGTCAGGGAGAATTAACTTTAATATCGCGTTTAAAGCGTACATTCGAAGACTTAAATAATGTTGATACACTATAAGCAAGTCATATGGTTTGGTTTAAAAGAAAAGACAAAAAAGTAATTACAGAAACCAAAGATAAAAAGGAAATTCCTGAAGGTCTTTGGTATAAATGTCCAAAATGCAAGGTAGTTGTTTCAACCGATGAACATCAAAACAACTTATGGGTATGTCACAACTGTAACCACCACGAACGCATTAACTCTATTGAATATTTCAGTATTTTATTTGACGATGAAGAATTTACTGAACTCGATGCAAATATGACATCAAGTGATCCATTAAAATTTGAAGACACGAAAAAATATTCCGATCGATTAAATGCAACTATAAATAAAACTGGAATCAAGGATGCAGTTACTACAGGTTATGGTAAAATGAATGGTGTTGATATTACAATTGCGTGTATGAACTTCAACTTTATTGGAGGTTCAATGGGATCTGTAGTTGGAGAAAAAATTGCAAGAGCTATATCTCATTCAATTGACAATAAAACACCTTTTATGATGATTTCTAAATCAGGAGGTGCACGAATGATGGAATCAGCATTTTCATTAATGCAAATGGCCAAAACATCTGCAAGACTTTCTCAATTATCAGAAAATGGTCTTCCATATATCTCATTACTTACAGACCCAACTACAGGTGGAATTACGGCTTCTTTTGCTATGCTAGGAGATATTAATATTGCTGAACCAGGAGCCTTAATTGGATTTGCAGGACCTCGAGTGGTAAAAGAAACTATAGGTAAAGATTTACCCGAAGGCTTTCAAACTTCAGAATTCGTTTTAGAACATGGTTTCCTAGATTTTATTGTTGAAAGAAAGAATCTAAAAGACAAGGTCTCTAAATACTTAAGTATGACTTTAACATCTAAATAAGAATAAAAGACTATATTTGCACGATATTTTACTAATACATAACTAACATTAAATTAATTTAGGCATGTACCTTACATCTAAAAAGAAACAAGAGTTATTCAAAACTCACGGAAAAAATGAAAAAGACACAGGTTCTCCTGAAGGACAAATTGCGCTATTCACTTTCCGTATCGCCCACTTAACAGAGCACTTAAAGAAAAATAAAAAAGATTTTGGAACACAACGTTCTCTTATCAATTTAGTAGGTAAAAGAAGAAAACTTCTTAACTACTTGATGAAAGTAGACATTATGCGCTACAGAAACATCGTTAAAGAACTCGGATTAAGAAAATAATCCTTTCAATACTCAAAAGGCAATCTTCGCATTGCCTTTTTTGGTTTTTATAAGATCGCTTTTTCAATCAGAAATTCATATTAATAAATTTTAACCAATTCTTATAAAATCCATAGGTATAAATCCTTAAAGTAAACCCAAGTCTGATTGTTAAAAGCACTAACAAAAATTGAATTATGATCCCACAAGGACTTAAACAAACCATCGATTTAGGTGATGGAAGAACAATTGAAATTGAAACAGGAAAACTCGCAAAACAAGCTGATGGATCTGTTGTTATTCGCATGGGTAAGACTATGCTACTTGCAACAGTAGTTTCAAGTAAAGATGCAAAAGAAGGTGTTAACTTCCTTCCTTTGACTGTTGATTATAGAGAAAAATTTGCTGCTGACGGTCGTTACCCAGGCGGTTTTCTTAAGAGAGAGGCTCGCCCTTCTGATCAAGAAATTTTAGTAATGCGTTTAGTTGACCGTGTATTACGACCACTATTCCCTTCTGATTATCATGCTGAAACACAATTGATGATTCAATTGATGTCTTACGATAAAGACTGTATGCCAGATGCTCTTGCAGGTCTAGCTGCTTCTGCTTGTTTATCATTATCTGATATTCCTTTCGAAGGTCCTATATCTGAAGTTCGTGTTGCACGTCTTGACGGAAAATTTATTATAAACCCTAACCCAGAGCAATTAGAAGCTGCAGACATCGATCTTATGGTTGGTGCATCTATGGATAGTGTTGCTATGGTTGAAGGTGAAATGGATGAAGTTAGCGAAGCTGAGATGATTGAAGCTATCAAAGTAGCTCACGAAGCAATTAAAGTTCAATGTAGTGCTCAGCTTGAATTAGCAAAAGCTTTTAAAGTTGGTGCAAAAAGAGAATACTGTCACGAAGAGGCTGATGACATGGATCTATTGGCTCAAGTTAAAGACGCTTGTTACGACAAATGTTATGCAGTTGCCAAAAGTGGTAATCCTGATAAACATGCACGTAAAGAAGCTTTTGGAGAGATTAAAGAAACTTTCCTTGAAACCCTAAGTGAAGAAGACCGAGAAGAAAAAGCTTTCCTGCTAGGTAAATATATTCACAAAGTAGAAAAAGATGCAGTAAGAGATGCTGTTCTTAACGAAGGTATTCGTTTAGACGGTAGAGCTACGACAGATATCCGACCTATTTGGAGTGAAATTGACTATTTACCAAGTGTTCATGGTTCTGCCTTATTTACGCGTGGAGAAACACAATCTTTATCAACAGTTACTTTAGGAACTGCACTAGATGTAAACAGAATTGATAATGTAACATTCCAAGGATCTGAGAAATTCTACTTACATTATAATTTCCCCCCATTCTCTACTGGAGAAGCGCGCCCTATTCGTGGTGTAAGCCGAAGAGAAATTGGTCATGGTAACTTGGCTCAAAGAGCCCTTAAAGGAATGATTCCTGAAGAAAATCCATACACAATTCGTATTGTTTCTGAAATCTTAGAATCGAATGGTTCTTCTTCTATGGCAACAGTTTGTGCTGGTACTCTTGCACTTATGGATGCTGGTATAAAAATGACCAGACCTGTTTCAGGAATTGCTATGGGATTAATTACCGATGAAGAAAGTGGTAAATTCGCCGTTCTTTCTGATATACTGGGAGATGAAGATCACCTAGGTGACATGGACTTTAAAGTTACAGGAACTGAAAAAGGTATAACTGCATGTCAAATGGATATTAAAGTAAAAGGTTTATCATATGACATCCTAACGCAAGCTTTAGAGCAATCTAAAGGTGGTAGAATGCACATTTTAGGAGAGATTCTTAAAACGATTGACACACCTAGAGCTGACCTTAAACCTCATGCACCAAGAATTGAAATTCTTCAAGTTGCCAAGGATTGTATTGGCGGTATTATTGGACCTGGTGGTAAGATTATTCAGAAACTACAATTAGATACAGATACAACAATTACCATTGAAGAGATAGACGGATATGGTAAAGTTGAAATTCTAGGTACAAACAAAGAAGGTATGGATGCTGCAATTGCTAAGATAAAAGAAATTGCATTTATGCCTGCTGTAGGTGAAGAATACGATGGCCGTGTAAAAAATATTCAAGCTTATGGTGCATTTGTTGAAATTGCTCCAGGAAAAGATGGTTTATTACACATTTCAGAAATCGACCACAAAAGAATCAACAATGTTGAAGATGTTTTAAAAGTCGACGATCCTGTAAAAGTGAAAATTATTGATATTGATGCCAAAACAGGTAAAATGAAATTTTCAAGAAAAGTTTTATTACCAAAACCTGAAGCTAAACCAGCAGAATAACTTTAATTATAACATATTAATCCCTCCAATATTTGGAGGGATTTTTTTTACCTTTAAAAACATGAATTTGAAGACAATTATAATCTGTATTACAGGTGCTAGTGGATCAGGAAAGACAACATTTGCTAAAGAACTAATATCAGCCTTACCTAAAGATAAAATCACTCTAATTAGTCAAGATTCGTATTATAAAGACTTAAACCATTTAACTATTCAAGAAAGATCCTCTCAAAATTTTGACCATCCTAATGCGCTAGATTTAGACTTACTTAAAAAACATCTCATAACTCTGAAAAATGGGGAAGAAATTACTCAGCCTATCTATGATTTTAACACACATTCCCGAATCAGTTCTACAAAAATAATTCATCCAAAAGAAATTATTATTGTTGAAGGAACATTGGCTGTAAGCAAAAAAATGTTACACCAGTTATATGATATCATAATTTACATTGATCAAGACCAAAATACATGCCTAGAGAGAAGAATCAAAAGAGATATAGCCGAACGAGGTAGAACAAGAAAATGCGTCATTGAACAATATAATTCAACTGTAAAACCCATGTTTGAAAAATTTATTTATCCTTGCAGGGAAATAGCTCATGAAATTATTCCAGGAACTAATAATAATGAATACATATCCCCTATTTTAGAAAAAATTAAAAATAGATTAAAATTAATGTAACCTTTACATTAATATATTCGTATACTCATTAGTATTGATCTAACATAAAAAACAATTTATGCGCCAGCTAAAAATCACCAAACAAGTAACAAATCGAGAAACTGCATCACTTGATAAATATTTACAAGAAATTGGTAAAGTTGACTTAATTACTGCAGAAGAAGAAGTTGAATTGGCTCAGCGCATTCGTGAAGGAGATCAAATTGCTTTAGAAAAATTAACTAAAGCCAACCTTCGTTTTGTAGTCTCAGTTGCAAAACAATACCAAAATCAAGGTCTTTCACTACCTGACTTAATAAACGAGGGAAACTTAGGTTTAATAAAAGCTGCGCAACGTTTTGATGAAACTAGAGGGTTTAAATTCATCTCTTATGCTGTATGGTGGATTCGTCAATCTATTCTTCAAGCTTTGGCAGAACAATCTCGAATTGTGCGTCTTCCTTTAAATAAAATTGGATCGATTAATAAAATTAACAAAGCTTATGCTTCAATTGAACAAGAAGAAGAACGAGCTCCTTCTGCTTCTGAAATTGCTAGCTTTCTTGATATGAGTGAGGATGATGTAAAAGAATCACAAAGAAATTCAGGGCGACATGTATCAATGGATGCCCCATTGGTTGAAGGAGAAGATTCAAATCTTTACGATGTACTTCGTTCTGGTGAAAGCCCAAATCCAGATAGAGCATTACTTAATGCGTCGCTAAGTATAGAGATTGAAAGAGCATTGGAAACCCTTACACCAAGGGAGGCTGATGTCATCCGACTTTATTTCGGTCTAGAAAGTAAGCAAGCTTTAACGCTTGAAGAAATCGGAGAACGTTTTGACTTAACCAGAGAAAGAGTTCGACAAATTAAAGAAAAAGCAATCCGAAGACTTAAACACGCTTCAAGAAGTAAAATATTAAAAACATACTTAGGATAAGAAGGCTTACGCCTTCTTTTTTTTATTTAAAATTATATATGTCACACTTAATTGCACCTTCTGTATTAGCTGCTGATTTTGCTAACATCCAACGCGACTTCGAAATGATTAACAAATCTAATGCCGATTGGTTTCATATCGATGTTATGGATGGAGTTTTTGTTCCGAATATTTCATTTGGAATGCCAGTTATATCTGCTATGAAAAAACATGCTAAAAAGCCTTTAGATGTCCATCTGATGATTGTTAATCCTGACCAATACATCAGTACATTTAAAAATATTGGCGCGGACATTCTAACTGTTCACTATGAAGCATGTTCACATTTACATAGAACTCTTCAAGCTATAAAAGCTGAAGGGATGAAGGCTGGTGTTGCATTAAATCCGCATACCCCAATACATCTATTAGAAGACATTATTCATGATATAGATCTTGTATGCATAATGTCTGTTAATCCCGGATTTGGAGGTCAATCATTTATTGAACACACCTATAAAAAAGTAAAGGAATTAAAAAGTCTTATTAACAAAAAGGAAACCTCTACATTAATAGAAATTGACGGAGGCGTAAACATCAATAATGCAAAAGCCCTACTTGATGCTGGTGCAGATGTTCTTGTTGCTGGAAGTTTTGTTTTTAAATCTGAAAATCCTGAATTAACAATCCAAGAACTAAAAGCGGTATCATAAAATTGAGAATGACATCCCTATACCAAAATTAGAAAAATACCCGTTTATTTCTTCTTAACAAAAGCTGTCTTGAGAACCAAACGTGTTCCATCCACCTTTCCATCAATTTCCATAGGATCATCTGTCAATCTAATATTCTTAACCTTTGTACCCTTTTTCAAATGAATTTGAGTTCCTTTAACCTTCATTGACTTAGTAAAGATGACTGAATCACCATTTTCAAGAACATTTCCATTCATGTCAGTAGTTTCCATTTTTTTCATTTTAAACAAAAATGAGTTTTCTTCTTTAATTATACTAATTTGAAAAGAAAATAAGTTTATATAAATAATGATAGTTAACACATTCGGAAAATGAATTTGAATACAGTATTTTCGAATTAGTATCTTCGTGAAAATCAAAAAATTGCAGAAGAAAAAAATAATCATATCGGTCACCAATGATCTCTCAACTGATCAGAGAGTAAAAAAAGTTTGTGGAACATTAAATTCTATGAATTATGACATTCTTCTTATTGGCAGAAAAAGACCAACAAGCTTAAAACTTAAAAGACCATATCGAACTAAAAGAATGAAGCTTATATTCAATAAAGGTGCTTTATTCTATGCAGAATTCAATATACGACTGTTCATTTTACTTGTTTTTTCAAAAGTAGATATTTATCATGCCAACGACTTAGACACTTTACTTGCAAACTATTTGGCCGCAATAATTCGAAGAAAGCCTATCGTATATGATTCACATGAGTACTTTACAGGTGTTCCTGAAATCCAAAATAAAAAACTCGTAAAAAAGGTATGGCAAACAATTGAACAATTCATCTTTCCTAAGCTGAAACATATTATTACAGTGAATCAATCCATTGCTCAACTCTACAAAGAAGAATACAATAAGGATTTACGAATACTTCGAAATGTACCTAACAAGGTCGAGACTCTGAAACTAAAAAGTAAATCTGAACTTAATATTGCGGAAGATAAAGATATCATCATCACTCAAGGCGCAGGAATAAATATTAATCGAGGAATTGAAGAGCTTGTTGAAGCAATGCGATATTTAAATAATGTATGTCTTATTATTATTGGAGATGGAGATGTTATTCCGCAGCTTAAAAAAAGAGTTTTGGAATTGAAATTAGAAAATTCTATTATTTTCAAAGGAAGAATGCCTTATCACGAAATGATGCAATACACGCAGCATGCAAAACTAGGAATCACTATAGACAAAGACACAAACACAAATTATAAATATAGTCTTCCTAACAAACTGTTCGATTTTATACATGCAGGTATTCCTATCTTAGCATCAAAAATAATTGAAGTTGAAAAGATTATCAAAAAGTATCAAATAGGTTTATTTATTAATAATCATGAACCTACACATATTGCAAACCAAATAAAATATGCATTAGATAATAAAGAATTAATGTCAGAATGGAAGTCTAACACAACTCTTGCAACTAAAGAACTTAACTGGGAAATTGAAGAAAACACACTAAAAGACTTATACAAAAAAATTGAAGAATAAAGCGTTACATATTGTAGCATTAAACATCCCTTACCCTGCAAATTACGGGGGTGTAATTGACATCTTTTATAAACTAAAAGCATTAAAAGATCTCGGAATCAAAATTCATCTTCACTGTTATAAATACGACAGAGAGGAAACAAATAATCTCGACATATTATGTTCATCTGTTCATTACTATCCCAGAAAAATGAGCTGGTTTAATTTATTTTCTAACATTCCATTTATAGTCAAATCGAGGAAGTCCGAAAATCTTCTGAAAAATTTAGAAAAATTTAATGCACCTATATTATTTGAAGGATTGCACACAACATATTATTTAAACCACTCAAAAATAAATCAAAGACCTCAATTTGTTAGAGCTCATAATATTGAATCAGATTATTATAAAATGCTTGCAATAGCTGAAAAAAAAATAATCCCAAAATTGTATCTATTTACAGAGCATCTAAAAATAAAATCATACGAAAAGAAGCTGAAAAATGCAGATGGAATTTTATCAATATCTCAAAAAGATCATGAACACTTTAATGAAATTGGAAACAGTCATTATATAAAAGCATTCCACCCAAATAAAGACGTTTCAAGTAAGACAGGATTAGGAGAATATGCAATTTACCATGGCAACCTTTCGGTAGCTGAAAATGAAAATGCTGCACTATATTTAATTAAACATGTCTTTAAAAAAATTGATTACCCATTTGTAATTGCAGGATACAAACCAGGTAAACATCTTCGAAAAGAAATAACGAAATACAATCACATAAGACTTGTTGAAAATCCTGAAGAAGCATTATTAGACAACTTGATTAAAAATGCTCAAATCCAAGTTTTATATACACAACAAGCTACCGGAATAAAACTCAAACTTTTAAAATCATTATATCATGGCAGACATTGCATTGCTAATAACAAAATATTAATAGGAACCGAACTAGAAAATGTATGTCATGTAGTAGAGAAACCCGAAGAATGGCATGCTAAGATAAAAGAACTCGAAAATATACCTTTTTCATCCGAAGACATTGAAATACGTAAGAAAACCCTCGAAAAATTCAACTGTACAGATGAAGCTAAAAAAATTATTCAGTTAATCTATCCACAGGAAGAATAGTTCCCTCAGCACAGCGTATCATTTTTGAAGGAAAATCATTAATAAGGGAATAATCGTGCGTGGCCATAAAAATAGCTTTCCCTTTATCTTGAATTCCTTTTAAAAGCGTCATAATCTCTCTGGAAGTTTCTGGATCTAAATTACCTGTAGGTTCATCCGCAATAATTAATTCAGGCTCGTTTAATATAGCTCTAGCAATAGATACTCTTTGCTGCTCACCTCCAGATAATTCATGTGGCATCTTATAACCTTTTTCCCCCATACCAACTTGAGTAAGAACTTCTTGCACTCTATTATTAATTTTATCCTTATCATCCCATCCTGTTGCTCTTAAAACAAAAGATAAATTATCATTTACAGTTCGATCAGATAACAATTGAAAATCTTGAAAGACAACCCCTATTCCTCTTCGCAAGTAGGGTATTTCTTTTTCCTTCAAACATGTCAAATCAAAACCGACAACCTCTCCTACACCCTCTTGAAGTAATAAATCTCCATAAAGAGTCTTTAATAAGCTACTTTTACCAGTACCCGTTTTACCTATTAAATAGATGAAATCTCCAGATTGCAACTCAAAACTTACCTTACTGAGAACCAAATGATCTTTCTGATAGATTTTGGCATCTTTTAATCTTATTATTGCTGTCGACATAAATTCTTATTTGAACCTAAAAATAAATATTTATAAAAACTATTCTACTCTCCTACCAATTGTTTTATAAAAGGACGTAAAATATCCCACTTAAAATCATCTAAGCTCCGCTCATAAGCATTGATTCCTGCAGATGGAAAGTTAGATTGAACACCTTTTAGCTCTCTCTTTTGTTGTTGAAAGACTATGTTACCAGAGGCATCTTTAACAACAAACTCATACTGCAACAAAGCCGAATGCATCCGTTTGTTTGTCAGACCTTTATAGGTATTAGATTTGATACTGATTTGATAATCAGCATTAGTGTCATCTACTATTTCGAAACCTTTATCTTGAAAATAATTAAGTGATTCATTTAATAGAATCGATTGTGCACATTCTTGACCTAAGTTCAACTCCTCAGAAGTAATTGAAATCTTTGGCCAAACTAGAGTTACTGAAATCTTGAAGCTACTTTCAGGAAAATCTACTAAATCTCGAATCCAATCAGAAGGACTTGCTGCTTTCAACATTGCGTCCCAGTCTAATATAAAGTTCACAAAATGCTCTTTACGATAGACATCCATACTTTGAGCACTTACTTTAACAAGACCATTAGAATTTGAAAGCATATAATCTGGAGAACCTTTAAAAGAAG
>CEVZ01088477.1_pt1 | contig 13359 bp, 2 predicted proteins | sample 361371 | NCBI WGS metagenome assembly CEVZ01 (sample SAMEA2620217, study PRJEB7988) | marine metagenome | isolation source: saline water (ENVO:00002010), including
GTTTCCAATCAACCTTTCCACCAACTCCTGCTTCAGCTCCATAAAATTCTGAAACCGTAATTGCTCTTCCTAAATCTGATACTAATTGATGTGTAAAATTAGATGATGTAGGAGCTCCTACTAATTTTGACATATTTTCTTTAATATTATATTGGTTAACATGCGATGAATATTCAGTTATTGCCTCTTCAAAACAAGCATAAAATGAACCAGAAGGTAATTCAATTTGAATTACTGGATATCCAAGTTTTTGTGCACACCAATCTGCAAATTTTGGACCTTCCGATTGAAATTCGCTATCATTATCGTAAAATCCATATGGTGTGGCTCCTTGAATACTTCCACCACTACCACTCCAAAATGTTATATTATCATATTTTCCTGACATTAATTAACTCCATTTATACCCTTATATTAATAAATAGTAAAAATTGTAACATAGATTAGAAAAAAAATGTTAAGATCCACCACCTGGACCACCAAGACTTTTTCGTTTGAGAGTTAGTACCATTGATTGAGAATATGTTGGATAAGCTCTCGTTGCTTCAAATATATTTCTTTTTCTATAATCATAATTAAAAACATCTACAAATGATACGCTAAGTTCTCCATTATAGATATGTGAAGTAGAACCACCTGGACCTACAAACTGTAATCCACATATGTACCCTTGATTATCCCATTCATTGAGAGGTGCATTATATTCAGCTGCTGAAGCTGAATTAAATGTTACATAATCAGCGAAGGTATTTCCACTAAATCCTGTATCATTATCTGTATCTGTTATTTTCCAAATTTCTGTGGAATTGGCTTGTTTTGCAAAATTTTGCCATCTATTAGCTATCTTATGAAAATAAGAACCAGTATTTTGAAAGTTAAATGACCCAGTTACGACTCTTATAGTACCTTGAACAAGAATCACATCTTCTCTACTTTCCACCAAACTCTGTGAAAATGTATTTGATGGATCTCCGTCAATACCATCTATTGCTCCAGAAACTTCTGCATAAAAATCAGATATTTTTATTTCAGGATTTCTTTGTCCAAAAGCTAAAGCTGCATTTGGGTCCCCACCAATACAACGATGAAGACTACACGAAATTCCAGCATTACCTATTGGGTCCTGCCTGAAATTGGCGATTGATTCACTCTCAGCCAGAAGAGAACCACCCTTTGTATATTGTCCAGTGGCTGCACCTAAATCACCAAGACTTAAATTATTTCTTCTGATGGTAGGCATTAGCTATCCCCTTTTAATTTTTCAACCTCGTCTTTCAATTCATCAATCTGTTTTTGTTGTTCCTTAACAGATTCTATTAATAACCCAACCAATCTATCGTGTCTAACACCAAGATATCCATTATGATTTGTTCTAACTAATTCAGGTAATACTTTCTGAACATCTTGTGCTATGATTCCACTATCACTTGTTCCTTCTGGATATGTTGTTTGATTACTACCCCAATTATATCTAACACCTCTTAATTGTTGAACTTTATCAATTGGATTTTCAATTGTTTTAATATTATATTTTAAGTTTTCATCTGATGAATAATAAGCTACAACATCACCTGCAGAATTTATATCACTTCCAGATATAGTTCCGACTGTATGAAAGTCTGCCATTGGGTCAATTGTATTGACACCCACCTTTCCAGTTGCACCTTTAATAATCATATGAGTATTTATTGTCGCATCGGTTCTACTACCAAATACTCCAAAGTGCATATCATCTTGATCGTCCCAACCAAGACACATATCATCATCTGTAGCTTCTACACCCAATCTAACAAATCTTGTAGAGCTTTCTTCTATTAAAAGTTGAGGATTACTTTCAGATACTATATGAAGAAATTGATCAGGAGTATTTGTTCCTATACCTACCCAACCTTTAGGTGTAATAGCTAATCTATCATTAACTTTATAATTTGCAAATGCACCTTCACCAGTTCCAAATCTCAATGAAGCTTCAGTCTGTGTTACACTACCTTGAGATGTTCTAACTGACCTTATATAATTTGAAACCATATTTGGATTAATATCTGGTTGATTTGTATTAGTTAAAAATCCAATACCAGCAAATGTTCCTTCATTACTACTTTGGTTATGTATAACCATACCATAATTGTTATATGATGAAGAAACATCACCACTTAAAAATCCAGAACGAACTTGTAGTGAAGAACTTATTTTATTTCCATATTCTCTATCTGCTGCTTGTCCATTTTCTGGGAATCCATATCCACCTACTATAACTTGTTTATCAGAACGAACTAATCTACTAGCACTTACTGTTGATGAACTTATATTTGAATTTGCCCATAAACCACCAAAAACTTGTAATCTATGTCCTCTCTTGTCAGTAACATCTTTATCTTGAGCAGTTCCGTGATTTTGAATAGTATCTGAACCTACTACTAATGAACCAGATTGATCAAAACCACGCATTGAAAAGTTGTTATTAGTTGCAAATGCTATATCAGAGTTCAAATAATTAGAATCAACACCAGTGAAATTTTCTATTGTAAAACATCCGTCAGTATCTTGTTGTAAAGAAGTACCCCAACCATTGTTGTTCCCTTCAATTGTCAATGTTGCAGCTGATGGAGATTTGATATGTATATTATCAGTAGCTTTAATGATTGAACCTCTAACTATTCCACTTGAACTTACATAACTTGCAGTTATAGCTCCACCTATATTTAAATCTTTACTACCAGTTATATTACCACCGAATGAACCACTTCCAATAGAATAAAAATCTCCTGTGGTAATTAAATCACCAATTGCTTGAACTTTACTATGATTGTTGTTTCCAGTTGTTCCACCAAGAATCACAGGAAAACTACCTGGGTCAATAAAATTACTTCTTCCACTTCCTAAATCAACTTTAGGTGTTGATGTACTTCTTAATATTAATCTTCCCGCTGTTGCACCATTATTAGATATTTCCCAAACACGCTGAGCAGAACCATTATTACCTGTTCCAAATATAGTTGCAGAATAGTTACTACTTGCATCTGAACTAGCTGATATTATTCCATAATTTTTACCCCATTCTTGTGATGCAAATGTTGAATGGTCAGCTACATATAATTTTCCAGAGATATTAGTATTACCACCTATACTTGCAAATGAAGATGTAATACCACGCGAAACATTTATACTTCCAGTAATAGTATGTTTATTGTCATCTGTATGTCCAATATCTACTCTTGAAGATGAAAGATATAAGTTTGATAATATATTATCATAATCTCCAACACCTTGACCAGTTTGTATTTTAATTTCACCACCTTTAAAATCATCACCAGCTTCTTCCGTAACGCCGTCAGAACCTAATATCCATATACCTTTACCGAAACCTGAATTATTTTTTGTGTGTATTTTAGTATAACTTGTATCACCACTTGCTGTAGGTAGAAGTACTATATCACCTTGTGCTAAAGTTATATTACCTTTATGTTGATTAAAACTTCCAGTATTAGTAAGTCCTTCTCTGAAATTACCACCACCTCCATAAACATTTAATGCAAATCCATCGTGATATCTATTACCATCATTACTTGAATGATGACTATCTGGTGGATTTATAACTACTCTATGTTTAGGACTTCCATTAGATCCACCTAAATATATTTCACCATCTCCGTATCTACTTGGTTGTATAAAAATGTAATTTGCATTGGCAGAAGGAGGATTGGCCTCTACATTTCCACCAATAACTTCTTCATTACCAATTGTTATGTCTAATTGTTCTAATTGAGTTTGTATTTTAGTTTTATTACCAAAATCTATAACTCTGTTTCCTTTCATATCTCCTTGTGCAGCTCCAATATCCTCTGCAAATTTAATTCCACCACTACCACTTATTATAAGTCCGTGACCGTCATTGGCTTCACTATTATTTCCTACTATTAAACTTCCAGAAGGAACTTTAACTTCATTGTATAAGGTATTAATACCATTAACATCAAACCCAGCATCTTGTATCATAAATAAAGATCTTGGTCTGGTATTTCCACCTCCAGCATCTGTTATAAATTCAAATCTTCCTGTTTCTGATACATCTCTTACAAAAGCTATTCTTCCATCTGCGTTATTTACTCTGAAATCAACTGCTGAATATGCACCTTGTAGTGAGTTGGAATTATTAATAAATAATGAACTTGCTCTATGATTTGTACCCCAAAATGAATTACTATATACATCATCAAGGATAGATGAAAAATGGATTCCAAGTTGTCCTTTTATGGTTGTGTGACTTCCAAGTCCAGTTTGTACAGAACCATCAGAAAGAACAGATAATGCAGTATCTCCTGTTTGAGTAGAATTGGGTCCAGTTGCTGCTTGAGGGAAATTACTATTAACAATCATATTAATATCTTTACCATTTCCTGCTTGTATCTCCATATCATATGAACCTTGATTTAACCCAACACTTCCAGAACCTCCACCATTTGTAGTTCCATCTTCTTGAACTGCACTTGACCAAAACCACAATCTTGGATGTTTAGAATCTTGTGTTTGGATAACCATATTTGAACCCTTTAAACCAACATCGAAAAAGGTATCGGTAGTTGGAACATAACCAATTCCAATTTTTCCTTTAGAATGATAAAGATTAGTAAGTTGACTACTACCAATTCTAATTACTTGATTTGTGTTTGCTTCTGTATATCTTCCAATATTAAGATACTTATTTCCAAGAGTATTAGTACCAATATCTATCGAACCTTTTTGTGCAGTAGTATCTATATCAATAGACATAGAACTTTTTGCTAATATTTGTGATTTAAATGCTGTTCCATCACCTTGAGGAGTACCCCATAAATTTATATCACCACTTGCACTTATATTACCACCTACTGTTAATCCAGTAGCTAAATCTGTTCCATCATTCCAATATGAACTATCAGTTTTACCTTTTGTATGATTTATACCAACATTTCCTTTTTCATCTACAACCATACCTATATATTTGATACCTGTATTGAAGTCATCTGTTGTTCCAAATAATAATTTTGTACCATAATTACTATAATGTGCTCCAATTCCAGCTAAATTTCTTGGATAGGTATGATAATCTCTTCCAGAAAATCCAATTTGAGTTATATTATTATTATCAGATTTTCCTATTAATCGTATTCCTTGTTTATTATCACCTATAAAATCTGTAAGAGTATGATTAGACATTACTGATAATTCAGTTTCAGGGTGTGGATTAATACCAATTCCAACTTCACCACTTGATGAGATGTTAAGATTTGTTGAACCCATAGCATTATCAAATCCAAGTGACATATGTTTAGCTGATCCATCTATACCCCAATATGTTGTATCAACATTATCACCAACACTAATTAGTGCATCGTTATCAGATGAAGCAAATCTAGCAATTTCATTTGTTGTTCCACTATTTACAGTAAGTTTATAACCTGGACTTGTTGTTCCGATACCGACATTTCCACCATTAGTTCCATCTAATATTAAATCACCATCAGCTTGTAATTCTAATTCAGCTCCACCCGTTCCAACATAACTTATTAAAAAGTTACTATCGTTATTATTATCAGTAAAATACATTTTAACATCATCATATGCATTTTCAAACATTAAACCACTTGTATTACCACCAGTTCCATTTATGGTTAATAATGATGCTGGAACAGCTGTTCCAATACCTATCCTACCATCATTCACCATTGAAAGTCTTGAATGGAAAGTTCTACCAGAACCATCACTAGCAGAGTGTTCAGATTGAATATGATATCGTAATAACGAATCATTACTTCCACTTGATACAATAGTATTAAGAATCCCTCCTTGAAGATTAACAGTTCCACGAGCATCAACTCTATCTTGGGAATATCCTTTTGTCTTAATATTAATTGAATCTGAACCATCATCATCTACTATAAGATTTAATGAACTTGCTGTTCCATCTATTTCAGAATAAATTTCAACATTATCGTTAATTCCAGAACCAAATATAATCTTTGACTTTGCGTTACTTCTATGTCCAACATATATATTACCACTTGAACTTACATCACCAACGACAGTTAATGATGCATTAGACATTTCAGTAAAAGTTGGAGAAGTTATATCATCTCCAACTTTAATCTTACCTCCAACTCTTATAATATCAGCTATATAAGCATCATCCATAGAAGTTAAGTGTTCTGCACTTATATTTCCACTTGCACTAACATCACCACCAAGATGGATATCATATGGTCCAGTTAAATCAACATCTCCTAATCCAATTTTTGAACCACTTAAAACAAGAGATGGAGTTACACCACCGAAAGTAGAATTACCGTGTGCAAAGTAAAGAGGTTTATTTAAACCACCTTGTATTAAACCACCACCCTTATTATCATTAAGTGATTTATCAATACCTATCATTAACGAACCTTGATTACTTTTACGAATTTGAATATATTGGTCTTCTAACGCTGTAGTTCCAAATTCTGCTATTTTTCCACTACCAGAAACATTAAGAGAACCAGTAAATGAATGTATATCATCAGTAGAATCACCAAATGTAGTATCACCCGATGAATATAATATTGATGAAGAGTTATATGTATTTTGATATTGAGTTGCCATTACAATACCTTCAACATGCACATCACCACTTGCAGATATTGCAACAGATTCTCCAGCTATTTTAGTAACCGTAAGTGCCGCGTCTGTAGTTTGAGTACCTCCTACTGCAACTTTACCACCCTTTGTTTGTAATGCTGGTGTTGAAGAATTTCCATATATTGTAACAGTTCCACTACTCCAACCACTTTGTCTTCCCATATAGATATGGTCTGTTTGTGATGTTCCTAAATTAAGATTGGCTCCTGGTATAATAGTTAAACTATCTTCACCAGCAGTTTTTATATCTCTATCACCATCAAATATAATATTTCCACTTGAACTTATAGGTATAGAAGTAACTATTAAAGCGTTATTATCTAATGTAGTTGTATTTCTTACTAATACTCCATCTTCATTATCAGTTAATATTCCTCTCTTTAAAGTACCACCAGCTCCTATAATTTCAGTAATATCTAAATTTATTGTTTTTGCAGCTGAACCATCAAATGTTGTACCTGAATTTAAATCAACACCAGTTCCTGCAGTTAATGAATTAGTAGTTGTTCCAATAGTTGTTGAATTAAATGCGTTATCACCTAATTCTCTCGTTCCAACAATATTAGAACCATTTATCAGAAGAGCTGTCTTTTCAGAACCTTGAGTTGATAATCCATCTAATTGAAGTCCACTTCTACCAATTATATTTCCATCAACATCGATGAGACTCGCGGATACATAACCACTTGAACTCAAAGTATTTACATTAAGATTAACACTTGGAATAGTTAGAGTATTAAATACACCTTCATTTGCATATAATGTTCCAGAAGCAGTAATAGCTGAAGCACTTAAATCACCTGTTATGTTCAATGAACCTTCTGCTCCACCACTACCACCAAGAATTAAACTTTTTGCTATTATATTTCCACTTGCAGATATATCATTACTTGCTGAAATACTACCTTCCATATTCAAATTACTACCCGATAAGGTTAGTCTTAAATCATTTTCTGATTCAAATTTTATTTGACCAGCTGGTCTTATTCTTATATCTCCCACAGAATTATAGAACATATTTCCAGCAGATTCACCTATATAATTATTCCCAGTTCCATTTGCTAAATTTGAAGGATTAAATATAATTTTTTTAGAAGGTGCTATACCATAATGTCCACTTGCACTTATATTTCCTTCTACATCTAAATTTGTTGCGGGATTTGTTTTTCCGATTCCTATTCTTGCATCTTTACCAGAACCATCGTAACCACTTTTTGATATTGTCAATAATATATCACCAGTTGTTGTATTTGAACCACTATTAAATTCAAACGCACCATCAACTGCTCTGAAAGCTATTTCTTGATTTGGTTGGGAAGAAAGTTGGCCAAATCTAATATATTTTTTGGGAGGTATATAAAACCCTTCACTTGAACTTATAGCCCCATCAATGTTTAAACCAACTACTTGTGGACTTGTTGTATTGATACCCACTCTATCCACTGCTGTATAAAGAACGCTTTCACTTACAATAAGTCCGTGTTTTATTTTAAATTTTTTACTTGCTTTTGACATAGCTTCACTCTCCACTATTCATTGTTATTATTAATTTTGTTAATCTCTTGTTATCATTTTCCTACTAAATCTAATATCAATTGGATTCCAAGATGATGATATATACATTTCTACTTTCTTACCATCATCTGATTTTTCAGTTCCTACTCTTACCCAACCTGCATCATAACTATTTAAAACAGCATATTCTGTTAATAATGGTTCTCCTTCACCTCTACTTGCTACAAGGACTTCCGATGTATAAACTTGTTGATATAATCCAGACCCACTTGTTACTTCAAGAATATATTTTCCACTACCATATCCCACTTCTTCACCATTCGCGTGGAGTCCAGCTGTTACAACACTTGAAGTATAGAATGAATCAAATACTATTACATTTTCACTTGATTTTGTTATTTTTCTTGTATTTAAGAAATCACCACTTGAACTTATGTTACCATTCACTTCTAATTTTTGTGTTGGTGTTGTACAATCACTACCTATACCAACATTTGCTTCTTTACCATTAGTAGCATCTGTTTGTAATAATACATCTCCGTCTTTGAATTTACCCCAACCACCATCTATTTCTACATCACCACCAGAATATCCAGGACCCGTTGACCAAACTTCTACACCACCTGCAATTGCAACATCATATCCTCTTCCAGTTGTTTTTCTGGTAGAACCTATTATCTTATTAGTTGCATCTAATGGAAGAAACTGAATATGAGATGATGTTACAGGACCATGTACATAAAGTGTTGATTCTGAATCACCTTGTGGATTTAATGTAAGATTACCACTTGCACTTATATTACCCCTAACTACTAATGCTTCCGTTGGTGCTAAATCTCCAAAACCAACAGAACCACTATTAGTTAATAAAGCATAATTTTTTGTACCTCCGTCTGCGTGAAGGAAAGCTGCTCTATTTTCATCTGAAGTTCCTAATACTTCTCCATTAAATCCAGTTTTAATTCCAGTTCCTGCATTACCATTTATTCTAGCTGTTATTACATTTCCAGTTGTCCAAGCAGTTGAATCGGAATGTGCATCAATACATCTTCCAGAAGTTATATTACTTGAATGAACATCTAACACATCACCAGTTGTTACATTATATTCAATATCTGTTCTTTCTTCTAATTTTATGTCTCCACCATCAGCTCCAATTGTTAAATCACCAGCTGAACCTACTCGGAATGTTGCTCCGTTACTATCATCATATGAAAGTTTTAATTGTTGTCCTGTATTTGACATTATTTCAGTTTTATAATCTGGGGTAACAGTACCAACACCAAGTTTTCCACTTGTGTCTGCTGCTATTCCTACTGAATTTCCAAAATATGCTGAGGCAACTGGTGTTCCCGAATCAAGGTTTGTAAATTGTGTAGTTCCATTACTATAGTTTCCACTAACTATAAGTCCACTTGTTCTAACTTTAAGTCCAGCACCTCCGTGTGAATACATTGACATATAACTGGCTTTTGATCTTATCAATCCACCATCTATTACAAGATTACCACTTGCAGATATATTACCTTCTGAATGTATAAATCCACTTGAACTTACATTACCATAGAAGTAAGACATCTTACCTCTTTCATCTATTTGACTATCAAGAATTAATTGTGGAGTGTTAGAAGCGGCGTCATCACCAGCTGTATTATATGTAGAAAATCCTAATGAATAACTACTATTACCAATTCCTTCAGTTATTGATGCATCTCCATTTTGCCAAGTAATCTTCTTATTACTTCCCATATATAAATCTTGTGATAACTTTATACCACCTACGACATCTAATTCCTTTGTTGGATTATGTAGTCCTATACCAACTTTTCCACCATTTGTAATACTGAAATTAGATGCAGAAACATTTAAACTTCCTGTAAATTGATGTGTATCAGTTAAGTCATCACCAAATTGTGTATTACCTTCAGAATAAGATGTTGTCATATAAGTTGTAGATGAAGATATAATATATTGATCAGCTATTATAGCTCCACTAGCAGATATATTACCTTCTACGGTTAAAGCTTCTGGTGGTGTAACAGCTGTTTTACCAATACCAATCTTACCACTATTATCAACTCTAATTCTTGGATTACCATTTGTATAGAACAACATAGAAGAGTTTGCGGTAGTACCAATTCTCATAGTAGTATCACCTGATATATTAAGTCCAGCTGCTAATTGAGCTCCACCTTCGTTATCACCAATTTTTAAAGTATAATTATTGGCGTGAGTTTTAATAACTAATTTTTCATCAGGAGAAACTCCACCAATTGCAACTTTTTCAGTACCATTATGTGCCATTTTAGTTCCAACTGAACTTAAATTTAGTTTTTCTACAGTACCATTAACAAAAGTAGTTTCACCATTTTTAATAGTTATTAGATTATCAGCTGTTCCACTTGTACCATCTCTTTTTAATGTTACATCATTACTTCCATAACTTCCAAACATATCACCATCAGTAACTATTCCCCTATTAAAATAAAATGTTGCATTGTCTGTTTCAATATGTCCAAAAGAAGTATTTTTTGTACCTAATCTGATATATCCTTCTTGGTTCTTAACCTCTAATTGTCCTTTATTTGTAGATGTCTGATACATACCAAGACTAATTTCATCTAATCTTGTTGGAGTATTAACTGTTCCTCCTAAATTAATTGCTCCACTTGCAGTTATATTACCTTGAACATGCAATCTTTCTTGTGGATTTGTATTTCCGACACCAAGATTTCCAGTAGAAGCTGAAAGAATCATTCCAGTTGGCATTTCTGATGAAGTAGCTTCTGTTAGAAGTCTACCATCATTTGTTTTAGCGTAATGCCATTTGTGTCCAGCGTTATCTGAATAGAAATAAACTTGTCCTTGCCATTCTGAACCACTTATTGGTCCAAGACTTCTTCGTTGCCAAGATATTCTTGGGTCGTTGTTAGCAGCTGCAGCTCCAATATTAAATGCTTGTTGGAATGAATGCCAAGTGTGTTTAGTATGAGTTGGAGCATCAGTACCAGCACTTCCACTTAATGCTCTGGCGGTTAATTTAATTCCTGCTCCATTATAATCAGCGTGTCCTGCTCCATCTAAATGTAACCAAGGCTTTGTCGCACCACTAATATGAAGTTCATCTGTTGGGGCTGTAGTTCCAATTCCAATTTTATCTGTATGAGTTATATGTAAAGTTTTATTACTACTATTACTACTTAATGATAATCCACCATTACCTACATTATATATGGAAGCTATTGCACTTCCAACATCAAATTTAATATTACCACTATTATCAATTCTAAATCTTTGGTCGTTGTTTATTTTTGCATCTAATATATGACCACTTGAAGAACCAGATATGTAAATATATGGAATAGTTCCACCATCTTGTCTAACATCAAGTGCTGCAGTTGGATGTTTATCAGCTGTTTTTGAGAAATCTATACCAACTCTTGAACCACTTATAACTAATCCATAATCACTTAAATGTGAAGAAAATCTAATATTTCCTGTACTATTTGTTATATTTTTTCCAGCAGTTGCTGAAGTTTTCCAATCTCTATAAGATATATAATTTGAAGAATAATCTGGACCACTTGTTGGCCACGCTAATCTATAATCACTTTCAGTATATCCACTAAATACCATATGTCCAGCTGCATCTGATACGATACCAGCAGTTGTTGAAGGTGAATTTGTTCCAAGTCCAACGGTATTACCACTTGCATCTACAAAAAGAGTTCCACCATCAACTTCAGTATCTACACCATTTCCGTGATTTATTTTTAATGTTGCTCCGGTGTGATTTAATGTTCCAGCAGAAACATCATATTTTAATCTTCTTGCTCCGTCATATATTTCTAAATCACCAACTGCTCTCAATGCTTTGCTTGTACTTATATCACCTGCTACTTCTAAACTTAAAGCTCCATCTGATAGTTGTGGGTCGGATATTCCAATACCCATACCATTATCAGTAACATACACTCTATCTGAACCACCAGTTCTGACTTTAAATTTATTAGCTCCATTGAATCCAAATTTTGTATCTCTGTCACCATTATGAAGAATATAATCATCTATGGCTACTGAATCACCACCTTCTACTTGTAATGGACTTATTGGATTTGTTGTTCCAATACCAACTCTTCCACTTGCAGATACATTTAATATTTTATTACTTGTTCCGTCTGCATTTACTTGTGTAAATTCAAGTGTTCCATCTTTAAATGTTTGTCTGAACATATAGTGGTCTGGATTAGTATTATCTTTATTACCAAACCATAATGAACCTGATTTGTTAGAATTTATAATAACAGCGGGATGAGAACCAGATACTTCAAGTATTGCTGAATGTCCTGCGTTCCAAGCGTTATATTGTCCTGCAATAGTTCTTCCAGGTTTTTCTGTTCCTATACCAAGTGCAACTTTACCATAATTATTACCTTTTTTGTATCCCAACATAAAGTTAATAGGTTCAACTGAACCAATGTCAAATGCATCACTTGAAGAAAATGCAGTATGGATACTTCCAGAAAATGAGTGAATATCATCTGGTGAATCACCAAGTTTGTTTGAACCACTTGCGTATGCTATAGAAGAAGATGTAAATGTTTTATGATATTCTAATGCAGTTACGATACCAGTAACATCAACTTTTCCATCAACTTTTGCATTACCATTAACATTCAACTGATGTTCATCAGTTGCCTTTATTCCAATACCTAATGATCTACTTACATATGTATCACCTGAACTACTTACTTGTAATAATAAATCTTCTTGTCCAGGAACTTCTGTTATTTTCTTTCTCCAAACATTAAGACTATTATCCCATTCACCACCTTGACCCTTACCAGTAAATAGATTAACTGATTTATCCGTGTCTTCTACACCAAATCTTAATCCTTTTGGATTTTCAGAATATGAAGCTCCGATTCCACCAACAATAGTACTACCATTAACTAATTTTAATCCTAATCTTTCAGTTGGATTTTCAAATGAATAATAATCTGTATTATCTGGTTCAATTCTAACATTACCACCACTAACATGCAATAATTCCCTTCCATAGAATGCAGACGCTGAATTTGGAGCTATCTTAATACTATTTTTTGAAATATCATTGTTTTCAGGACGACTTGCTGACATTTCTAACATCATAGAATCTGCTATAACAAAATGTAACTGGTCATTATCTGTATT
>CEVZ01431628.1_pt1 | contig 13355 bp, 13 predicted proteins | sample 361371 | NCBI WGS metagenome assembly CEVZ01 (sample SAMEA2620217, study PRJEB7988) | marine metagenome | isolation source: saline water (ENVO:00002010), including
TTGGGGCAACGGTTAAATACAAAGAAAAATAAATATGTAGTATGGCCGAAGAATCCACACTCGATTCAGACATCAATGATGAAATTGTTGAGTCATCGGATGAAACAACACCTTTGTTGGATGAATGGGCATCTTACATTTTGAGCCGAAGGGAACAATATGCAAATGAAAGGCGAGCAATTATTGGGAGAGAATACGATTCCAATAAAAGGTCATGGGATGCTTTGATTGAACGAGAATGGATGGTGATGGAAGAAAGATTACGAGGTGGCTTGGGAGTGGAGAGAGAGGTGAGAAATTACTTTGGCGATTCCTTTTTCAAGGATGATAAAGAACTTCTTGCAGAAGTTATCGAAATGACTGCACAATTTCCTACTACGAGAATCAATTTAGGAAAAAGAGAAAGAGAATTGAAAATATACACCTTTGAAGATTTTTTGATGTTGTCTAATCAAGGAATATTTAGGGAAGATTATTTTATTCTTGACCCTCAAAGCAAATGGAAGCGAAAAATCTCAGAGAGCCTAAGTTCCTATGGTTTTGAAAATACACAATCACTCATTATGGAAGGGGAGAAATATTATGTTATCGGAAAAAGAGAATAAGATGAGTAATCGAGATTATTGGGTCGATTTCTCTGATAATTCAGCCAAGTTTCTGACGGCTAAACAAATTACTGCTTACATTGTTATTATTGCCCTTTGTGTGCAGATTATTGGATTGCTTATCACACCCAATGATATGCTTATTTGGAATGCACTCACATTCATTATTGCCACGAATCTTGGCGCAGTAATTTTAGCCATCCACGCTCAAAAATCGGCAGACGATATACGGGAAATGTATAGGGTAGCATTTAACGCTGATTTTTACCATACTCTTCATATCCTTACGACTTTGAAGATTGCGATTGAGAGAGAAGCAGATAGGGAAGGAATCTCACTCCAACAAGAGGTAGATAATCTCGGAATGGATTCTTATTCTGTAATTAGAGGATATATGAAATCCTTTGCAGAACATTACCATTTATCTGAACAGGAAGAGAAGAAGGAAGAAAAAGTAGAAATGCCAAACTACGATGATGAGTCGGAATTGTTCAATGAATGACCCAAAGGTTAATTACTCTGATTGAATAATTTCTAATTGTGAAATCTAAATTGAATATTTTTCTTTATTTTTATTCCCTTATTTTACTATCTTTGATTTATGTGGTGTGGAATTGGCCTTACACTCCTGAAGATGCCCTTCACGACATCGAAAAGTTAGGCGCATGGGGGATACTACTCGATGTGTGTTTTTTACTCCCTATCGTGGTATGGTGGCGAAATAAGCGAATAAGGAAAACCGAAAGCCTTATCTATCAGCGCAACGAGTCCAAATAACAGGTGATGTTTAATGGCTAATCAAAATCCGCAACCTGAGATTTACACCACGAAGCATTTCTTCGATGGAACTGATGAAGGTAGTCAAAATACTCAAACTATCTATACTCAGCAAGCAAATAACGAAGAAGTGAGGATTTATGGATTCAGGGCAATCGTATCAACGCAAGCAGGTGCAGTTAATTTGGCGACCAATGCTCAAGCAAGTGATTTCGATATTTCAATCCAAGTAGGAAACTCAAGTGTTCCTTATGGTTCATTTAACCTTTCACCAATTATGGCAAGCGATACGCTCTCATTTACTTTCGCTTGTCCGATTCTTGTTTTATTCAATCAACCAATTTCGGTTAAGGTAACACAGAGGCAAAGCACCACAACTACGGCAATTGTTAAAATTAGTTTTGATGCTGAATTGTCGCTACAACAAGTGAACTGCTTACCCGGTCAGGCTCAATTCCCAAGAGGTGCATAATTATGGTAAATCAAGACCCACAACCTGAAATCTATTCAACTGTATCGGCTTTCGGTGCGGCATCCCCTCAGAATACATTGGTTAGCACAAACATCAATACATTCCAAGCGGCAAATGAAGAAGTCAGAATCTATGCTATTGCCGTAGAAATCGTAGATAATACTGCGGCAGAAGCAGATGTAGCCGCAACATACAATAATTTCGACCTACAAATCCAAGCAGGTGTAAATCCCGTTCCAACCAATTATTTCGATATTGGTGCGGCCGCACTTTCACGAACAAAACTCATTGAATTAACTTGTCCTGTTGTTATCAAGTTCAAGCAACCTTTGAATGTGAATGTTCGATGGTCGCCTACAACTGCAACAAACTTAGGTGCGGCTACAAATGTAAAGGTTAAGTTGATTGGAGAAATAGGAGTGCAAAAAATAGTAGGGTGATAATATGGCAAATCAAAATCCACAACCATCAATGCTAACCGCAAGGTTCAATATAGGAAACGGCACTTATGCCGTTGGAACAACATTTACACAAACAATTACTACTCAACAGGCTTACAATGAAGTCATCTATGTTTATGGTTTGAATGTTCAAGCCTTACTCGATGCAGGTTCTACGACTATTGGGGCGCAAGACGACCAATGGGATATTCAAATCACAAGTGGGCCTAATTCTGTGCCAACTAATGATTTTTCATTTGAGTATATTTACGACAGGCAAGATAAGACACTCGCATTCTCAAGCCCTATTGTTGTTACACACCGACAACCACTTCAGGTTCACTTGGAAAGAACAGGGGATGGGGCGGCAATTGCGGCTGACCTGACTGTTGTTGTGAATCTAATTGGTGAATTGGTGGTAATGGCTTAGAGGTGAAATAGAATGAGTCAGAATGATAAGCAAAGGGACATCAAAAGACCCTATCGAAAAAAGGCATTCCAAACAGGATATTCCTTGATTACTGATACTACTGATTCTACTCCAAGACCTTTGAGTTCATATTCAACTACGGAAACTTTGGCAACTGCCCCCGTAAGGCCGGGTATTGACCCTCAGACCTATCAAAAGATGACTCGACCTGCCGTTGAGAGCCTTGAGTTCACTCATGCTCTTGATACCGCAAGATACCCCTGGAATACTGTTCCTAAGCCCGATTCATCCAACTTGATTGCGAGGCAAAAGGTTAATTTTGCGGCCGCACCTGCGGGAGTTGGAAACTTAGCAGTCGGTGATTGGTATGATGTTCTTGTAGTGAATGTATCAGGTATTGCAGGTTCGCAAACAGTAACAGGAACAGGTAGCCCACCACCACCACAACCTGCTTTAACACAGATTCCACTTGCACCACAAAGTAATGATGATGCAACAGGTGGCAATCAGAGATTCCCGAATCAAGGTGGTAGTTCAGTAGCAGGTGTCGCAACAACAACAGTTCAAAAGATTAGTGCTGATGAGATTTACAGAATCTCAACTTTCGGCCACACAGAAGGCACAGGAACAGGCGTGAAATATCAGATTTGGGTTGATGGTTCACTCTTTATGGAGTGGGAAGATTTCCAATGGTCGCCTATTGTGCCAAGAGTAAATCAATGGCATTTCGACCAACCGATTACCGTAACTGAACAAATCGTATTCAGAGTATTCAATACTGCGGCCGCTTCAGGTGTTCAAGCAGGTGTAATTGAGGCTTGTTTCGCAGGTTGGACTGAACAATTCACAGGTTATACTGATGTTTCCTATCAGCAATTAACACCAACTAACAACTAATTATAGATTTGCGTTAAGCATAAACTTTATTAGGCATGAAGAAAATATATGAATTATGTCGGGTCAATTCTCAGGAACAGATGCGGGTAATGCTAACCTAACCATTACTGATGGCACAGATACAGGATATGGTATCAACAAGATTATCGTTTCTGCGGGAACTCTATCAGGGATTGGAAACGGACAATGCACAATCTCCACAGGCGGTGGCGGTGGTGGTAGCGTAAGCATCACCACACCGGGAAGCGTTAATGGTATCACTCTAACGGCTTCACCTTCGCCCATTACAGGAACAGGAACTATCACTATTGGTGGAACATTAGCCATCAACAATGATGATTGGAGTGGAACTGACCTTGCCGTTGCTAATGGAGGCACAGGGGCTTCAAATGCGGCAGATGCAAGAACAAATCTCGGTGCGGCAAGTTCAGGCTCAAACTCCGACATTACAGAATTAACAGGATTAACAACTGACCTTTCGGTTGCTCAAGGAGGAACAGGGGCGGGAACATTCACAAACAATGGTGTTTTGATTGGTGCGGGAACAAGTGCAGTATCGGCTTCAGCAGGGTTGGTGTTTGACCCATCTGCTTCAGGTGGAGGAATCTCAGGCTCAGGGGAACTGACTTTAGGAACGGATGGCAGAATTGATTTAGGGAGAGGCCCTGCGGGGAATGCAGGGGGTTCAATAACAGGAGGTGTAATTGATGGTGGGACTTATCCTACGGCTATTGATAAATGTTTCATTACCTCAAGGACTACATCAAGGACAGGTGATTTTAATGCTGATGTAAGCACATACGGCTCAGGTGAAATCAATTTTTGTGATACATCAAGTAATAGTATAACAGTTACATTACCTCAAACCGCAGGTGCAGGGGGTCAATTGGTGGTTATCAAAACAGATGCCGCTAACACTTTAACGGTTCAAAGCCATAATGGAAGTGCTACTGTCGTGAATGGTGCGGCAAGTGTATCAACCACTACTGCATACAAAGCCTTCACCATCGTTTGTGATGGAACTGCGGGAACTTCTAATTGGTATGTAATTGGAGTTTGAGAGGTGATTAAAATATGTTGCCTTCAATGTATGGTTGTTCAGCACAACAAGATTCAGGGCCTTCATACACCCTCACAATTGACTCAGTTACTTTTGTTACACAAAGATATGGGACAACCATAGCCGATGTTACTCCGATTGGTGCAAGTGAGAAAATAACTACGATATTGAATGGAGATAATTCCTTTACATTTGGTGCTGATGGATTGGCACAATACTATTCAAACTCAAATACTTCACAACAAGTTTTCCATTCAATGCAAGTAGGTTATAGTGCTAATTTCGATACAAGTGTATTACCTGCTGATGGTTCTTGCACATTTACCTTTGAAACCACAATGGGGAATGCACCTGCCGATTCAGGACTAAGCACATGGCCTCTTGAGGGAAATGTGAGTGGTTCGTTCTTACCTTCATCCGCTAAGGAAGATGGAGTTATCATTACACCTGAAGGTATGACTCAAGCGGAGGTTTATCCCAACCCTCCTGTTGTGGGGGAAGATAATATCGGCCTTCAAAATAAAGTGTTAGTCAAAGGTGGAGGTTCAACAAACTCCAATAATACCAATAATTTAGCATTTATTCCGTTTGCCGCACAAAACTTAGGCACTTCTTCATCATTCGACCTTGTAATTAAAATCAAGTTGGCTGATGGAAGCACAGTTTCAAGCCCTGCTCAAACCATAACTATCCCTGCGGGCGCAGTAAAAACCAACCTTGTAGCGGGATTAGGAATCAATTCATACACCACCACAACTGCGGGATATGGTGAGCAACTTGCAGGTGCGGGTGTTACTAATCCTGTGGTTGCGATAGACCCTTCACAAGTTCTTGTTTCAGCCCTCAATACGGCAAACTCATTTACAACGCCCAATGTAGATGTAGGTATTGGAATGGCACAAGGATACCAAAACCCACCTGCCGACATAGCAAATCAAGTTTTACATTCTTGGCAGGTCAATTTAGATACTTCACAACTTACTTTATCTGATTACCCTGCCTCTGCCTTGATTGTTCAGTATCTTTTCTCATGGGATGCTGATGCAACCAATATTAGTCCCGGCGATGGAATCTTTTGGGATGCAGAAACAGGTGAGGCGAGCATTCCTTCAGGTAATGTCGGAAGCGTTTTCACAATAACTGCTGACGATGAATTAGATAGTATCAATACTGATACCTTAATTCCTTTCGCTTCTATCGACTTCCCCATCATAGGTGATTCCAACCGAGATTACAATACTTCATGGAAAGCCTTTTCCCCTTCACTTGAAGCACCTGTTAGTGATAATTATATAGTAAATCTACAAGTTAGGATACAAAAAACAGATGGGTCATTTACTGAATCTCCTGTTGTGGCTTTGAGAATCACAGATAATGGCGTTGTCCCTCAAATGACTCTTTAGACAAAACCTTAACAGTCGGAACACCTATACGATGGGTATGGCTCAAGATGAGATTTTGTATCTGAAAGAGAGTATGGCAGACATACTTGAAGTTCTTGATATTCTGCATAAGAAGGTCGGTGAGTTGAGTGAAGAAATTGTGCTACTCAGAAGGCAAATCAACGCTCAAATGAGTCAGAAATCAAAACAGAATAATGATGATGAAGGAAATATGTATCAGTAAAGTTCATATATCAGTTCGACAAAAATAACCGTATGGGTAGTATTCAGATAAAGAAAATGAAAATATCTGATTTGCCTGAAGTGTATGAATTACATCAAAAAACTTTCCCAAACCCTGCAAGGCCGAGATATTACGAACCCTTAGTTACTAACAAAGATGCACCTTGTTATGTAGCCAAAGATGACGATGATGAGGTTGTAGGATTTATCGCAACTCGGATGGTTGGTTTCATTAGGAGAGATAATTTAACTGCGAATTACAATCCTCCTCACCTGATTGTAGTTGCTCTTGCCGTTGTCGATGCTGAGGATAACAAATATGAAGTGAACAAGATTAAAGAAAAACTCCTTAATGCCCTATTGGTTCAAGTGCGGATTGGGGGTTATGGTTATATTCAGGCTGATATGAGGACATCGCAAGAAGAAAGTATCAATGTATTTACTGAGCATGGTTTTGAGAAGAAGAGTGCAGGTAAATATCAAGATGGAGAAGATAAGGTCAGGATGAAATATGTGTTTGATTTAGAGGTTAAATCCACAACATTTAGAATCGAAAAGGCCACATATCAACACCTGAGTAGAGTCCGAATGTTGCACAATGAGTATATCACCGCACAAAAGGATTATGGGTATTTTGCTCGGATTTTGAAAAGGAAGGGGAGTGTTTTATTGGTGGCATTAGATGAATATGGTAGGGTGGTCGGATATTTAGCCGCAAGGAGGCAACATAAAATAACTGATGATGAAACAACTCCTTACACTTACCTTAATTTTGTTTCTATGGCCGTTGATAAAGGGGCGAGAGGTAGAGGATTAGGGGCAATATTAGTCGAGAGTATGATTTCTGAAGCGAAGGAAAGTGATGTTGAAGTAATCTTCGGTCATGTAAGAGAAACGAATACTAAAGCAAGAGAATTGTATCGAAAATTAGGATTCAAGGAAAAAAAGATTGGAAATTACAAGGATACAGAAGAAGAAAAATATATGATAAAAAAGCGAATCAGGCTACCTTCGGTCAGACCTTATGTGAAACCCACTCTGAAAAACGGTGCTTTTGTAGCCGTAGGATACATCCTTAGAGGACTTCAAAATAATGATGATTGATTTTTTTCCCCATCGTCAAAGGATTGAGATACCCATACGCTAACGAGCCTGTGTAATTCTTCAGTATAGGAGTTGCATCCATACCTCTCTACGAGTTCATCCATCAATGCCCCATATTTATTAACTGAACCTTTTGATACCGTAAGTATAATTTTTCCCGGACATAAAACCTTGATTGGCTTCCCACTAAAGGCATCTATTCTCTCATCGACAACTGTTGTGCATTTGCCCGTCAATGGTGGCCTTCGATAAGATTGATTACATTGTGTGCATCTAACTTTTTGTTGCCCGTATGCTCTCAGATTACCTCTCATGTCCCTAATCAGGTGTCTATCAATCAATCTACTTGCTTGGTCGGTATTATCAACTGCAATTAGTGTATCTCCGAGTGCGAACTGTGCCATCGTTTTTTGTTTCATTGATTCAAGAGTATTGTATGGATTATCTTGAGGTGATTCAGCACAATCATCTGTATCGTGGGTAAATCCGAAACCATCCATTTCTGCATCCGTTCCAAGCACCGACTCAACAGTAATTATCCCATAATCGTGAGCCTCTTTAGCCTTGATAAACTTCTGTGTAGCATCGTAAAACTCAAGTGGATATTCCCACCCAATATCTACATTCAAGGCTTCCTTATCAATTTCTGAAGGGTTGATTTTAGTTGTGAGAATCAAGGGGGCATCCATTTGCCCGCCCCTTGTTGTTGCCAAGAACTTCCTACTGAAATTAATAAGTCCATCCAATAAGAACATAACACAATCAATATCACCATCACAATTTCTCCTCTTAGCCGCATGGAAAAATGGATGTCCGTAATGTCCCTTTATGGATGATACTCCAATCATCCTACAAAGAATCGCACCCGATGTATGTGGTGCAAGACCCATCATCAAATGCCCGAATAAATCCTCAATTGTTTCGGCATTATAGTATGGTTCTAAACCATAAAGTGAAACCAATAGGTCATCAATAAACTTAGATGTATTTAGTAATTCCTCTGCTATAATTGAAGAAACTACAATATCTTGTGGTTTCAATTCTACTACCTCCTCAACTGATTTTACATCATAACCAAGTTCTTGAGCCTTTTCAAGAGATAACCCTATCTCCGCAGGTTTGAAATGAGTCATCGTTATATCTACCATATCAAATCTAACTGTGCCATCTCTAAATACTGAGATGTTATTCCTATGCCTCAATATTCCTTTCGCAAGATTCTCAGGCACTTTTTCTGCACTCGTCATACCTTTGACTCCTTTGATTGGAGGATTATTAGTAGTGTTGGTTTTCCTTTTGGCCTCTCTCCACAATTCGCCCCAATCTAATTTTCTTTTCTCAATATCTTTGAATGTTGTTTCCTTACCATCATAAACTCCCTCAATAGTTTCAGTCCCATCATCTGACTCTCGGATTCCTATATGCACTTCCTCATCTAATGAAATCAAATCCACTACCTTTCTTTGTGCGCCAACATTGAAACCGACAGGAAATAAACTATGAATTGAAGGTTTCATTTCTCTAAGTTTTGCCCCTTCAGGCTTACCCATCCTCGCACCTACTCGATATGTAGTCGGTGTCCTAATCTCGACAGGCAATATCTTATTAACTAAATCGAGCGCACTCGACCCTTCTATTTCACCCACATGAGTTTTCAATAATTTGTGAAGGTGTAATATCAGATAGGATTTATCTCCAATCAGATAATATTTCCCATTTTTCAATTCTACATCTATGCACAATCTATATGCCAACTCTAAAGCATCTTCACTAATTTCTATTGAACCTTCACCGCATACGGATATGGATAATGAATCGTTCAATCTTATCAATTCCTGAGCCGATAAATCTGATAGGAAAGGAACATATTTTGGATTAAGTGGAATCTGATTTTCTTTGGCTTGCATATAGGTTTCTGTAAAGTTATCACAAACCCTTAATGATTTCCCTTCCAATAATGCCTTATGATAATCGCCATTGTAAGGACTTGGTATCAACGGATGGTTATTCTCAATGAACTCACCCACAGGTATCAAAATCTCTCCCAAATCCCAAACCTTTTCAATCGGCCAATCGGAGTCCGTAGCAAGCCCCTCCTCTAAATCTTGATTCGATTTCAACCGTTTAGCAGACCCGTCTTTGAATTGAACATAAGGTGGGTCTATTTCTGTGCAGGGGGTTAGGACAGTAGCCTTGCCGGGCCTCTCATATTTTATTTGAGTTCCAATAATAATGAACGAATTAAGAACTCTCATCGTAAGTGGGTGAATAGAAGTTGTGGCTAATCCTCCGAGCCTACTTCTACCATATCTCAATCGGAATCCTCCCACATTCATAGGTTGGCTAAACACAGGTCGCCCTGCCAAGACATCTCCAAGATATTTGTAATCAGGTTTGATTTGTGCATCATCGTTATCCTCTCCACCCTTCTTGATAAACTCTCTCAACCAATCCCATCCATCAAGTTCAAGAGCATCTACATATTTCATAATTTTAGGTGCTTTCAACACTAAGCCCTCACACATTACAAGAATGCTTCCTTCCCTAACTTTATTGGTAGGAACTCTTTTCAAATCCCTTTGACCTGAAACTTCTTGACCTACGCCTTCACCGTCAATGTAAATAGGACACTCTTTCGCAATTATTTCAAGTTGAGGATTACTTGGCCTGTATTGCAGTCCTCTACCGTAGAAACTAACTTCTTCTTTGTATCTCTCTACTTCCTCAAAAGTCATTATCGGTTTATCAATATCAAACATCCTTCTGAGAATATCAGCAATTAGAACTGAAAGTGCTTGACCCGTTCCCCCTGCTGACCGAATTGGCCCTGCAAATGATATGGCTACACATTCAGAACCATCCTCATTTTCCATCAATTTAGCAGACACTACACCTTCAAGTGGTGCAACCAAAATGCCCTCAGTCAAAACCGCTAAACCTGCACAAACTCCATGATATATTGAATCCGCAATTTGTTGTTTGTTGTTGTATTCTTCCAATTTGCTAAACTCTTGAAGTGTTTCATTGAAATGAGGTATTTCAAGATATTCATAAGTTCTTCCTTTCTGACCGCAAACGAAACAATCTTCTGTTTTCCATTCTCCTTTTTTGATTATTCCTGTGCCACTACAAACAGGACACTTTTTTCCCACACCATAGAGATAAGTTTCTGCCGCAACTATTTTACCAATCTCAAGTGCCACTAATTCTCTATTACCATCGAAGTTTTTAGTCAATTCTCTGATTTGATTGGCCGTATCTCTCGGATGTAAAAAATCCAACAACTGTTGAGTCCTATCAGCCAAATCATGTGCTTGAGGTATCTCGACTGTTAGTTTGGGGTCGAAACCTTTACTTCGTGCTTGATTAGCAATCTCATAAACTTCATCACAATTTTGTTGAAGTTTTTTAATGTAATCCTGATACCCCATAACCTTGAGTATGCTAAACACCTATTTCAAGGTATCCACCGACATATTTATTTATCAAAAGCATAAAATGAGAAATATGCCTCTTATCCCAATGGCGATTCAACAAGGGATGTCTGCTACTTCATTCATCATTATGACCTTGAAAACCAACCCATTAGGGATGTTAGGTGTTTTCACAGTCGCAGATATGGGAATAAGAAAATATTATTCACAAAACAAAATCGCAATAAAGAATAATTTTACGATTGCGATGGGTGCATTAGCAACTACTCTCATTACAGGGCCATTCTTGATTGAGTGGAGTAAAAGTATTTACTATTACATCAATGATAAAATCGTAGATATTAGCGATGATTTCTTCAACTACTCATCAGCACTCGGTATGGGATAATTGCTTAGTTCTCTAATGCAAATCGGGCAAGTCATAGGTCTGCCATCCGTATAATGTTCAACTGCCCAAGTTCGTTTAATCCAATCATACATTTTTTCTTGTTCAGGAACAAATCCAACTCTTTTAGTGTAATAATCCCTTAATTGACCCCAAGTTGTCTTAACCATGTTATCCTCTTCTACCTCATCCTTCACCTCTTCAGGTTTTTTGAGAGTGTTAGGAAATTGGTATCCTGACTCAGCATAATTTAAGGGGTAAATCCTTTCACCCTTTACAGAATCTTTCTTTGCTTTCCTCCAATTGATTTCGTCTTGTTTAGACCAACCCATCGCAGTCCGAGCATCTTTCGTGGGTCTTATCAATCTATCTCCATAACCTGTATAGCCATAACTACTATAATTCGCTTCAAAGGATACACTTTCGCCCTTCACCAAATCCAACGCCTCATCGTAATTTTGTGCCTTTCCTGTGGCGATTAGTTCATCAATTTTTTTCATCACTTCGCCCCTTCCTTTGCCCGCAGGGATGTTTAATTCTGTGAAAACCTTCATGGCGAAACCTTTAGGTCTTTGCCCTACTTTTTCTTTTCTCGCATTCACTTCGTTTTTCACTTTTTCAATATATTCTAATCGTGCATCTAATTCATCATCGTGCATCCCCATGCTATCCGCAAAAATCACCTCAAGTAATAGAGGGTAGTAAGGGTTGTTCGCCATCTCAGCAACCTTCGATGGTTTTTTCATTTCCCAAAATTGCTGAAGATGTTTTTCCGTAGTCCATGCAAGAGCCTTTAGTTCTTGATTAGAAAATTGGAACGGCTTCACTTTGTATCTTTCTAAAATCAATTCGCTACCAACTTTATCATGCCCATAATAGGTGTGATATTGACCTTGCCATTCAGCAGTTTCAGGTTTAGCGATGTCGTGGAATAAAGTTGCCCACCCACCCAATTCAGTCCTACTTGGAAGAGTAGTAAAGGTTTCAAATGTCTTGAGGTAGTGATTATACACATTCCCTTCAGGATGATATTTCAGGTTGTGTTGATATTGCTTGAGATTCCTTAATTCAGGCATAAGTTGAGGCAATATTCCTGTTTCCATCAACATTTTGAATCCATTTGGATAATACAAAACCTTCCCTACTTCTATTCTCAACCTATTTGGTGAAAGAGAACTGACTAATTCTACATTCTCTCTTATAGCCTTTTCGGTTTCACTATCAAGAGTAAAACCAAATCGAACTGTGAATCTGATGGCTCTAATCATTCGTAAGGCATCTTCTTGGAATCTCTCATGTGGATTACCAACGGCTCTTACAATGCCTTTTTCCAAATCTTCTCTACCATTCATGGGGTCGAAAATCTTTCCATCTTTATCCATCCCCATTGAATTGATTGTAATATCTCGTCTTGATGAATCTTCAGTAAAGGTTTCCGCAGGGATAGCAATAGGTTTAGCCCTATTACCATCTTCGTATCCTAATTCTGCTCGATAAGTCGTTATCTCAACTTGCTCGCCATCAGGAGTCAAAATCAAACTTGTTAATGCCCTTCTTGCTTGCTCACCTTCTGCGCCCATGATATAGGTGTATCCTTCCATCGAATCTACTACTTTTTGAACCTCGTCAGGTGTGGCATTCGTGGCTAAATCATAATCTTTAGGTGTGAATCCTAACAATTTATCTCTGACCGCACCTCCTACGATTAAAGCCTCATACCCTTGATTTTCAAGAGTATCCATCAATGTGTATATTGGTTTTGGTATCATTGACTAATCACCCATGACGGAATATTTGAATGGTTGGAATCCTTCAATCGCTGAGGATTCAATCAAATCTTCAGGAGTATAGTCGCTTAGTTCTTGGTTCGGAGTGTAAGGTGATTGAAATGATTCGCCATAATATTCTACACTACCCATGCAATATTCGCACCATTGGTCGGGATAAGCAAAATGCCTTTCGGCTTGTTGCCTTGTTTCAAATGTAGCAACTGCACTATGTTTTTCACAAATCAGCATCCACCCTTCCTCTTCACTTGCTTCAATTCCCGGTGCGACAAGGCTAACTTTATTTCCTGTTCTTCTGTTTTTTCTTGTGATGTAAGTGTCTGAATCAAAGGTTTCAGC
>CEVZ01042413.1_pt1 | contig 13339 bp, 9 predicted proteins | sample 361371 | NCBI WGS metagenome assembly CEVZ01 (sample SAMEA2620217, study PRJEB7988) | marine metagenome | isolation source: saline water (ENVO:00002010), including
CTAGAAATATTTAGGCCAACTCCAGTTTCTGTAACATTGAGCGCAATATCCCCCTCTTCGCTAAAAAAGGTTGGCATTTGGAGTTGTTCAGGTTGAATTTTGTTAAACGGCATACTACAATAGATTATCTTTTATAGATTACACAAATTCAATGAAATTTACGCTTTATAAACCCAACTCTAAAAATACGGGGTCAGCATTTAGTTTTGACTTGACGAAAGACAAAAAACAAAATGCAGTTCTGTATGTATCCATGATACAACAACACAGTTGGAACGATCAGTCAAAGAATGGCTCCTTTAAGGAAAACGCTAAAAATCCAGAAAAATCTGGAACTATTAAATTTTCTGCCACTGAAGCTGGAGAAATTCTGTCGTCACTCAAGACGCGAATTCCGTTTGTAGCCTTTCATCGCAAGGGGGATGACACTACTATTATCAGGTTTACACCGTGGGACAAAAAAAGAAAAATCAAAGTTCAGGATGGCGACAAGTTTTACGACACTCCCGCTTTCGGACTAAGCGTATGCAGGAATTCCAGCCAAACCTTTAAGCTGCCCTTGGAGGCAGGAGAAACCGAAGCTCTAGCCGAGCTTCTAAAACTATATATTCGCGAATCATTTATTCAACAACCCTATGAAGCAAAAACGTCTTATACCAAAAAAGAAGAAATCAAAGAAGAAATCGAAGACGACGACGTTCCCTTCTAAACTAAAAGTTTTAGTTCACTCCAACCATAGCCGCATGGTTACAGGATTTGGGAAGAACACCAAAAATGTGCTTTTGGCGCTTCATGAAGACCCTGATATAGAGGTCATAGAAGCAGCCAATGGCGTAAATTTAGGAGCCAATCTGATGACGCCTTGGAAGTCCTACGGAACTGGTCTCGCAGATAAAAACAAACTGGAAGCAATTAAAGATGATCCACTTAAGCAAAGGTGTGCGGCATACGGAGGTTACACAATTGATGAAATAATAGAAGACTGCAAGCCCGATGTTTATTTGGGTATTGAGGATATATGGGCTTTCCAAGCTTATGAAACCAAACCTTGGTGGAATAAAATAAATAAGGTTTTATGGACAACTTTGGATAGTCTCCCTATTCTGGATCAAGCGTTGGATATGGCCCCAAAATGCGATAAATTTTTGGTGTGGGCATCGTTTGCTGAAAAAGAAATGAAGCGTCTAGGACACGAAGGAGTGGAGACTCTCCACGGAGCAGTTGATTACAACCATTTCAAACCGTTAGATAATAAAGAACAAATTAAGGCTAAATTCGGTCTTCAAGGTTTTTATGTAATTGGCTTTGTGTTTAAAAATCAGTTAAGAAAATCTGTTCCGAACTTACTTGATGGATTTAAAATCTTTAAAAAGGAGAATCCAGACCTAAAACCAAAGCTGCTGCTTCATACGGATTGGGGAGAAAAGGGCGCTAATAATTGGGACATCCCTAGATATTTGAAAGAAAAAGAAATCGATCAAGATGATGTTCTTGCAACCTACATTTGTCACACTTGCGACTTCTATTCGGTAGCGCCATATCAAGGTGAAGATAAAACCTGCCCTTCTTGCGGAACTGAAAAGGCTCTTAAGACCAAAAATAGCGCAAAAGGCGTTGGAGAAGAAGAATTAAATGAAATTTACAATTGCATGGATGTTTATTGCCACCCGTTTACGAGCGGAGGCCAAGAATTACCTGTTCAGGAAGCAAAGGCTGCTGGGTTAATAACCTTAGTAACAGATTATTCTTGTGGGACTGACTCTTGTTACGAACATCAAGGCGGTTTACCTTTAAAGTGGAATGAGTATAGAGAGCCTAGCACTCAATTTATTAAGGCATCTACTTGCCCCGAGGATATCGCGCTAAAGCTAAAAGAAGTTGCAGAAATGACCCCAGAAAAAACGCAAGAAATAATAAATAACGGAATTGATTACGTCAAAACGGAATTCTCAATAGAAACCACTATTAAAAAATTAAAAAAAATCCTTTTAAACCTTGAAAAACCAAAGCCAGAGAAAAAAACAGAGGAACAAGGCCAAAGCCAGCCCAAACCGCAAAACTTTGAGGACTTTTTAGACAAAGAGGCCGAGGATAGAATTTTAATAGTAATCCCCGAGTCTGCGGGTGATGTATTTATGACCACTTCTTTGTTACCATCGATCAAGAAAACATACCCCGATAAAGATATTTATTTTGCCACTAAAGCAGAATACATGAATATTCTAGATGGTAACCCCCATATACATAAAACTTTAGTATATCAGCCAGAGATGGAGAGTCTCCCCATGATGGAGGGAAGGCTGAATCATAAAGGCTATTTCGAAATTTGTTTCCTTCCGCACATAGGAACCCAAAGACATCTAGACTACCTTCACCAAGGTGATGCTGATAAAATAATGTTTGATATCCACTCACCAAATTATAATAAAGAACATGCACTTAATTGAAAGATATTCTCTTGCCACAGGGCTTAAAATAGACAACCCGACAATATCAGAACAGTTTTACCCAGTTGTTTGCGACAAATATGTCTGTTTCCATGCTTCGTCTAAAGATAATTTGAGAGATTATGATTATTGGGATGAAGTAAAATCATTATTAAAACCATTTTTTCAAAAACTTGGTCTAAAAACCCTTCAAATAGGTCTTGAGAAAGACCCAAGCCTAGAATGCGATATAGATTTGCGCGGCAAAACCAATATTAGACAAATGGCTTACGTTGTTAAGAAAAGCGAATTATTTGTGGGTGTAGATTCCTTTCCCGCTCACTTGGCTGGATTTTTTAATAAAAAAATGGTATCTATTTATTCAAACTCTTTTGCGGCTTGTGTGCGTCCATACTGGGGGAATCAGAAGAATCAAAAAATTATCGAAACAGACCGCCCCAATGGGGAGAAACCTTCCTTTTCTTTTAATGAAAACCCAAAAACGGTAAATAGAATAAAGCCTGAAAAAATCGCTCACGCCGTATTGGAGCTTTTAGGGGTGAAGGAAAAGCTTGGATATAAGACTCTTTTTGTGGGAGAACTTTGTAAGGAAAGTTGCGTAGAGGTTATCCCTACTCAAAGAACCTCTGTTGTTGCTGAAAAAATAGATGTAAGGATGGACAAAAGCCACAACGAGGACGCTCTGGCTCATATTTTAAAAAGAAATTCTGTAGAAGTAACAACCTCTAGGCCCATAAGCGAAAAACTACTCGCATCACGCCGCATTTCAAAAATAGTATATAGAAGCGATAAGTTTGATAAAGGATTTGTAAAATTAATAAAAAAATATGCGATAAAAAACGCACTTATTTGCACGGATAAAAAAAATGTATCAGCGCAAAGAGCGCAATTATTCGATTGTCTCATCAATGAAATTCAAGATGATGAAATAATCAAACAAAATAAAGCAAGATTCAAGGGGCATGATTTAAAGAAAGTAAAAGTTAAGAGCGGTAAAAAAATTGTTTGCGGCGACAGGGTTTACGAAACAGTCTATGATTTTAACGGCAAGAAAAATTCCGATGATTTTTTTCTTGACTTAGATTGGTTTATGGTTTATTCTGACACTAATGAGTGATAAAAAGATTTACGGCCCAGATATTTACAAGAGAAATGAGCATGGCTTGCTTGAAAACGTAGACTATACTTTTAATGAGGATGGTTCTATAGATTGGAGGGCTATGATTAAGCCAGAGTTCCTTTATCCCAATAAAGGATGGTTCGACGCTCGTAACAAACCAACCCCCAAAACAAGCGAGGGTTTAGATGACAAACAGCTTCTTATTATGCTTGGAGGCATCAAGGAATTAGCCAAGCTCAGAGGGTATTCTAGTATTGATTTTGAAGTAAATAATGTTTCAGATGGGTATGTAACCGCTAAATGTACTATTAGTTGGGCGGATAATTATGAAACTTCCCAAGAATATAACACTACTTATTCAGATGTGGCGAATGCCACTCTTGCTAACACAGATGCTTTTTGCGCCAAATTCCTAGAAACTATAGCTTGCAATAGAGCATTTGTGAGGTGCGTGAGAAATTACCTCAACATCCACATTGTTGGAGCAGATGAGATTGATAAATCTAGAGGTGCGGATAACGCCACCTCCGTGGAGTATGACGGTGGAGGAGGAGACTCTGGAAGCATGGCTATAACACCTTCAGGAACGCTTGAGAAGGCTTTGAAGGAAAAACATGAAATAGAGTCCTTTAAAGGGTTCAAAGAGCTTCTAAGAGCCTTGTGGAAGGAAGAGTCCTACCGCAACGAAGAAGCGGCTGATTGGCTAAACTACGGGGATATTCCCGCAAAAGAATGCCGCAAGCTTATTGCGATTGTAAAGAAATCATAATCCAAAATGGTTTCGTTGGTGTGCCGCGAGTCTAGGATTAGTCTTCCTGCCTGATGAAGATTCCACTCCAAGTCCTAATAAGAATTGTTGATCTGGTGGTAGTATCTTGACTGTTGATTCTCCAATTGTAGTTTGAATACCTCCTTGCCCGACAGTAATAGAAATAGAGTTGGTCGTTGGGCTAAACTCTGGTATCTTGAGGCCATAAATCGTTCTAGAGGATGTGCTTAGATTTGATCCTGATGAAGTTTGGCTATCTCCCTTCATATCTCTTAAGGTCTTCATTTCCTTAGTGTTTCCACTAGCTGATGAAAGTACAGGTTTGGTCACTCCCTCTGAAGGGGCGGCAACTACATCATAGAATCTGTGGTCAAATCTATCGGCATAATTTATCTGCTCCTGACGCACAGGGGTGTTTCCACCGCCACTAACAAGATCATCATCCTCATTTGGCTCGCCTTGATCCTCAACGTCGGGATGAACTATTTCGGGATGCAAGGTATAAGTCAAAACAAGTGAGCGATCCCCATACTCTCTTTGTGCTGTGAGTTTATAAGTCCTTATAGATTTGTAGATTAAGTCAGCTAGGTATTTGCCAAAAACAGGATGGACTCCATTTATTTGGGTTCGATAGTTTGTATTAAGTAGCGGCCCACCAATATATCGCGAAACTCCATTTAAACTATTTGGCTTATCATAAATTTCAACATGAGTTCCCAATGGCCCAAAATTAGCTGGCGAGTCAGAACTAAACGGGCGCTGGTTTATACCCTGTTGAACCTGTCCAATCTCTCTCAGACCTACTCTTGGAAGGTTTCTTATTGCAACGAAATGATAATCGTGAACAGTCTTGGCCTCTCCGTTGGTAAGGTCGGCTAGTTGCCCTATTGTAGCATTTTCTCCAATCCCTAAAATTTGAAAGAAGTTATGTAGTTGCGATAACTCTGGGATATCTTTTATTTTATGTCTTTTGAAAAACGGGCCTCCAACGGTAATATTGGAAGAATTGCCAAAAGACATTTTTAACGCTCTTTGCTTTGTATACCCATGTGATACATAAACTCCCCCTGCGATCTGAAAATAAATCTTTAAAAATTCATAAAGTGGAGATTGGCTTGGCTTGGGCATCGGCATTAACTTTTTATCCTCATTAACAGCTTCCCACTCTATTTGAGCATCGCTTTTCTCATATACCAAAGCAAAATAATTAGCCGCAGACTCACCCTCACCCTCGTCACCTTTCTCGGAATATCTTTGAAATTGATGCCCTTTATCGGCTTTTCTGGCTAAATTCTTCTCGTTACTCTTGATTATTGCATCTTCGCCAGCCCATATTACCTGCGTTGCCCCCTTATCTCCCTCATCTGGCCCCCATGCCCAAAGTTCCAAATTGTAAGGTGTTGGCAGATAAAGGGGCTGTCTGATCAACTCAATCTCACAGGTTTCCTTTCCATCCACTTCTACATAGTCTACATTACCCGCCAGCCTTACGACGGGTCTGGTAATGTTCCCCTGATCGTCTTGAAACCGTAAATATATATTATCCGCAAAGTTGGGTAGTTGCCCATTTTGCTTGCAATTTCTTTGACTCAAAGCAAGCAGAGAGTAAGTAAACTTATCAAATATTTCGGGAGGTTGATCTTGGTTAAAAAGAGAGAAAAAAGCACCTATTTCCGATTCACCCATCTTCATGGCCTTAAAAGCGTCAAACTGCTCTATTTCAACCCTGCGAAAATAAGTTCTGATTACATCCTCTTCTTCAGGTCTATCACCACCAGTTCCCATGTCGGATTTATTCAACTTCTCGGCTGTTCCAGCGTAAGTGTTTACTATGCTTTCGGTCACACCTGATTTAGTGAATGAAGCTGAAATTATAGACTTATCAGTAGTATTTGTGTAGTCTGTAACTTTTAACTGGGCCGCAAGCGCACTATTTATAAATTTAAGCTTGCCATCTAGTGGGTCTATATAATGATAAAATCCAAAATAACTTGCGACTGAACCAACGACCCCCACTAAAGGGCCATTTGCCTCAAAAAGAACATCATCGCCATTTTCAGGATCAAGCCCTTCGTATTCGACTCCAGCCTCTTCCAGTATTTGCTTGAATTCACTCAACGTGTATCCAAACTTCAATGAGTATTGAGATGGGTCTGGGTTGTTTCTATACTGCTCGCTTACGCTGTTTTCCGCTAAAGAAAGATTACTTTTTAAGTCTTTGCCTTGGTAGATCAAACTAACGTTTGTGTTATCTGGATCAGTCAACCTCCTTGTTTCCATGTTGTATATCTGACCCGCAATAATTACTGGAGATTTATTATCAGGTTTTGCGGGTGGTACGCCACCATAGGACGGAACGGCAGTACCCTTGACTTCACTGAAATACGGCACTTTCTCTTCAAATTCGGACTCTCCTCTCGGTGGAGCATTTATACCTCTAACCAAAACTACATAAGAGTTTAATTTAATCGAAGTAGCGTCCATATATTTACGAACCTTTGACACTTTGGTCGGATCAGCATTTGTCGTTATTTCAGTCTCCACGAATCTCGACATCAACGAATCAATGCGAGAATCGGAAAATGAACTCTTGCTCCCCACATCCCCCACAATTTCTCCAAGTGACTCTTCTGATGTCTGTGCACTTTGCGCCCCTACTATAGAAGTAACGGTAGCGGTGTGTCCTCCTCCACCATTAGAAAAGTTCAGGTCAATATTTGTAACACATTCACTCATAATTGTATGCTTTTGTTGATAGTATTGGCTTTAAATCCACTTATTACTGCACTAGCACCAGATTTAATAGTATTTACACCTGAATAAAGTTCTAGATACGATGATGGTTCCTGTCTTGCACCGTTTACATACAAGTTTGTTTGTCCCTCTATAAACGGCGAGCCAAAAACGTCTGGGGAAACCCCTGTCACTTCATTAATCCTGTCTGTCTTTAAATAAGCTGTAGCCTTAAAGGAGGCGGCATTATCGGCGGTAACAAAACCTTGCCCATTAACAAAATCGGGCATCCAGCTATCTCCATACGGAGCCTCCTGAACCCCTAACCCTGAATACAATTTTTGCCCATTTATAAAAAAGTCAAAATCCCCAAAAACAGCGGATGGATATCCACCACTAATTCCTGACCTCAAGCTTCTACCCATTTCATCAGCAGAACCCATTCCAGTTCCAACAAAAGAACCGCCAGTAATCTTATTGTAAAAAATCCTATAAGTATCCCTTTTCGGCGCTAAGGGCGTAAAAAATATCTTTGAACGCTCAATTAAATCTATCGCCCCTGTTTTTATAAAGAAATCTCCCGTAAATATTTGATAAAAAATTCCGTTTGGCCCCTGCCCAGTTGTTGGAGGTTGTTCAAATAAAGTTTGGCCATTTAAAGCGGCCATTATACTCATTTCTCCTGTTATTAAATTTGTATCATAATAACAGTGACCACCAGCGTTCAGCAATCTCAGGTTTAATCGCTCAGTCCTGTCAGTTCCCAATCTCTCTGAAACACAGCCAGAAATTGTAGAGTCTCCCGTGGATAAAGTATAGTCGTAAATCATATTCTTTCCTCCATGAAAAATAAAAAATCCTTTTTAAGTAACCTAGCATCCCCATTCATGGTTACACCAGAGCTAGGCGGTGCAGTAATAACCTGCTGCGATTGAGTTTCGGGCTTCTGAATAATGCCGCTAATTTCATCCAACACACCTGTTTGAGCAACAGGCTCATAAAGCTTTACCATCACAGAGCCACCTGTTTTTGTTCCTTCGGTTATGGTATATGGGGTTATTTCACCAGTAACAGGTCTCAGACCTAATGTATCAAAAGCACCGTTTCCTGTGGGCAGGTAAAAATAACCAGAACCAGTTTGTAAAAACCCTACCTCTTCTTTATACACTGTCTTCACATCTCCATTATTTAACGTATAATACCCAAAATACCTATCCCCCTCGTCAATGCCAGTTAAGTCTCCAGCCTTTATTGAGCCTGTAAGCATGTCCCTCCCTGTGTGAACCTCTAGAGTTCCCGTAACTCCGAATTCCCAACCAGTGATCCCTGTTTTGTATGCATATGTTTGAGTGTAACCCGTAATAATATCTTTTTGTGTTGTTGTTGCGGCCTTCTCGAAATAGTCTCCCAACATGCCGCTGCTAATGCTCATCAAAGTGGTCGGTGCTATATATCCCGAAAACAAGGCAAACCTATTTAGTTGACCACTGAATGTTTGAAACTCGCCAGATGGAGGTGTGCTATGCCTAAAATAATTCTCTGAACCGCCCAAGTAAAACTCTTCGTTATTTGCTAGAAAAGAGGTGTCTACAACAAATGATTCACTTTGTTTGGTTTGATTTAGATAATCAAATCTAGATATTTCCGCAGTATTATCTCCGACGGCAAAACTAACAACATTTCTTTGTGATAGTTCAATTGAACTAGCGGTATGAATGAAATCACCCTTCTTGCTAAATCCCTGATAAAATAATTTTCCTCTATCATTTACGCCGAAGTTAAATCCCTTGGCTCCAGTAATAACCTCGCCATTTAGAGTTGTAGATGTTTTTTCTAAAGAGCCAAACAGAACCCCGTCTTCAACAATTCCCGTGAATTGCACATCAAAAATCGCAGAAAGATTAGAATAATCTAAAGTTGGGGTAACCACCTTCAAATTAGATTTCCTCAAGTCAGCGTTATTGCCTAATAAAAATTCTCCAGTAGCAAACTCTCGAGAATCAGGCGCTGAATTATTAATGGTGGCCCCGCAAATGATACCGCTAAATACCCCTGTGTTTATAGCAGGGTCGCGGTTTGCAACAGCGTTTAGATTTATTGTTGCATCATCACCCTCTTCTTCAAAGGCTATCAATGGCGTTCCAGTTCCATCGCTAAAATCGTAGTGTATCAAAAGTCTGGCGTTGCTGCCCAACTTTGTCCTAACACTATAATCTAAACCACTTATACTCATTTTAATAATACCTACTCCAGTTCAAAGAAATAGCGGCGTCAGAGCTAGTTTCGGCCTTACTTATATCAAAAATACCCGTCAAATAACCACTAACCACCTCTTCTAAGGTTTCAAGAGTTCCTGTATTGCCGTCACAATTGGCGCTGACGCTATACTGACCTAATGTTCTATTATAAATTTTTTGTTGAGCGTAACCAGCAAGAGACGGCACAATTCCACTTAATTCTATAGGCTTTGTGTCTTGAATATTTACCTTTAGTCCACTTAGTAAGCCAGAGCTTAAATCAATCTCATTTGTAAAGGAAACATTGTAAGAAACGGCTGAATCATAAGGTCTTTTGTTGATCTCTCTTGTCTTGGGGGTAGGATTGAGGTAATCTCCGCTAATATGCCAGCCTGTTGCATCTTCTCTAAAATCTCTAAGCGCCTCTACAGCCAAATTAAGAAAACCTGACCCAACTGCAATGCCACTAAATTGAGCCTCAACCTCTTGAAAACGAACTCCTGTAGCTGGGTCTCCTGTTCCCATAACATCAAATGGGGCGTTATATGTAAACTCGCCATTGACGGCTACGGTAATAAAAGATTGATCCTTACTGGCGCTTATTGATGCAGTCCTTGTGTGCAAGACGTTGCCTATTTGGTTATCGTTATCGGGGTCAGCAAAAACAAAGGAAAAATCCATTCTATTTTCACCCGTATTTAGACTATAATCGTAGCTAGTTGGCCCTCTATCGGCAAAAGAATACAGCCCACTCTCGTAATCTGATAGAGACGATACAACTGCATTTACTGCCACTTCTTTTGCTTGGCTGGTTGTAAAGTTGCCTGTATTTAAAAGACCGCCCGTTATGTTTGCATCCATAGAACCAAATATTGATCCATTTACCCTAACATTTAATCCACCCTCTTTGGTATAACCTATAGAAGTATTTGTGGTCACCACACCACTATTACTTATTGGATTCTCACTTGTAGAATAGCTATATTGCTCTACCAACTCGTAAGAGTTGCTGACCTTATTTATATCTTCGGTTCTAGAGGTTAAAAAAGCATAGACATTGTTTCTACCTGTTTGAAAAAGACTCAAATTGGAAAAACCTGTCATCCTTCCTGTTACAAAATGTCGCGCATTCACCAGTGGAGAGTTTGCATCAATTTTTACCCCTTTTGCTGATACACGGTGTGTAGCTTCGGTAATCTTGCCGTTTTGTTCTACAAACTCCCAGTTGTCAGTCGGGTCTTCTACCCCGAAAAATTTTGAAAAAGTCCCCGAAGAGTAACAGGCAAACGAAACCGCATAAGGTAATACTGTAGTTAAATCAGAAGAAGAGAAGCTAAGGTCAACTGGTCTTGCCTGTGTAAATTCTTTAGTTTCAGCATCATTTGTAATTGATAAAGTTTGAAATTCGGGCAATAATCCCGTTATCATGTCCATCTTTTGCAAATGAAGGCCGCTGAGATTTTCCCCAGTTAAAGTGCCTACAATTTCTACGGTGTTTGCGAAATTATCAACTTCTCCAGCGACATATACCATATCGCTACTCTCCCCAACCAAAGGAGGAGGAGATGGAAAGGTGTAAGAACCATATGATACTGTTTCGGCCATTTAAATGAATATATAACTAATTACACGATTTGCTACACCATCGCCAAGATTTACCGATGATACATCAGATGTAATATGAATTATATCTTCACCAACCCTAGCATTCAATTCTGAGGTCTTACTTTCTAAAAAATCCTTAGCTTTAAAAATTCCCAAAGTTGGGCTTGCTATAGCCTCTGCTGTTATTGAAGCCTGTCCAACTGTTTTTAAGTCATTTACTACAACCTTGCCGTGCAGGTCACCTAAATCCTTGAGCGCCTCAATTCTTCTAATCTTATGAGTTTTTGAAGATTGTATTTTAAATTTAAGAACTCCGTCTTCATCTGTATTATACGATGGGTCAGTAGTAAAGGTGACGCGCTCTGTGATCTTACCATCTGTTTTTGCGAAAGTTGTATTTCTAGCTTTTTCGAAAAAATCCACAGTCGGGTGAAATAACCGCCTAATTCTTACTGTGTTATTTGACTGCTCTGCCACCCAAGACGCCTTTACATTTTTAAATTTCTCACGGCTGTTTTTGCCCGTGGAGTTGTAATTTACGTTTAAGCTAAAATCAGTAAAAACGCCATTTTTTGTTGACGTTCCTGTGTAAATTATAGAATTCTCTTGTGACTTTGATGGATCAGTCGAAAATATTACAGTTAGGGACGCGCTGTTGCCATCCTTTGTTATGCCCTTATTTATGGAAAACGGCTCCCCAAATTCCACTTGATTATTTGACCTAACTTCATCAAGAATACTTTTAAGTGCGTCACTCAAAACGTTTTGTGAATCAAGTCTTAGTGAAGTTAAGTTAAAGTTAAACGTTTTAGTAACAAAGCCTTTTTCATCTACCGCTAATGTTTGTGTTTCCTCTCTTGAAACCTTGTTCGACTCATCTATAAATGAAGAGTCAAATTTTTCTGTTAAGGAAACAGATAGCGCAAGTAAGTCATAACTTTCTGAAAGTAAACCGCGATAATTCTTATCGACCTTGGCATCTTCGGAAATACCATCCTCCTGATATCCATAACTTGGTCTATTGGCAAAATAATAATTAGTTAAAAATACTTTCGCATCATGTAGAAATTGTCCTTGGGCATCCTGATTATAAGTAAGGCCAATATTGCGCGTGTAAGAGTAATTACTTTTGTCTCTCGAAAAGGAGTAATCTTCAGTAAAGCTTGAAATTGCTTGTGGATTAGGAATATATTTAGTAAAAATTGTTCCCGCATAACTCTCCAGCCGCCTTGACTCCTCAATGGTTACTTTAGCCTCCTCGGAACCCACTAGAGTTCCCGCATCAAAGCTTAAGTCAGTTATTCTTCCGTTAATAAATTCGTCAGCGGCAATTCGGGCAACAATATTCGGTCTCCTATAAGCCTCCTGAAGTGCCTCTCTACCCTGAATTAGAACAGTATCTCCATCTTGAAAATTCGTGTCTGATACATCGATGGTGTAAGTGGCAGTTATGGTATAACCGAAAACCTCCTCACTGTCCAAATAGTTGTATTGTATTTGGGAGGTAGCATCAATTACATTATTTATTATGAGAGCGGCCATAATTTTTCCTTAAGCCCACGCTTTATTCTTTAACCAGCACTCCGTTTGCAAACCAATTTTTATTATTACTTAAATACTCAAGGTTATACATCTCAACATATTCACTAGTTTCTTCTAGTGATGTTATTTTTAATTTTTTACCTTTATTATTTATACAATAATCCCCCACCTCTAATTGATGCAAATTTCCATTTTTAAACATAATATTCCATTCGTTTTCTTCACGACCATCACCACAATCTCCAGTTGTGATTATTTTATCTTTTAAGTCATATGATGCCCATCCTTTTCCTTTAACATAAAATGGGTGGGCTGGTGAAAATTCATTTTTAGTTCCATCCTCATAATTAGCTATTATTTTCTTATATTTACGAATTAGATTAGGTATTGCTACCACTCTGTCAACTCCAAATTGTTTAGTAGAAACATTATAACTCAATATCTTATCTCCTTTTTTGACATCTTCTACGTTTTTATAAGTTTTATCAGCCATAGTTACTTTAGTTCCTGCCACAAAACATGTCCAAAAAGTCCTCGCTGGTTTTTGCGCTGGTGGTGTTGTTGTTCCTGCTCCTGCTGCTGCTGCTGGTGCAGGATTGGCTGCTGTAGCGTCTCGTCCTGCTGTTATGCCTTTTGCAATTTCAGCAATTTTAGTATCTTGCGCTGCGATGGCTTCAGCCACCGTGAGTGCCAATCTAGCCGCATTATCATTTGCTGCTCCCAATTGCTCAATCATAGAAGCCATTGATAACGACCCAGCCTCTAATTGAGTATTTATGTTATTGAGATTCTCTCTTGCTGACATTATGCCTTCTGCCGCTTTCTTTACATCTCCCCCCATTGCCTCAGAAATATCAACCAAAGTTGGCACACCCTCCGCTCCGCG
>CEVZ01097931.1_pt1 | contig 13301 bp, 21 predicted proteins | sample 361371 | NCBI WGS metagenome assembly CEVZ01 (sample SAMEA2620217, study PRJEB7988) | marine metagenome | isolation source: saline water (ENVO:00002010), including
CCAACAATAACATTTTGTTTATCTAAAAATCTTAAATCACTTTCATCTCCATCAACAACCTCTCTACCTTTGAAATAGATAGGGAATGCCCCATTGAATACTACTGCAATATTATATGCAATCTTGTCATACCATGCTGTATATTTTGGATTAGCTTCCGAGTATGACCATGTCAAATGATAGTTCTTGATATGAGATACTTTTCTTGTAGGTATCTTGGTATAATCATAGAACTGTATATCTGGAAAGTGTTCAAATATATTCTTGCCCTCCACCAATATCTTTTCATATTGTATATCACTTGTGCCATTTAACCTAATGCAAGGAAGCTTATCTTTTTTCTTACAGTAATTAGCAAACTTTGTAATGTCTGCTATCAGGTCTGTCATAAAGGTTGTTCTATTTTCCAAGAACAATTTAGTCTTACGCTTTCGTGCCTCTTGTATGACATTTGTGGTTTCCCCCTTTTTAATTATACCACCTCTACCTGCTGTATTAAGACAAGCCTCCTTGCAACTTGCAATCTCTTGATAAGGACATATCCTAGTATTCTCTGGTCGCATGTGTAATATAGCACTAATATATTTATCATTTACTTTCTTACCTTTTAATATCTTTGGATTGTTTAATGTTAATAATTTATATGCCATGATACCTCCTAATGTAATTCATCTTCTATTATTTCTATGCACTTGTTAAGTTTATCATTAAAACATTGTAGTTCTAAAAAAGCACACTTTTCATCATTATAATTTATTCTTTGTATAAGAATACTTTTTGCTTTATATAATATTTCTAAATCTTGTTTAGCTTTATCTTTAGTTTGTTTGTCAAATTCATCTACCCAATATGTCATACATGCCCCCTTAAACCTCTTACAAGAGCTAATAATACATCTTGTAATTGTTCTGTATCTAATTTATTTTCTTCAAGATATTTAATAATATCTCCATGTCCACCTTGTTCATCTAGTTCTGTGAGTTTATATACTTGACCATTATATTTAGTAGTTTTTTCTATCTTGTCATCTATAATTTCTATAACTTCATTATATATATCTATCATGTTTACCCCCAATGTATTCGTGTTAATAAATCTAATTTCTTTTGATGTGCTTCTGATACTTCTAGTTTTTCTGGCATATCATCTGGAAACAAAACATATTCTATTTCACTAACATATACGCTACCCATATCTCCAAAATACCCATTTTGTTCTTCTATATGAACCATTCTAGTTATACCTTTAATGTTGTCCATAATAGTAGCAAATCTAGGTTGGTTTGAAATAGTAGGTATAGGTGTTAGCTGAACTCTCATACCTTTTTTTAAGTCATTGTGTGTCATTTATATCTCCTTGTTGTTGTGAATTGCCCTACCATTATAAGTTAACAGTAGGGCGTTGTCAAGTCAAAGTTTAACTAAATTTTGCTACTAAATCTTCAATCATTTGTTTAGCATTAAAATCTCCAGACATACCTGCAAATCTTACTTCTTCAGTAATTTCTTGTCGAATATCCCAATCTAAACCATTAGTATTTATACGAATACTAGGTCTATCTCTGTGATAGTTTTCTTGTTGTATACCCTCGTTATACCCTGTAAAACCTTGTTTTTCATTAAACTTTTTAATTCTTTCTTCAAGGTTATCTCTTGCAGTAGCTAATTTACTTTTAAGCTTGTCAATTTTGTCATATTCTTTTTGATGTTTTGTAGTTTCAGCAAGAAACTGTTTCCATTCTGGTTGAGATTTAATATCTTTCTCATAGGCTTCTCTTCTTACTTGTTCTACACTTTTCATGACTTTATTTATAATTAAATCTTGGTCACATATTCTCATTTGTTTTGCCATAATAATCTCCTGTATGTATAGCTGTTAATAAAAGTGGCAGTTTTTTAAGCAGGTCTGCCAACTACTATCAGCTGTAGATTTAAAGTCATACTCCTGATTGCTGATGACTATCTTCAAGACTACATTATCCCAATTTTTATTATTATACTCCATTTAACCACACAGTTAAATTTTAGGTTTATGCTTTACTGTCTTTTCAGATTACGCAAACACTCTATTGAATGCTATTCTTAACCATGCTCTTATACCTTTAGCAGTATAGAACTCATAGTCATTGATAACTTCAAGAGTATCTTGAACATCAATGTTGTCTGCTACTTCAAGTATCTGCATACCTCTATTATCTTTTCCTAAAGGCGTTGGTCTTACAAAATGTAAAGGCTTTTTAGGACTAGACTTTTGTTGGTATATTGATACCTTGTCTTTATGATAGCCAAGAAATGTATCTCCACTTGTCAATTCATTTCTATGCTTTGTTTTTCTAACTCTAATAATATTAATTCCTAGAGCATTTGATACATTCCAAAGTCTTTGAATACTCATTGGTGCAGTATCAATACATTGAACTGTATCAGTCGTTCTTTTTCCATATACTATTTTACTCATATATACCTCCTTATCTACAAGTTTTATCACTATAAACTAATTTACCTGCTGATTTGTCATCAAGAAATAAATTAATTTCTGTTTGAGTAGCAATTCTTTTACCTAATTCTGAGTTCCACTCATCATTATGAATTACTAAATCCCTAACTGAAAAACCTTTATGGTCTTTTCTTTTAAGAACTTCTATTTTAGTTACATTGTGAAATGTCACATCTGCCATGTTATACCTCCTATAAAGTAATTAAAGCAATTATTACAAGTATTAAAGCGATAGGCTTTAACACATACCAATTAAATCTTTCTAACCCTTTCATATTAGAAAGAAACCCTCTGAATTCATTAAACATATTAATATACCTCTCTTGTTAATTTAACATCAAGCACATATCCTTCTCTCATTTCATTGAAATTTTCTATTGCTTCTTGTATATCTGATAAAGCTTCTTCTGTTTTTGTTTCTAATTCATCTTCAAGATTACTACATAATCTTTCTGTTTCTGTTTCAACTTCATCACATCTGTATTCTACATTTTCTAAATCATTTTTTATTTCATCAGCTTTGTAGTCTACTTCATCAATCATATCTCTCAATTGTTGAATTTCAGCATATAAATGCTTTAATCCAAGTAATTCAATAAGTTTTCTTTTAATAAATTCCATATCTATCTCCTTTAAGTTTATGGTTTGAAAAAGGCAGTTTTAGTGATACCTAGCACTACTACTTTTACCCTTTAAAAGTAGTCAAATTGGTAAATCTTTGTGTCGTTCTGTTCGCTAATTATAGCATTTTTGGTTTGTGCTGTCAAGACAAGTTATAAGTAAAGATTACAACTATTAAAATTCATGCACAGTCCAAAGAGTTCCCATCTCCATTGTAGTTGGCGAGAGATACCCAAATATAGATTTGACAAAGATGTGCTTTTTATTAGTTTTATGTCTGTATATAATAGACCTGTCTTCTTTGAAAGCATTTTGTTCTTTGTAAACAAATCCTAACTTGTTGATATATCGTTGCATTTCCTCAAAATCAGTAAATACTGTTTCAGGATATCCATTGATGTGTGTTTTTAATTTCATACAATGCCCCATATTTTTTTAAAGTTTAGCGAAGTTTCGTTGTTGCCCTGCCGAGCCCTAAAAGAATGCCACAGACCGAAACAAAAGTCAAGCATTGTTCCCACAAGCTTAACCTTAAGAGAAGAAGTCTTGTTTAAAGTTTGCTAGGTATTAAGCACAACTTTAAGATTAAAATAATTTTAAATTGCCTCAAAATAATAAACAAACTTAAAAAAGATTGTTAAATTTTATACAAAAAATTCACATAAAATTCACAAAATTGTTGCATAAAATTCACAAAATGTTGCACAATTGACACATAATTAACACAAAGTTCACACAATTGACACAAAGTTCACACAATTGACACACTTCGCCCTCAACCAAATCACCCCGTTTTCCTTAAAAAAATAAATAACTTAATTAAGTACTTAAATAGTTAATTAAAGGTCTTCTGCCCACCTACTAAAATAAAAAGTCTTACTCATTAAAAAAACTTTATTTTAAAAAAAATCCCAGACATAAAAAAAACTCTATGACTTTGAAGAGCCATAGAGTTTTTAAGGTTTTAGCTTTCTTGTTGTTCTAAATAAAGCTTAATTTTATCGAAATAAGCTTTTGGTAATGTTTTACCTTTCAGAAGACTATCAGCCTTTTTAAAAGTAAGCTTATTCTCTTTAGCTAGACCATAAAGACAACCAGTAATTTGCTTTTGTAATCTCCAATTCATGACATTACCTTTTTTAGCAAATTTTAATCCAATGGCTCTGCATTGTGGGAAACTTGCTGGGTTTCCATGTCTATCTTTATAGTCGTTTATATCAAATGTATTTTCCATATTTCTAGCCCTCGCTTTTTGGAAGTTTATATAACGCTGCAATGTAGTCTTGCAACAATGAGAAGTCAGAGCCATTGTTGACTCTGATTTTTACTGCGTGAATGTCACATTGTAAAAGGTCAAATGTGTATTGCTTTGCAGTAGAAACTGATTTGAAACTTATTGTTTCATTGTTTGTATAGCTTATTAGTATCATAGTTTTCTCCTTGTGCATTTCCGAAGACATACTTAGATTTAAAAAATCAAGAGAAGTTGCTCGAGCATTCGAGTATACTCTTGATTTTTTAAGTCAAGTATGTGGAAATGATAAAGCAAGGAGAAGACATATGATAGTTTTAAGGTATACCTAACACATGAAATAATTTAGTTGAATACAGTTTCTACGCAAAGCATGAGGGTTACACATTTGTCAAACAATGTGTGTCATTCATGGGAAAAGTAAAAATCAGACTGACAACAATAGACTATGGATTTTTATTGTTGGAAGGCACAAATGCAGGAGTTAGAGAGACTTTCAAAAGCGAGGGCAAAAGAAATATGAGTGAAATACATTGATATAAACTGCACTTTAAAACTATTAGACATGTGTAAACCAGATTATATTCAAGTTTCCCACAATCCAAAGAGCCATATTGGAGACTTTGAAAGCTAAAAAAGAGTAATGACACATGACCTTGGATATTTCTTTTGCCTAGCAAATTTTTTAAGTTGTCTTTATGGTCTACTGCCTTTTATAAGAATAAGCTTTCAACAATATTAATGGCTGATTGACTTCTGAAAGCTATAAAAAATAAAAGCTTATCGCTACTATATCTTGCTTTATTTAGAACAACAAGACTTGGAAGTCTAATTAACTCTAAAGCTTTCAAAGTCATAGTCAGCCAGTGGTCTGGGATTTTTACAGACTATAAAGTTAAGAGTAGGTGGGCAGGAGACCACCCTAGGTATGCATATATACATCTAATACACATACAAAATTATACAAAACAACCATTAACCAGTTATTTTAAAATCTAGTTAACGACCCGGCTATAAAAACTTCAATATCTTTCAAACCTAAACAGATTTATTTTAGGCATAAAAAAAGTACCAGAAAAGGTACTATTGCACCCGGGAGGGCACAATGTTATTATACACTTCAGATTCCAATTTGTCAATACATTTAGCAAATATTTTTAAAGACTTGACAAACCTTAAATACAAGTGTATACTAGAACACATGGCTATACTTCCAAGCATAGATAATAACACTCGTAAAAGAGAACTAACCGATAAACAACAGTCTTTTCTTACACATCTTGTAGAAACACAAGGCGATGCTAAGAAAGCTGCAGAACTTGCTGGTTATTCTTCTCATTATCATCATGTTGTAAAGACTTTAAAGTCTGAAATACTTGAGCTTACTCAGGAAGTATTAGCCAACTCTGCACCTAAAGCAGCATTTAAACTTGTAGAAATTATGGATTCTAAGAAACCTATCATACAGGCTAATAACAAACTAGCTGCTGCACAGACTTTATTAGATAGAGTAGGTGTAGGTAAAGTAGAACGAGTTGATGTAAATCATAATGTTAATAGTGGTGGTATATTTTTAATGCCAGATAAACAACCTTTAGATATAGAAGAAGGGGAATATGAAAATATTTCTGACTGAAGTTGTTAAAGATAATAAACCTTTAATAGGACCATATATTAAAGCAGAAACACTTGATAGAGCTATAGAAATAGCTGATATGTATGCTTTAACATTAGTAGGAGAAATATACGAACTAGAACATCAATTACCAAAAGAAAAGGAGACAATACACTAATGGCTAAAAAGAAAGACCCAAGACTTGCAAGAGCAGGAGTAAGTGGTTATAACAAACCCAAGCGTACTCCCGGACATAAAACTAAATCACATATTGTTGTTGCTAAAGAAGGTGACAAGATTAAAACAATTAGATTTGGACAACAAGGTAAAAAGGTTGGAACTGTAAAAGGTACAGCCGGTAAACCTAAAAAAGGTGAGTCTGCTAGAATGAAAGCAAAGCGTAGAAGTTTTAAAGCTAGACATGGTAAGAATATTGCTAAAGGAAAAATGTCAGCAGCTTACTGGGCTGATAAAGTTAAATGGTAAGGTTATTTAATAAACTACACAAGTTTATGAAGTGTGGAAGAATTAATAAAGTTTGGAAACTATTTAGCTAATGGCATATTCACAAAAGGTGGTTGATAGGTTTGAAAGTGTCTTAAACAATCCAGCAAAACATTCTGTTGGAAGGTTTGACCCTAAAGACCCTAATGTTGCTACAGGTATGGTGGGTGCACCTGCATGTGGGGATGTTATGAAATTACAAATAAAATTAAACAATGATGTTATAGAAGATGTCAAGTTTAAAACATATGGGTGTGGAAGTGCTATTGCATCCTCTACAATGTTTGTAGATATGTTAAAAGGTAAAACTATAGAAGAAGCTAAACTTATTAAAGATAAAGATATAGCAGAAGCTTTAGAACTACCAGCAATTAAGTTGCATTGTAGTGTACTAGCAGAAGATAGTATAAGACAAGCTATACAAGATTGGGAACAAAAAGTTGCACATAGAAAACATAATTATTACAAGGAGTAAAACATGGAACAAATTATAGGAATATTAATTTTCGTAGGAATTGTAGGTTTTGTTATTTATAAACAAAAACCTGAATGGATTACACATATAAAAAACTTGTGGAAAAATAAATAAATATGCCTCAAATTGGTAATGATGAAGGCAATCAAGTAGTCTTTAGAAAAAGTATTTATGGTAAAAGCGACACTTGGGGTGGCAAAGGTGCTAGACCTAGAGTAAATGTTTTTTCAAAACAATACCAAGATAACTGGGATAAGATTTTTAAGAAAGGAGAAAAAAATGCCAAAGAAAAAAACAACGACTAAAAAGAAGTCAACTGTTAATAAAGCTGGTAATTATACCAAGCCTACTATGCGTAAGAGGCTTTTCGAGAGAATCAAAGCCGGTTCTAAAGGAGGTAAACCCGGACAATGGTCTGCTCGGAAAGCCCAGCTTTTAGCAAAACAATATAAAGCTAAAGGTGGTGGTTATAAATAATGCCTAGAAAAAAGAAAGACCCTAAAGTAGGTACAGGTAAAAAACCTAAAGGTAGTGGTAGAAGATTATATACAGATGAAAATCCAAAAGATACAGTAAGTATTAAGTTTGCAACTCCAGCAGATGCTAGAGCTACTGTAGCTAAAGTTAAAAGAATTAAAAAACCATTTGCTCGTAAAATACAAATACTAACAGTATTAGAGCAAAGAGCTAAAGTAGCTGGTAAACCTACACAAGCTGCAATAGCTAAACGAGGTAAGGAAGCAATTAGAAAAAAACATGGCACTAAAAAAATCGCAAAGAAGTCTTAGGGCTTGGACAAAACAAAAATGGGGTACTAAGTCTGGTAAAAAGTCTAGTGAGACTGGAGAAAGATATTTACCTAAAGCAGCTCGTGATGCATTAACCCCAGCAGAATATGCAGCAACAACAAGAAAAAAACGAGAAGATACTAGAAAAGGAAAACAACACAGTAAACAACCAAAACGAATAGCTAAAAAAACTAGAAGAGCTAGACAGTTTAAGTTTACAGGTGGTGTTGTAAATAATAATACAGAAGAACAAAGAATACAAGAAGAACAACGAAGACAAGAAGAACAACGAAGACAAGAAGAACAAAGAAGACAAGAAGAACAAAGAAGACAAGAAGAGCAACAAAGACAAGAAGAACAACAAAGACAAGAAGAACAAAATAGATATCAAGAATTAAATAATTTTCAAAAAATAATAGATAATAGAAATGACCCTCTAAGACACCAAGTAGGAGCTATACTTTATCCTTTATATCAAACAAGTGCAGATGTATTAGGATATACTCAAAAAATGCAAAGTCAAGCTTTTGAAGATACTGTTACCTATATAAACGAAGCTGATAAAAAAGGTCAATTAAATTTTTGGAATGCTCATCCAAACAGAATGGAAGACATAGAAGAAATAGTTAGACATGCTTTATTTGGGTATAGAGCCGGTGATAAAAAAATTAAAAGACCATTTATACAAGCAAAAGATGTAACACAAGCTGCTTTGTATTATGGATATGAACCAGAAGAAATTGAAGTTGTATCACTTAAAGATGGTGTTACTACAGAAAGTTTAGGTCCTAAATCTGGTTATAATTTTAGAAATGAAAGAAATGATGTAATAAATAATAGAGTAGGATTTAGGTTAAGAGATGTGTATGGTAGTGATGAAAAAGCTGCAATGGAAGGATTAATGCGTATGATTGAAAGAAATGATTCAAGTTTAGCATTTATGTATGAGCATGAGCCTTCTAGCTCAAATATATTTGGAAAACCAAATACCTTGGTAACTGATAAAAGAAAAAATATAGATGATTTGTTTCATAGAGAAGAATTTCTTGAACCAGATTATGCAGATTTAAAAGCAGCTAAACTATCAGGTAGTAAAAAAAGTCCAGAAGCTAAAAGATATTATGAAAAAGACAGATTGTATAAAGAAAATTATGATAACTATTTACAAGATGTATACAAAATGTTAGAAAAACAACATAACATAGTAGTTAAAGAAGTTGATTTTAAACCAAAACAAGATAAATTTACTGAATATAAAGATATACCTAAGATAGAAGCTGTTAAAAAAATATTAACAGATTCTGAAATACCTTTAAGAGAAAGACCAGAAACAGCTATTTTGCAAGTTCTTGGAGAAAAGTATAGAGCACATATTATGCCAAGTCCAGTAATAAAAAATGATGTAGCTAGAGATGCTTACAAAGTTGCAAAATATTTAATGACACCAACTTTATTACATAAAAAAGGATATAATATAATAGATAATAGAGTTAGTCTATTAACTTTTTTAAATCCTAAAAAAGAATTAACTATAGTTTTAGATAAAAATATGCATCCTTTCCACCGAGAAAGTGTTTTAGTAGAAGAATTAAAACATGTACATCAATTAAGAGGTTTAAATGCTATTAAAACTGCTACTCAAGGTGGCATTGAAATGTTAGAGGATGGACTAAGTTTTATAACAGGTAAACCATATGATAGATATGATGACCCACACGCTATAGAAGGAATACATTTTAGAAAAGAAGAATTTGAACCAGAATTAAAAAAATATGGTTATACTGCTGATGAAGATAGATTTCCTGAATATATGTATTTTGACCCAGACACTTACAATTAAAAATGTTTATACCTGATAATTATATAAAAAGAACTTCATCAACTGTACCATTTGGTTATGAGTTAGATGCAGACTTTGAAGGTTATTTAAAACCTATAGAATCAGAACTTATTATATTAAAAGATGTAGCTGAAGCTGTGTTTCATGGTGAAATAAGTTTAGGTATTGGTGTAGATTGGTTAGAAGCAGAAACAGGAAGACAAATGTCAAGACCCGGTTTAAAAAAATATGTAGATAAAATATATGGTAGATAAAATAAATAAATCTACAAAAGACTTGACAAAAGTCTCAAAAGACTCTATAATAAGTGATACTGGTGCTACTAAGAAAAAAGTAGGTAGACCAAAGAATAGTGAATTATCTAATGTTAAATTAGCATTACAAGCTAAAAAAAGATTAGATAATAAAAATAAAAAAGTTAAAAAGCTAACAAGAAGTTTAGCAAGAGTTAAAAAAGAAGTTGAACAAGAAGAAAAAGTTTTAACTTCAAATGTTTTAACAGAATCAGAAACAAAAGTATTACCTGATTCTATACAAGAACATTTAGATACTACAGGTTCTTATGTGGCATTTATGCCTAATGAAGGACCACAAACAGATTTTTTAGCTGCTGCAGAAAAAGATGTACTCTACGGAGGAGCAGCAGGTGGTGGTAAAAGTTTTGCAATGTTAATAGACCCATTGCGTTCTTGCCACATAGCTGAACATAGAGCCTTGATATTAAGAAGGTCTATGCCAGAGCTAAGAGAACTTATTGATAAGTCTCGAGAACTCTATCCTAAAGCATTTAAAGGTGCTAAGTTTAGAGAAGTAGAAAAGCTTTGGAACTTTCCTAGTGGAGCTAAAATAGAATTTGGTTTCCTAGAAAGAGATGCAGATGTGTATCGTTATCAAGGACAAGCATACAGTTGGATAGGTTTTGATGAAATAACTCATTTACCTACAGAGTTTGGATGGAACTATCTTGCCTCAAGGTTAAGAACAACACATCCAGATTTAAAAACTTATCTAAGATGTACAGCTAACCCGGGTGGTGTAGGTGCACAATGGGTAAAGAAAAGATATGTAGAAGCATCTGAACCTAATAAAACATTTAAAGGTACAGATGGTTTAACAAGAAAGTTTATTCCAGCATTGTTACAGGATAATCCTTACCTTGCTGAAGATGGTGAATATGAAAGGATGTTACAATCCTTACCTGCAGTTCAAAGAAAACAACTGCTAGAAGGTAATTGGGATGTAGCAGAAGGTGCAGCATTTGCAGAGTTTACTCCAGATGTACATGTAATACCTCCTTTTGAATTACCCTCTTGGTGGGAAAGAATAAAAGGAATTGACTATGGTTATGCTGCAGAAAGTTGTTGTCTATGGGCTGCTATAGACCCCGATGATAAGACCATCATTATATACAGAGAGTTATACAGAAAAGGTCTAACTGGGGATGCACTCGGAGACACTATAACTCAAATGGAAGAAAATGAAATTAAATCTATTCCGGGAGTTTTAGATACTGCTGCATGGTCAAGAACTGGATATACAGGTCCTACTATTGGTGAAATACTTGTCAATAAAGGACATAAATTAAGAAGAGCTGATAAAAATAGAATAGCTGGTAAAACTCAAATACATGAGCATTTAAGACAGCGTGAAGGAACAGGAAGACCAAGGTTGCAAATATTTAGTAACTGTGTAAACTTAATAAAAGAATTACAAGGTATTCCATTATCTACAACTAATCCAGAAGATGTAGACACTAAAGCTGCTGACCATGCTTATGATGCATTAAGGTATATGATAATGAGTAGACCTAGAATGGACCATCCTTATGATAGGATGTTAAAAATAAAAACAGATATTTATCAACCTTCAGATAATACTTTTGGATATTAATAATGGAAGATAATACATTTTTAAATGCTGATTATATTTACGAAGAAGTAGAAGGTGAAGCTGGGAAACAATTAAAGTTAGAAGAGGACCAACAAAGAAATCTTATTGGTATCATTAAAGGTAGATATGCTCAAGCTGAAATGGCTAGAGATACTGATGAACGCAGATGGATAACAGCATATGAAAACTATAGAGGTTTGTATGCTAAAGGCGTTAAGTTTAGAGAGTCTGAAAAATCTAGAGTATTTGTAAAAATAACTAAAACAAAAGTACTAGCTGCATTTGGACAATTAGTAGATGTTATATTTGGAACTGGTAAGTTTCCTATTGGTATATCAGAAACTAAAATGCCAGAAGGTGAAACTGATATAGCTCATCTTGATGTAAATAATCCTGTTCCCGGAATTGAAACATCAAAAAATCAAGAACAAGAAGTTAATGGTAATTCAATAGATTATCAAAGTCCTTATGATGTTGGTTATGAAGGTGATGGTAAAACTTTAAAACCCGGTGCATCTTTTTACAATGGAATTTTTGAAGATAGTATTGAAGACCAAGCTAGAAATGCTGGTATATTAAAAGATGGAGCAAGTGCAAATCCTCAAGAATTAGAATTAAATCCTGCACAAAAAGCTGCAAGAAGAATGGAAAAACTTATCCATGACCAAATAGATGAATCTAATGGTTCTTCTGAAATTAGAAATGCTCTTTTAGAATCTGCTTTATTAGGTACAGGGATTGTAAAAGGACCATTTAATTTTAATAAAAAATTACATAAATGGACTGTAGGTGAAGATGGAGAAAGAACATATAGTCCATTAGAAGTTAGAGTTCCTAGAATAGAGTTTGTAAGTTGTTGGGATTTTTATCCTGACCCTTCAGCTACTAATATGGAAGAATGTGAATATGTAATTCATAGACATAAAATGAATCGTAGTGAATTAAGACAACTACGAAACATGCCATATTTTAATGAAGATGCAATTCGTGAATGTATTCAGTATGGTCCTAATTATATTGAAAAAGATTATGAAGCTCAACTTAGAGATGATAGAAGAGCTGATGAAGATGTTAATAATAACTTTGAAGTTATTGAGTACTGGGGAATTATGGATGCTCAATATGCTAGAGAAGTTGGAATTGAAATTTCTAAAAAAATAGATGATTTAGATGAAGTTCAAATTAATGCATGGATATGTGGAGATAAATTACTTAGAGCAGTAATTAATCCATTTACTCCTTATAGATTACCATATCATGCTTTTCCATATGAAAGAAATCCATATAATTTTTATGGTATTGGTATAGCAGAAAATATGGATGATAGTCAACAAATTATGAATGGTCATGCAAGAATGGCTATTGATAATTTAGCAATGTCTGGTTCTTTAGTATTTGATGTAGATGAATCTGCTTTAGTTGGTGGACAATCAATGGAAATATATCCGGGTAAAATATTTAGAAGACAAGCAGGAATGCCCGGACAAGCAATACATGGTTTAAAGTTTCCTAATACATCACAAGAAAACTTAATGATGTTTGACAAGTTTAGACAACTTGCAGATGAACAAACAGGAATACCAAGTTACTCACATGGACAAACTGGTGTTCAAAGTATGACAAGGACTGCTTCAGGTATGTCAATGTTACTTGGAGCATCTAGTTTAAATATAAAAACAGTTGTTAAAAACCTTGATGACTTTTTATTAAAACCATTAGGTGAATCTTACTTTCAATGGAACATGCAGTTCTTAGAAGATGAACTTGATGTTAAAGGTGATTTAGAAGTTAAAGCTACCGGTACAAATAGCTTGATGCAA
>CEVZ01009177.1_pt1 | contig 13266 bp, 16 predicted proteins | sample 361371 | NCBI WGS metagenome assembly CEVZ01 (sample SAMEA2620217, study PRJEB7988) | marine metagenome | isolation source: saline water (ENVO:00002010), including
GTTTTCTTCATGATCGTGAAAAGCATCATTGTGAAGTTTTAAATCTTCTTCAGTGTACTCTAACATGCCATGATTGACATGTTCTTTATGATCTTTAGGATCAATATAAACTTCATGATTTAAATCATGTTCTGGGATTTTTGTGGTCATAATAGTTACCGTCTGAAAGTTAAGATAGACCATAAGAATCTCTAACGAGATTCAATGATGTAGTGTTCTGTCCTCCAGAAATCTCAAAATGATGTCTAAGACATCTAATCAGATAATATCCACTGGATTCATTGTCAGCAGGTTTTGCATCCCCGACAGGCGCTGGTCCAACAGATGGTAGGACAACTTTAATTATACCACCAACACGCATGTTTGTGTTAATTGGTATCACTATATTTAGTGACTGTTGGAAGAGCAAATTGTATCTTGAAAAGGATTTTGCCATGTCTGCTGGATCCCTACCAGAGTCTCCAAGATCACCATCTTGATCCTTAAGTAGACTATCATCCTTCATTCCAGTATCACCCAATCTAACCAATATCCTTGAAGCATCATTAACAAGATCCTTTGGTATAGGGGTTCTTCCACCAAGCATATTCAATTTTGGAGAAAGATCTGATGTACCCTTCATCTGATCATCAAGAGATAAATTATCAGTATTATTATCAATCTCTTCCTGCATCCTATAATGAATAGCATCTATCTCCCAACTCAAAGGTTCAAAAAAGTATGTGAGATTAGCATACAAACCTATCCTTAAATTCTTCTGGATATGCGTATTTGCAGACATATATGAGTGAATTATCTGTCTGTCCGTGGCTTCTCTCTCAGTTATACTACTTGAAACATATTCAGGAACTTTACCATCCTCTGCACCACTTTGAACAGCATCCAACATCTTTTCCATAGATCTAAAATGGAATCCATCATAATCTTCATAGAAAAAGAATCCGGCAGTACCTTTAGCTCGTGATAATTTACCCTTACCCGCTTTTCCTTGTGCTCCTTCAAATATTGGTACTGATTTTGGAGCTAACCATGTACAAGTATAAAAAGGTTTCTTAAAATTACCAAGGAAATCAAAAGAAAACATTGTTTCTTCTATTGTTTTTATCCTATCTTCTTTTACATCAAGAGTATTTTCCAATATATCACGTACATGTTGGTGAATTGGTACTCTTCTATATCTTTTATAACATCTTGAAGTCTCATTATTAAAACTTTCTTGAGTAGCCAACTGCATTGTAAATGTTTCCGATCCTTCAGATTGAATCAGATCTTGTACACCTACAACATAAAATGGTTTCTCATCAGTATATTCAAAATCACCATAAGCAGTTCCAATAACCAGATCTAATCTCTCATTACCTCTTATTGGAGCACTATTATATAAATTTGCAGTATCAGATATCTTAAGATAACAAGATACTGATGGAGAAAGAATATCTTCAAAATAATCAACAGCCGTTATTGCTTTCTCAATACCAATACCTGCTGCTTCCGTATCTAAATCAGGAGAAACAGTAGAGTCATTCCCAGATTTATTTCTGTCAGGCGTAAGAATTGCCTTTTTTATAACTATATTCTCTAAGGATGACATATTAACCAGTAAGTGATGTTAATAAAATATGGTTTCCCACTTCATCAGCAGATGCCCTAACATGTATTGGGATAAGGGAAGGGTTAACCACTACTCCTCCTGCAGTTATAGTAGCAGCCATATCTTTTCGTCTCTCTGGTGGAGACATCTGCATTTGAATTACAGTATTATTTACACTACCACGTTGATTGTAAGATGGATACTGAGATGGAGGAAGAGCAGCCTGATCGCCTGGAACCTTAACTTGATTCTCTCTTAATCCCTGTAAGATCTCATCATAACGTGCTTTAGTATCAGTAGTAGTTTGCTTTGTTTGTCCATAATATGTTCCAAAACTTGCCCATTCCTTTTGAAGAACATCAAAGTCTTCCTTAGTTAATTCTTTAGAAGGATCTATTCCTCTCTTTCTCTTGGCAAGATCCATCAACAATTCATTCTGCACATTCTGATCAAATTTTATTTTAGTAGGATCAAACTCTCTACCTTGAGCCTCATACATCTCTTTAACCTGAGTCAAAGGATCCATAAATTGACCAACACCTACAGCAGCAGAACTTACATCTTTACCATTAACTTTATAAGTAGTCTCTCCAGATTTCATTCTCTTTGTCTGTTCATCATATACCTCTTGAAGAGTCATGTTAGTCATATCCATTTCATCTCTACCACCGAACCATCTACTATAGGCTTTATCACCCTCAGTACCTTCAAGTTCTCTGGTAAGTTGTACAAAGGCTTGCTCCTCTAAACTCCCTGATCCTCCTGCCATTGGAGGACCAGCAACTAAAGTTTCATTAGGAGGCATCCACTTATCTCTCTGTACCGTAGTAGTGGACTGTATTATTTCTTTTGAATCCTTATACTCTACTTTAACTTTCTTTAATTTATTTTCATCAATAACACCATCTGCACGAGGTATCCCATCATCATCTACTGTTTCTTCTGGTGTATTCTTCTTATCGAAATCAAACATATTTCCCGTTAAGAAGTCTGCGAAACCAGCAACACCTCTCTTGGTTCCTTCAATAACCTTTCCACCAACATCCTTAACAAGATTAACTACACTACTCAAGAATCCTGGCTTCATTGCATTTTCAATTGCTTTACTATCAACGATAGTTTTGAATCCTTTAACTCCTTTATGGAACCTCTCAACATCTATCTTATTCTTTTTATGAATCTCCTCCTGCATCTGCTCGGCTCTATCACCTTTATCAAGAGTAGTCTTACCTTCTGTTGGAGTTACTTTACTCTTTTCAAGATGATCGATCTGTTTGTCAATCTCTTCGTTTTTACCTTCTGATGACTCTGTAGCAGCCTCTGCACCCTCTTTTGCTTTATCTTTCTCTTTCTTTAAATCAGCAATCATCTTTTGTTTATCACCACCATACTCATCATTAAGTACCTGATTAGTCTTAGCCTCAACACTATCGGTAGGCATGAAAGTCATAGTACCCATAGTGAGAATTGCAGCACCAGCAGCAAGTTTCAAGAACTTATTATCAGCACCACCACCTTTACCCTTGCCAGGATTCCAATTTTTTATAAACTTCTCAGCTTTTGAAATATCACTTTTCTTTGGTAATTTGGTTCTTTTAAGAATAGTTGTCTTACCACCAAGAAACTTAGTAAACTTCGCTATAGTATTTTCAGACTGTTCAACAGCCTTCTTTGTGGTATCAACTACCTTATTAATGGCGGTATTAGTTTCTGCCATTAACTTGATACTATATTAAAGGTTTGTTTAGAATGAGCCAAATGAATATTAGAAGTATCAAATGGCATAAGGAAAGGAATATTACCTGATTGACCTGTAGTTACATCAGATGCACCCATCTTAGTCCTTCCTGCATCACCAGTCTGACCGCCTGGTTGACCTTGTGTATTTAAAGGAAGAACAGTTGTATTGGTAGTAGGTTGATCCGTTTCTGGTGCTTGTGCTACTGCTTGAGATGCATTTAACTTAGCTTCTTTAAGTTCTGGGGAAGCCTCTGCAGTAGTAGGTGTTACTTGTTCACCATCTACAGTTGCAGTCTCAGGTTTAACCTCTTTAGTTTCTTTTACATTATTAATAATATTCTTGGCACCATCAACTATATTACCACGACCATCCAAATCTAATTGATCACCACTAAGGAAATCAACAGTTCCTGCCAACCAACCCATAGGTCCTCTGGCACCTTTTGCACCTTCAGTACCCTTCTTACCAGTTGCTCCTGATATACCATCTTGAGGAGTTGCTACAGTCTCAGCCTTACTGCCATCTCCTTGTTGATCAAAATCAGTACGACCTCCTGTTATTGCATCTACACCACCAGCAAGCCATCTCTTTACACCCTCTGGTTTCTTCTTAGCTTCCTTCTTCTCATCAACTTTCTTCTTAAATTTCTTAACTTTATCTGTTACTGGATCAACCTTAGTATCTGTTTCTACAGTTTTTTTAGTTTCTTCCGTACCACCAACGATTACATCAATACCCTCTGGTACATCTTCACCAGCAATCAATGCAGTCTGTTTCGTACCAACTAAACTGGACTCCTTTTCCTTCTCTTTCTTCTCTTCTTTCTCTTCCTCTTTCTTCTCTTCTTCTTCCTTTGGTTTCTTATTCTTACCTTTAAGTTGTGCTTGTAAAGCCTTAATAGCTTTATCAAAGGATTTAATAGTTTTATTGAACTTCTCAGTTTCCTTAGCAGTCAACTGATCTCCCATTTCCTCTTGGAATGTTCCAGCGGGACCAGCAGTAGTTCCATCTTCACCTACTACTGTAGATTCACCTTTCTTCTTACCTCCACCAAGCATCTTACTGATGCCCCATCCAGTGAAAGCTACAAGTCCTAAAGTTGCAGCACCCTTCAGTATACTCTTAAGTAAACCACCTTTACCGCCACCTCCCTTGGCAACTTTTGCCTTGGAAAGTTTTTTAATAAAATCAGTAAATAATTTCTTACTCTTCTCAAGAAACTTAAACGTCTTCTCAAATGGTTTCTTGAAAGCTTCTAAACCAGCAGCAAAACTTGTTAATTGATTTAATCCACCACCAAATATCTTCTGCAACATCTCTGTTGGATCAAACCCAGCTGGTCCTTTTAACTGCTGAGTGATATTCTTAACATGTTTAGTGACCTGATTATTAACCAGTTTTGTTATTGGATTTACTGATTGAATACCATCTTCTTGGCCTGGAACCTGAGCAATAGTCTTTGCTGCAGATCTAAGAGGAGATCCAGCTCCCCGTACCATACTAAGACCTTTTCGAGCACGACGACCTATCCCTCGCTTTGCAAGGATACTTCCTCTTTTAAGTATTGAACGTCCTATTGCCATTAACTTTTTGCAGCTGCTGCTCTTTGTTGTGCTTTAAGGTTCTCTTCGTCAATATGTGCTCTTAAAAGACCAACATAAATGTCTCTTTCCCAAGAGACCATATTCTCAATTTCAGTCAAAGAATATTTATGGAACTGCATTAAAGCGAAGTTAATTCTGAAGTAGGTCTCCATGTCAATGTGTGACATGGTTAACCGAAAAAATCCGACAATCCCTCCAATGTGACGGTATTTTCTTTCTTAGTATTTGGATTCTTCACCTTAATATCACAAGTCAACTTAGGCATAGTATCAAAGAAGGTTTCAATCTTCTTAAATTGTTCTGAAGTTAAAGACTCCACCCATTCAACGAGTTCTTTCTTAGTACAATCAGAAGCAGCCCACATATCTTCATCATTATATACCATCTCAATAGACGAAGCGATTATATCAAAAGATCTATCAACCTCATTTACATCATCCTCATCAGATCCAAAATTAACCTCAATAAATTGACTTAGCGATGGATACTTCATTTTTAATTTGTATCCTTCACCCAATATAATCTCTGATGTATGATTAGGATCAGTCTTAACTTCTACCTCATCTATATGAACAGTTGTCTTAACTTGAGTGACACCATCATCACCACAAGTAACAATAAGTTCAATAGATTCTCCAACAGACTTACCTCTTATATTAAGAAAGAGATATTCAATATCAAAACTTGGAAGATTATCAATCTTCACTCCTCTGGTTAAAACACATTCCTTTAAAACTTGTTTAACCGCATTGGTAATTTGTCTCTGATCTTTAGATTCAAGAGCAAGAATTAGAACTTTCTCTTCTTTAACTAAAAATGGTCTATATTTAACAGTCTTCCCTGTGGAAGGCAATTTCAACTCGTACTGAGATGTCGTAATTTTTGGTAAAGGCATGATATGTAATCAAGTCATCGTAGTTATTTAGAGGGGTTATTGATACTTCTTAATACTTTGCTCCCATTCTTGAAGCGATGAAGAACAATCAGGTGGTTCGGGATCTTTATAACCTTTCATCTTTTTCCATTTATTATGCAATGCACCCATCATCCATGACTGGGCAAGACTATGTGGTCCATTCTCAAGAAGATCCAACTCATACCTACTGGAGGTATAACCCTTATACTCTTCTCTCCAATTGGAGTCATCATAATCCTTCATTGTGTTTCTCTAACAATCGTCTGATTGGTTACATCCTCTCCACTTGTTATATTATTTCTTAAAGTCTGACCCTGTTGAGTTAACCAATCAGTAGAATCACTAATAGTATTGTTGTTAGCACCACTATCCTTCGGACCTGACTTATTCAACTGTGTTACATAGAACCTATCATACTTAAGATTAACAGTACACTGAACTATCTGTGCATCATCATATGATAAAGGAATGGCTTCCATAGTATCTGGAAAGGCATTAACCATATTATACTCTATTGCATCTACATCTGCAACATTCCTTCCTTCATCCATATGAAAATCAGCATACCCATAACTTCTTTCAAACTTAGTGACAGTTATCTCTCTCTTATAACTATCAGGATATCTCATCCTTGTGAATCCAGATCTTGCGTTCTGTGATATTTGTCCTCTTGGTGATGAATCTATATTCCTGTTATCAGTATAAGTTGGGTTAATAAAATTAATCCACTCCTGAAATAGTCTAATAGCTTTATAATCAGAAGAAACATAAAATCTTAATTGAAGATCAGTGTATGATCTCATTTGTGGAAAAGATTCTGTGATTCCCTGTCTACTTCCTGTTTCTTCAAAAGACATAAAGTTTGATCCAGGCAAACTGGCTTCAGAACACAAGAAATCAAATCTTGCAGTTCCTCCAGAATACTTGTCACCAAAAACTCCAGCTTTAGCAATCCACGTATTTACATCATTCTTTGCAGAACCAGTTCCAGTATTACCAAAATTTAATGATACTCTATATTGATTAGATAAAGAAGGTGAATTAAGAGAAGCCTGAAACGACTGAGCATCTGCACGAGTATAGTGTAACCCCTTTTGCCAAAAGATAGATTTATCTTTTGAAGCACTCGGTTTTTCTATCCACTCGTTAGTAACTTGAGCTGATGAAGTGGTCGCAGGAGAGTAGTCTGGCATCTAAATAAACTATGATCCTCACATACTATGTATATGGCTTATAAGGGGAAATACAAACCACGTAATACCAAAAAATACAAAGGTGACCCCACTGGAATCATTTATAGGTCTCTTTGGGAAAGAAAATTCATGGAATACTGTGATTTAACTGAGAATATAAGTCAATGGCAATCAGAAGAATTTTGGATACCATATAAGAACCCCTTAGATAATAGAACACATCGTTACTTTCCTGACTTCTTTATCAAATACAAGGATGCAAAAGGGAAGACAAGGAATGTAGTCATTGAAGTAAAACCTAAAAAACAACTAAAAGAACCAAAAAGAAACCCTAAGAAAAGAACTAAAGCATGGGCATATGAAGTTCAAACATGGGTTGTTAATCAGGCAAAATGGGAAGCAGCAAAATCCTATTGTAATGACAGAAAGTATGAATTTAAAATCATGACCGAAAAAGAACTGGGGATAGCATGATTGGAGAAGAAATAATACAAAAAGCTGGTAAGAAACGCAGAAGTGGAGACTGGTATATAAACGAATTAGAAGCAGCCTTATTACCTCTGCAAAATAGAGATATCAGTACCAGTGATACAGATTTCATTGAAGTTGGTAGACTATTCTTCTTCTCATATGGTGCAGCATACCCAGAAAATTATGAATTTTGGGATCTACAACCACTATCATTTGCTCTCAGATTTTATAAAGATGGTTTCTTAGGAGCGAACTTACACTACATAAATCCCGATTATAGAGACGCAGTTGCAATAAGCCTACTAAATAGCGGTAGTGCGGGTTCTACAACTGTACCTAAAAACAGTTTACACAAATACCTATACAGTGGTATAGGAAACCTATATCAAGTTCCAAGGACTGAAGATTGGGATGTAATATCAAAACTTCCAACTGAAAAATTTATAGCAAGAAATGGAATGAAGTACCCTAAACATAAAGCATTTAACTGGAGAAAATGACTGCAGAAATAGGGACAACGGGGACCATCCTCAACAGACAAGAAGTAGATCCAGAGGTCACTACCAACGGCCAAGAGGGGATATATCTCTATAGCAAAGCAACAGGTCAAGCACAAAGATATAAAGTATTTTATTTTCATGACCAGAAGACAGCACAAGTTCTTCCTGTAGATGATAGTGGTCAGGTTCTTATTAATGCTAAACCCATATACACTAATGGAGTATGGGACAAATCGTTATTCGAGGCAGATAATCCACAAGTTCCATTTGATGCTGAAACACAAAGATATGTACATGGCAGAATACAATTAGGCGTAAGGAATCATGTACAAAACACCTTTACGATTAAACCATCAGGAATAATGCTTCTTAAAACTGGTGGTCAAGTACCCCAGTGGGCATCAAAGGAGATGCAAGGAAAGGATGTATCCGATGTACAAAACGTTGGTACTTTACCAATGTATGAAGGTGCTGGTACTGGTGAAGGTACAAAATGGAACAAATATGCTGGAAATGCAACTAATGAAAGAGTTGTTCAGGTTGATGATGATAAATGGTTTATTGAAGAAGTGATTACCAAAGGTCCACTTCATGTTATTAATAAATCAGGTGTTCAAGGTGGAGGATTTGATCAAATAGGGGACAATATGTTCAATAAGATCATAACCTATCCTATGGATCTTGATACTGCTCAAGACTACATGATGATTCAATGTTATGCATATAGACCACCATACAATGCATCATTAGGAAAAGATTTTGGTACTAAACAAGATGATACAAGTCTTGGATATGGACTATCAAGACAATCTCCATTTAGAAAAAAACTTGGTGCAGGTATAAAACTACCTATGCCCAATGGGATGTCTGATAGAAACTCAGCAAGTTGGGTTGAAGATAGTATGACAACTATGAGTCTTGGTGCTCTACAAAATATAAACAAGAACGCAACTCAAAAGGCAGTAACAGGAGGTATATTCAACTTCCTTGGATTAGGTAATCTTGGTGACAGTATCAATAGTTTCTTCACCAATGCAGCATTAACAACAGCTGTAGGAGGAACAAAAGCAGGTAGAACTGAGATTGGTGCAGGTTTGATGAGTCAACTTGCAGAGGCAAATGGATTTGATATAACTCCAGAAGCTATCTTAAGTAGATCTGGTGGTATTGTTGCTAACGCAAACACAGAACTCATGTTCTCTGGAGTTAAAATGAGAACATTCCAGTTCTCTTGGAGAATGAGTCCAAGATCTCCCGAAGAGGCTGGAAAAATTAGAATGATCATTCGTGCAATGAAACAATGGTCAGCACCAAGAAAAATTGCAAAAGTTAGTTCTGGGCCTGGATCTACTGCATTAGGAGCAGCTGGATCACCATCATACTTCTTAGCAACACCAAATATATTCAGACTTCGTTATATGTCGGGTTCAAAGAATATTCTTGGAGTTAATAAATTCAAACCATGTGCTCTTACAGCTATATCTGTAAACTATACTCCAGATCAAGTATGGCAAGCATATGAGGGAGGTCAACCAGTATCAGTCATAATGGACTGTGAATTTGCAGAACTTGAGCCAATATATAATACTGATTATCTGGGAGAAGTAGCTAAAGGAAGAGCATTTGACGAGGATGATCCAGAATCCCTTGGTGATCTATACCCAATCAGTATGATTAATGAGAATGATCCATCAACCGCAGACGTAGGATACTAAGATGCAAGGTTATTTCAGTTTTTTACCAAATATTAAATACGTCTCAAGGACTACCGATAGGAGTGCTAATGATGAATTTATTGCAGTAAAAAATATTTTCAGAAGAGCAAGATTACGTGATGACCTTGCATCTGTAGCTACTGCATTTAATGATTATGTAATAGCAGAAGACCTAAGACCAGAACAAGTAGCACAAGAATTGTATGGTGATCCAAGATTCGACTGGGTAGTTCTTGTTGCAAATAACATCACCAACATTAGAAATGAATGGCCTCTGAATAATAATGACTTCCAAAAATACATATTAGAAAAATATGGTAGTGAAGATGAATTAGCAAAAGTACATCATTATAAAACTACTCCACATTATGATGATTATAGAAGAATAGTAATACCAAATGGAATAAAAGTTGATTCCAATTTTGATATGTCATACTTAAAAATGACACCACAAGCCCAAGTAGAAGTCTCATATAGTGGTGGTACTTTACCTACAGCAACTACTGTAGATAGTGCTGGAACAGCAAGAGATGCAAGTGGTAACGTAATCCAAAATGGAAATATCACAGCAGTATCAAACTATGAATACGAAGTAGATGTTAATGATGCTAAGAGAAGAATTGCAGTCGTAAAACCAAGTTACTTAGATACAATGTTGAGTGATCTTAAGAGGGTAATGACTTACAAACGATCCACTCAATTTATCAATAGAAGACTGAAATCAGCACATAACCCAAGACTTAGTGGGGCATAAAAAAAGGGGTCGTAAGACCCCTTTCTTATTGTTTAATCTTCAGCGAGTTTCTGAAAATAACTCAGTGCATCATCTTCCTCTTCCGTATCAGCGGCAGGAGTTGCAGCAGCAGTGAGTTTAGCAAGTTCCTCATCAACAGGAGCAACCACCTCACGATGATTATCCTCATCAGCAATCTCTGGATCCTGATAACGTAATGAACCAGTTGGTAACTTAGTACCAAGAACTGTATCTAAACGCTTCTTCAGATCTTCATAAGACTTGAACTGATTATCAGCAGTAAACTCATTTAGATCATATAAACCATCATAGATTTTCTCAAGTGCTTCATCATCCTTAAGTAAAGCTTCTACCTTACCAAACTCTGAACTATCATAGTTCCAGAATCCACCAACCTGTTTAATCTTCAACTTGAAGTTAGCACCCTTCCAGAAATCAAAAGGATTAATTGGTTCTTCATCTTCAAACTCAGGCTGCATAGAAGCAGTAATCTTGTCAAAGATCTTCTTACCAAACTTATAAAGGAAAGTTTTACCTTCATTTTCAGGATTAGAAGAATCCTTCACAACATAGATGTTTGCATAGTAAGAAAGTTTACGCTTTTGCTTACGTGCAATATCCTTATCTGATTCTCTACCACTATTCCAAAGACTCCTGTTAAGCTCACCAACAGGATCATCCTTACCAACTGTGGTAAGTGAATTCTCTATGTACCATCCTCCTGGCCCTTGGAAAGCATGACTCCATACTTGTGCCCAAGGTAGGTCACAGTTAGGATGAGCAGGAAGGAATCTGATTACTGCGTAACCATTACCTGCTTTGTCAACTGCTGGTTTCCAAAGTCGTTCGTCTGTATTATTACCTTTCTCATTCAGTTTCTCTACCTTCTTCATCAACCTTTCGGTGAGAGATCCTGCACGAGACTGCTTTTTAAGGTCTGCAAAAGACATGTGTTATTCTCCGTATTGTTGTATTTGTTTGGATTGTTTATATTATAGGGGACTTGGACTGAAAAGTCAATCCTCTTTATATTCTTTTGGTATTTGTGATTCCAACCGTTCTAATGTCGCCCGTAGGTTATCAAAGAATTTATTGATATCCTCATTGGGTTTCAAGCCAAGGAATTTAGCAGATTCTAAAATCTGTTTTTTCATTGCAATAGCTTCCTTATCCTCTTTTTCAAGAGATAACCTAAACATGAAATTCTTTTGTTTCTCCACAAGCTTCTTCATTGTGGCAATATGACTTGAACTAACAGGCGAATAAGGATTGAACCCCTTAGAAGCCATTATTTGCATCAAATCTTCTTGCAACTCATTGATTTCGGCCATTGCGGATCTAACCACAGGTGAATTAAAAAATGAACTCATCGTTCTGTCACTTTCTCCTTAACACTACTATTTATAAGGGTTTAGCGTCTTTTTATCCATCTTGGAAGGTAGAATATTCCGAAGGAAAGACCCCAAAAAATAGCTAACATTATTATATGGAATATTCTATTAGAGTTTACAATTAAACCACAGGTTACGAATGATATCCATAACCAGTCTATAGTACCATGAAGTCTGTACCAGATGTTATCACCAAATCTTTTGATAAAACCATCTCGTTTTTTTGCGAACCACGGTGATACATGGCGCATCATAACGAAACCCTCATTAAAAAACATGAGAGTGAAACCAATCCAAAAAATCATATCGGTAGTTTAGATCTTGTAGTTCTTTTCAGATAATTTAATTCTGTAGCTTCTGCTTTAAGTTTCTCTTTAAGTGGTTTAGAAATTAACTTTCCAACAGATTCAAACTCAATGTTATTATCTTCACAATAACTTATAATTGCTTCAATATAATTAAGCTCAGACTGTCCTACAAGAATTTCAATATCACTTGTAAACTTATTCTGACAAAGAAATTTCTCTTTGAGTAGTTCGTTAACGTCTTTCTCCATACTCCTCGAGCTTACTTGTGACAAATTCGCGGATATATTCTGTAAGAAGTTTAATATAGTCACGCTTGTTTCTTTTTTCATAAACTTTCACATCGCCATTTTCGGCGACCATAATGGTTACAATTTTTTCAACAACCTCACCCGTCATCTCATAATACATGCAGGCATAAGCGGTCTCCTGTACAAAGTACTGTTGGATCCACTTTTCAGGTTTTATCTTCTTAGATGTCTTGAAATCTATAACAGCTAACTCGCCATTATATTCTGCAATACAGTCAACTCTTCCCGCAATCCCAAAGTATTCAGAATACAGTGGTTTCTCTAAAGCATGTATGTTATTTATATTGTCTAAAGATTCTTTTGCCGCAAGGAAAAGAGCCTTAGTAGAAGGAAGTGTATCCTTTGGAATCTCTTTGTTTAACAGATATTGTTCTACTAAATCATGAAAACGAGTTCCACGTTCAGTAGAGACTTTAGTTATCTTATTAGCTTCTTCGACTCCAACTTTCTTCCTCCAATTCGCAAATATAGCACGATTATAATGGGAAGTTACAGAAGTTATAGAAGGGGCTTTCTTACCGTTAGGAAGAGTATAGTACCTCACCCCATCTACAGTATTGGCTTCTAACTCAAAATCACCAAGTTTATTCAAATGAACAAATGTCATAAAGAAAGAGCAAGTTTAGTAACCAAATAGTTTCTTACTAATCCAGACCGAACAATATCATCTATACCGAATTCAACAACACCAAAATCTTCTTCCATTATTTCGATGATCCTTTTGAAATCTAAGATGCCATTCTTCTCATTGGACTTTGTAAGATCCGTTTGAGT
>CEVZ01168561.1_pt1 | contig 13235 bp, 9 predicted proteins | sample 361371 | NCBI WGS metagenome assembly CEVZ01 (sample SAMEA2620217, study PRJEB7988) | marine metagenome | isolation source: saline water (ENVO:00002010), including
TGATATAGTAGATGGTCTTACATCTTCAGTTGCATTAACTGAAGCTGGTTGGAATCATGTCGCAGTGACTAGAGTTGGAAACGTATTTACCATATATGTAAATGGTAAAGTTGCAGCACAAACAACAGGTGGTGGAAGTATCCCAGAGAATGGTGCTTTACACATAGGAAAGCCTGGTAGTGTAGGATCAGATGTTTTTGATGGTTATATGGCAGAGTTTAGGTGGACTAAAGGTATGACACGTTACTCAGGAAATTTTGCACCACCAAGAGGATTTCTTTCTTCAAGAATGGCATCTTTTGCTATAGATGCAGCAACGTTCCATTCTACAGATTCACCAAATACTAAAGACATAGGTGCTAGAGATAGATTAGGTGAAGACAGTTTAGGTTCAGGTCATTGTCAAGTAACTTTCAAAGATAATTATACTATCAATTCTACTGCATATATGATTCCGATTGAAATTAGGAATTCTGCAGGTCATGAATTTTCTTTGAATTATAATATTTGGCCAAGGTCGTTTGCAAACACATATATGTTAGAAAGTGATAGTTTACCAGTATTTAAGGCTTCTGCATTTTATGGAAATAGAGGAGTTTTCGCTGGTGGGCGTGGTCCTACAGTATCAGATACTATAGACTTTTTTACTATTGGAACTGTTTCTGAGACTGCAACTGATTTTCATGAATTAACAGCAGCTATGCAGTATTTGGGTGGTGCATCAAATGGTGCCAGAGGTGTTTTCACTGGTGGTGAAACGACCACACAAGTTGATACAATTAACTTTATTACATTTGCCACAACTGGAGCAGCCACAGATTTTGGAGAAACTACAGATGCCAGACAAATAGCTGGATCAGCATCAGATGGTTCAAGAGGTGTTTCATACGGAGGATATGATGGTAGTTCTTATGTAAAAGTTATAGATTATGTTACAATATCCACTGCCTCTAACTCAAGATCTTTTGGTACTTTGACGAAACATCAAGCTTATGCAGGTATAACTAGTAATGGTTCAAGGGCGGTTATAGTTTCAGGATTTGTAGGGCCACCTAACGATTCAAGTATATATTATAACACAATTTCAACTTTAGGTGATTCAGTAGAGTTTGGTGTTGTAACAGAAGGAAGAAGATTAGGTCAATCAGTATCAGATGGACAAAGAGCTGTTCATGGTGGAGGAAGGCCAGCACCTGGCACAGCCGAATCAGACATAATAGATTATTTCAATATAGGAGTTTTGGGTAATGCAGTGGATTGGGGAGCTGATCTTACAGATGCAAGATCTCAATTAACGGCTGTGGGAAATGGTTCAAGAGGACTTTTTGCAGGAGGTGATGCACCAGGCGCAGTAGATACAGTAGATTATATTGCAATCGGTGTTCATGGTGTAAGTGCAACAGATTTTGGTGAATTAAGTCAAGCAAGAAATAATACACCAGCTGCGGCTTCAGGAGATTAAACAGGAAAGTTAAATGGCAAAATTAGGATCAACGACATTTAATGAGGGTGGAAATGATACGGCAATAACTTTGACCGATAATTCAAGTGCCCCCTCTCCCACTGCTGGAAAGCTATATGCTAATTCTACATCACTTTATTGGGAGGATAATGATATCACTCAAGGTGGTGGTGAAGAAATATCAAAAAAGGTAAGTTTACAATTAGCAAATACCACACATGCTTTAGATCTCACTAAGTCAGCTTGTACTACAGTTAATCTAATCATAACTGCAAATACTACTCTTGATGGAACTTACTATAGTAAACATACAATAATTGGTTCTTCTGTATTTCCTGGCTTACAGATTATTTCTGATACAACAAATACCTCTACAACTTTTACAGATTCTAGTATTTCTAGCCATACTATAACAGCGGTTAATAATACGAATCATAGAACTGATGCAGGTATCCCTTACTCATATCCTAAAACTATAGCAAATACTTCAATATATTTTGATGGAACTAATGATGCATTAACGATTCCAGATAGTGAAGAAATTACTTTTGAGGATAATGATTTCACTCTAGAATGTTGGTCATATCATGCAGCTGTGGATTCCACGGAAAATTATTTCGGTACTTTTAATTCATCTGGAACAGATACCTCTGCATCAGTGGCTTTAAGGAAAAATGCTAACAACGCAGTACGTCTTTTTGTTCGTACTGCAGGTGGTAGTTCTTTAACTTTAGATAGTGGTACACTATTAGGTGCAACGACATGGAATCATATAGCAGCGGTGAGACACGGAGACTTGTTGAAATTATTTGTAAATGGTGCTCAAGAGGGTGAGCGCAGTATTTCGGGTTTTGTTAATGATTCAAGTATAGATTTTCATGTAGGAGTTTCTACTGCATCGCCAGGTTTAGCTGATGATATGAATGGTTATCTAGATGGCATAAGAGTTATCAACGGATATGCTGCTTACACCTCAGAATTTTCTCCACCAACTAGACCTTTTAGTACAAATGAATTTGAATTTTCAGTAGATACCTCTGTTAAGTATTGTGGACAAGGCACATTAACAACTTCAGCTGATGTTGGTACTACAGTCAGGATGGGATTAGACACTACTGGATCTGGGCCAGCCAAAATTAGTATCGGTGATGCTTTTAATATCAATTCAATATCTTATGCCATTCCAATACATATTGAAAACAGTGCATCTGGAATGAATCACGTTAGATTTACTATTTTCTCTGAGGTGTTCGGTAACACAGAATTAGAAGACACAGATACAAATCCAGTTAGGTTTGGTAATGTACATTATGGTGGAAGAGCTGTTTTTGGAATGGGATTTGCTCCTTCTGCACCAGGCAGAGTAAACACTATGGATTTTGTTGCAATAAACAGCGCAGGAAATGCTTCAGATTTTGGAGAGTTGTCAAGAGTTTCAACAGAAGCTGATTCTGCAAGTAATGGTACAAGAGGAGTATATTTTGGAGGATTAGTTCCAGGCGCAACCAATATCATAGATTATATAACTATAGGTAGTACAGGAAATGGAACAGATTTCGGAGATTTAGGAACAGCTTCTTTTAGTTTTGCTGCTTTGAGTGATGGGTATAAAGCTTTAACAACTGGAGGCCGTAGTGACACTGCAAATGAACAACTACCTTTTCAGCATGTAAACATTACAACTACAGCAAATGCAGTAGATTCAGGAGGACTATCATCTACAGCTCAAAATAAAGCATCAAATTCTGGTGCTTCAAATGGCTCTAGAGGAGTTTACTACATGGCTGGTCATGGTCCAACTGATATGCCAGATACTATTGAATCTGTCACTATTTCTTCTTCATCCAATGGAGTAGATTTTGGAAATTTAACACAAGGAAGACATTATCCAGCTGGAACAGATGATGGATCTAGAGCTCTTCATGCTGGTGGTAATGCACCACCTTATGTCGATACCATAGATTATCTAGTTATTGGTACTGCAGCAAATTCTACTGACTTTGGAGAACTGTCTACAGGATATACTTCAGGTAGTGCAGTATCTAATGGTTCTAGGGGATTGTTTTCCACATTTGAAACACCTACTGCTAATGTAAACGTAATAGAGTTTCGTTTAATTCCCATAGTTGGAGATTCTGCAGACTTTGGAGATTTATCACAGGCAAGAGCTGGTGGTACAGCTTGTTCTGGGGATTAGATAAAGGACTAACTTAAATGGCAAACCTATCAACAATACTAATATCTGGTTCTAATCAGTATATAACTATTACTGATCATGCCAGTAACCCATCTCCTACTGCTGGGAAACTATATGCTAACTCCACTTCTATCTATTGGGAGGACACTGATCTAGCAGCTGGTGGTGGGGATTCGATGACACAGGTTAAAAGTCAAGGTCCAACTACAGATGGTGCATCTAGCGGTTCACTTGGTCTTGCAAACACTACAACTTTGATGGGAGCTGGAGCAAACACTGCAGTAAATGTACTAGTCAATCAAAATTTAGCTATAAATGGAGGATTCACTCTCAGACTTCATGTTGGTGGAGATGTTAATATGCCAGGATTGGCAATAACCTCAGATGGTACAAATAGTAGTCAAACATTTAATGATTTGGCTGCCCACGATCACACAGTTACAGCTGGCAATGATGTACACCATGATTCGGGAGGTTCAGTAAGTCTAAGAATGTCTGGAAAAGGTTTCGGTTCTGGAACAGACACAGCATATAATGATACTGCAATATATTTTGATGGAACTAATGATTATCTCACAGTGCCCCTTCATGATGATTTTCAACTTGACGGAGACTTCACTCTAGAAACTTGGTATTATTTTTCTGGAGCTGGTAGTGCTGAAAGAATTATGGATACTTATGCTAGTACAGGGCCTGGATTTAAATTTTTTAAAAATGCCTCTGATAAAATTGGATTTCATGCAAGAATAGGTGATGAGACTAGTTACTCTGACATCGTTTGTGATGATGCTATTGCTGCAACACAGTGGTATCATGTGGCAGTAACCAGAGAAAATGGGGTAGGAAGAATATTCATTAATGGAGAAAACGTAAATACAACTCATGGAAAATCATTTGACATACCTCAAGCAATACCTACAGCTGGATTTGATTCTGGTAAAGGTCTTGCAATAGGTGCATATTATAATGGAAGTGCTTATGCAGATGACCTCACAGGATATTTGGATAATATCAGAGTAACAAAAGGTTATGCAAGATATACCTCTGATTTTTCTCAGTTTCTTCCAATTATTGCTAGAAAATTTACTCTCAATCGTAATGCAGGATTTACAGTTAAATCTTCAACATTTTATGCAGGTGGAGTGAATGGTGTATCTGTACAAGATAGTGGATTTACAGATAGAACTGGTGATGATACTGTAGGGGATGGTAGAATTCAAGTTGCTTTTGCCAATACACAGACTGTAAATTCAACATCTTTCATGGTCCCTATAATTTTTAGAAATACCAGCACTGTTGATCTATCACTAAATTATAATATATGGGCAAGTGTGAGAGCAACACAAGCGACTGATAATACTGCTATTAGTAAACAAAATTTTTATGGTGGCAGAGGAATTATTGCTCATGGATATACTACAACCAATGTACTTACAGCTGATTACATAACTATAGGCAGTACAGGAAATGGAACAGATTTTGGTGAATTTAATGAGGCTGGTGGTGCTTACATGGCAAGTGGATCTAACGGCACTAGAGGTGTATTTGCAGGAGGTCAGGGTGCAGCAATTGAATTTTTTACATTTGCCACTACTAGTGATGCAACAGATTTTGGAGATTTGTCACAGGCAGCTAATTCTCAAGGTTCTGGTTCTGATGGAAACAGAATGCTAATAGGAGAAGGTGTTGATGAAGTAGGTTCTGCTCAGTTTATAACAATAGGTACAACTGGAAATGCTGTAACTGCAGGAGAAACAACTCAAACAAGATCAAATTCAAATGATGGAATGAGTAATGGAAGTAGAGCGGTATTTGTTGCAGGTGAAGATCCAACTCCAACACAATATAATATTATAGATTACTTCACAATAGGTACTTTAGCAGATGCTGCAGATTTTGGTGATCATTTTACTATTATGCATGCAAATGCAGGAACGAGTGATGGATCTAGAGGAGTTAGTATAGGAGGTGTGTATGGAGTGAGTAGACAAGATCATATACATTATTTTAGTATTGGAGTATTGGGAAATTCTATAGATTTTCTTGGAGAATTGACTGAGGCAGGAGTTCAGGGTGCCGCTTCTTGTTGTGACGGATCTAGAGGTATAAGAGCAGGAGGAACAGAACCACCTATTGTTAATATCATAGACTATTTTCCAGTGGGTGTGCCAGGAACAGATGCAGCAGATTTTGGTGATTTGAATGCATCAGTACAGGCATCAACTGGAACTTCTGGGGATTAAAAGGAAAAATAAATGTCAGTTTTAGAAGTAAATAAAGTAATTTCTGGTTCAAAAAGTGAACAAGATACTGCCGTTAAATCTGGAGTTTTTTATGATTATGCAGATGATTCTTATGCAGAATTAGGCATAAGAAGAGGTGGGTCTTATGAATTAGATATGACTCTTCAGGGTACGCAGTCTGCTCATATAAGAGTATTGATGATAGGGCATCATGGTAGCACTCCTTCAGCTATGCATAATAGACCCTTCATGTATGTCGTTGAAGCTTTACCTCAAAATATGGGATTATTTCCAGACCTATCGAGCACTGTGCCAGGAGATGGTAACATCGTAACTATGAATGGTATGGATGGTATCATAACACAAGAGTTTCATGGAGATGTTTCGTATGGGGATATTTTTCCTTCTGTTTATATGTCTAGATCAGACAATCATACTGAGGTGGGGGCTGTCCAAGATACTAGTCAAACACATATAAAATTGTACATAACAAACAGAACAAAAAGTATCGATGACGATTCTCTTTATGGTGCATCTAATTCAAATGCAAACGCAATAAAATATGCAGGACAACAAAATACTGTTGCTGGTCAAGCAGCTCACTTTGATTCAGACGCTCTGTATTTCACAGCATACATAGAAATACACACCTCTAATGGACCATTACAAAAATTTAAAGGAAAAGGCCACGAACCTGTAAATTGTCCAGATCATGCAGTCCTTTCGAGCGTTAGAAATATAATGGGTGGAAGAGGAGTATTAGGTGGTGGTTATTCTACCACAGCACATGATACCATGCAATATTTTACCATAGGTCTTACTTCTGATGCTGTTGATTTTAACGAGATGACAGCTGCAAGTTATGAAGTTCAGGGGAGCTCGTCAAATGGCACTAGGGTTGTTATACCAGCAAGTGGTGCTGTTTCAGCCACCGTTGCTGCTACGACTTTATTAAATTATACCTCAATTAGAACGAGTGCAGAAGCTAAAGATTTTGGAGATACGACTGAAGGTAGGTATGCAATGGCATCAGGCTATGATGGACATAGAGCAGTAATGGTGGCAGGCACGCCTGGGCCTGGACAACCAAATGAAGATACTATGGATTATTATAGAATAGGAATTCCAAATGGTGGTTGTTTAGATTTTGGTGAATTGTCAGGTGGAGCGAGACATAGACCATCTGGAGCTTTAAATGATGGAGCTATGTCTTTCTTTTGGGGAGGTTATACTACAGGCGTTGTCGGTACTGGTGATTATGTTAGTTGCACGTCATTAGGTAATTCAATGATCACCCATTCATTACCAACAACCAGATATTGTTGGGGTCTTGGAGATGGATCTAGAGGAGTTGTGTCTGGTGGAAATGGATTAAATGTAATGGAATTTTTCAATCTCAGAACACAAGGGGCTGGTTTAGATTTTGGAAATTTAAATTATTCAAGGGGCTGGGCTAAAGGGTTATCAGATGGATCTAGAGGCTTACATTGTGGAGGTATTCCCCCAAGCGGGGTGCCAGAGTATTCTCAATGTGATTATATAACTATTGGCACCATTGGAAATGCTTCAGAGTATGGTGAGTCAGTTGGAGATTATTATGGAATGGGTGGTGAGTCTGGTGATTAAACTAAAAAGGGAAACAAAAAATGGCTAAAAGCACATTATATGTTGGAGATGCTATTACATTTAATAGTTTTAGACCATCACATGAGAAAAGAAGTCACATATCAAAAACTGGAGCTCAACAGTTTCAAGGGACCAGAGCAAATTTAACTGCTGGTCATTCTTATCCTTATGCTGGTGATGAAGGAAAAGATTATATTAATATTACAACCACAGGTAATGTGACTGAATTTGGAGAAATTTCAGAATCCTCTAATTTTAACGGAGGAGCAGGGGGATCTTCTGGAGCTAGAGCCATTACTATGAATGGTGGCCCTGCAGATAAGGATATACATTATTGGGATGTTTATAGTTCTGCAAATGCTGTTGATTGGGGTGGTGATGATATTATTGAACAAGATGGTTCGTTTGGTGCATCAGATGGTTATCGTTGTTGGAGTTTTTGTGGATCGGCTCCAACTCATGCTCCTGATGCTAGTTATGTAACTTATGTACCCTTTTATTCTATAGGCACTGCTGCAACTGATTGGGGCGAGAGCACTCATCAATTTATTAGTCAGAGCACAGGGGCTTGTTCTAGTGGTGTTCGTGCAGTATTTGGAGGCACTGCTGTTAGAGGCGCAACGACCACTGCTGAGGATGCTATAGGATCAGTTGCTATGCAAACTAATTCAAGTGGAACAGATTTTGGAAATTTAGCAAATGCTCGTATTGGTGGTTGTTGGAGTGGAGATGGCTCTAGAGGAATTTGTTTTGGAGGAACAGGTACAGGATCGACTGCTGAACTATCTGCAACAGAGTATGTAAACATCGATTTTCAATCAAATGCATACGAAATGTCTTCTGGTAGTCATGGTGTAGAAAATAATAAACTTTATGGGCATGCAATGACTAGTGATGGGAGTAGGATAGTAATTTATGGTGGACATAGGGCAAATTTTAATGAAGTCAATCCAGGCCTTCCATCCACAAATATAATAGATACTGTCCAATACATTAGTATACAGAGTAGAGGCACATGTAATGATTTTGGGGAACTGACAGAAGCTAGAGCTCGTGCATATTCTAATATTTCTGCATAGACTTATTTAACTAAATATATCATGAAAGGAAGTATGTTGAACGCAAAATTTATCATGGATGAACTAGAAGAGAAATTAGAATTTTTTCCCCCATTTGAAAGAGAGGGGAGAATTTTACAAGAAATTGAAAAATCCATGCATCCAAATACAATTATTGAATTGGCAAATGCCCCAGAAGATATTCAAGAGAGAATTAGAGAGTTAGATGATTCTCAAGGAAATATTTGGGAAATAATTCAAGAGGAAGCTAAATTTTTACAACAATCATCATTGATTAATAAAACCAAAAATTAGAGAAAGGTGTGACATGGCAGATGAAAATGCTTTGGTTGAAAAAAGAGTATTTAAAGGCATCTACAAACCTTTAGATGTTCAACAACTAGAATCTAAAGTTCTAGAAGTAGAAAAAAATGTACCACAGTTGAGACATGGAAAAAGAATGTTTGGGAGGCAAAATTCTCAACATACTTCACAACTCATGTCTCTTACTATGTTATGTGATTCTCCTTTTAGGAGAATGAAACAATGTCTTGCTCAAATTGAGAGAAAGACTGGTGCACTAAGAGAAGCTTATTTTGATATGAAAAAGAAAGCTTATAAAGTTAGAATGTGGGAAGAAGCAGGAGATGAATTTTCTTTAATAAAAGCAGAGGAAGGTCGAGTTGGAATGGCATCCTCACAAGACAGTATTGAGCATGCTATGCGTGAGATTAATATGTTTCAAACTGCTTATGAAGATATTCGTGAACAATATGACATTCCTGAAGATTGGGATGAAGCAGATTTTGAGGAGTCAGAAGCAGAGAATCATATTCGTATGGCTTTTCGTTACTGTATTCAAAGATTGATGGAAACAGGTAGAATTGACAGAGGTACTACAGAGTATCTTGAACAATGGGGTATTCATCCAATGGCTGCTGATAAATTGACTCGTGGCTACTTAGAGGATGTTGAGAAGATTCTTTCTCAAGGGAAAGCACCAGATATCAATCACATGCATACATTTCTTGACAAAATGGTTGAGACATTTAAAGATAGTCATAGGGATATGATGAAAAGAATTGGTATCAAACAAATTCTACGTTCAGAAGCAACTATGTTGACTCATGATCATCCAGAGGATAATCTATATTTAGATAATTCTTTTGGGGGTGGGGCATCAACTAAAATGTTAGAAACACAATCTGTTGATTGATCATTTAAGAAGGATAGATGAAAGTAAATAATCTACAAATATCTTATTCTAAAGGTATGTTTAAGAGTGGTGCAGATCCCTTTCATCATGCATCTGTTGGGGGTACTAGATTTAGGGGGCCTAGATTGATAGGTGTTGAAGGAAATCAAGGCACTACCAATTTTACAGGCCCTGGTGGAGCTAACTTTTTTGCTTTGAATATTAGCACTGGTGGTAGATTCCTTGGTTGGGCGGATGTTGCTACTGGGAGCGATGCCAGTTTGTCAAGTGGTAATAGGGCCATAAGTCAGTGCTGGGGGAATCCGCCTGGTGATCCTTCTATTAATTTTAGATATAAACAGTATGCTTATCCTGAAGGTTTTTCATTGGATTTTGGTAATTTACAACAAGCGAGATCTTCTGGAACTGGTATGACGGATGGACAAAGGGGTTTATACACTAATGGAGAACCAAATCCAGGCATAACAGATCGTGATTTTTTTTCTTTGACACACACAGGTAATGCTATAGATTTTAATGAAGATTCACACAATCGTTATGGGCTTAAGTCTGGAAATGACGGTGCTCATAGTGTTGCCACTGGCGGTTATTCTGGTGGTACTACAACTAATATGTCTAAAACCAACATGCAAACAATGGCTTCTTCATCAGATTTTGGAGAATTAACTTACAGTAGTTATGTTGGTGGTGGGGCTGATACTCATTTTGGAGGAAGGGGTTTTCATTTTGGTGGTGGTTGGCCTGGAGGACAAGATACTATCAATGTTTATAACATTCAATCTGCTTCGGGTGGGGGAACTGATTTTGGTGAACTTGGAAGAAATTGTATCGGTGTTGGTTTCGGAAATGATGGGAGCAGAGCTGTGCTATGGCAAGGTAACGCAACTACAGTTGATCCTGGCCCAGGCATTTATAGTACAATGAAATTTTTCAATATGAATGTGCTTGCAGATGCTGTAGATTTTGGTTGGTGTCAACAGGGTCATAGAGGTCATGATGCTCCTTCTGGATAAAATAAATTTAAACCTAAACAGGAAATAAAAACTTATGGCATATGGCGGCGGTGGATCTGGTGGATCTGGTGGAGGCGGCGGCGGTGGTGCCGGTGGTGCATCTACGTCTGGTGGTAGTTCAACTTCATCCTTTGCAAGAATAAATTTTTCTTCTTTAAATCTAGGTAAATCCATAATAAAAAGACACATTTTCTTTGATAATCATCAAGGAGATGGTGGTATGGCTTCTGATCAATATCCAGCAGCAGGCACTGTTGGTGTAGGTTCAAATGTAAAAGAAGCTCATGGTGCAGTTGATTATGCGTCATCAGAAAAATTTCAAGGTCCAATTTGTTTGTTTCTAGCAGGACAGTGGGGTGGTGATACTGTCAGAATGGCTAAAATTTCTACTCCTGGCACGTTTGCAGGAGGCTTTGGAAATAGATATTCCAATACTTATTATGTATCGGGTGGCATGTCTTGCGGTACTACAGCTGTATTTGGTGGAAGTAATTCGTCCTCGCCTATACATGGAAGACTGGAAGTAAGAAGTTTTATTCACTCTGGCGATTCAAACCTTTTTGCAGATCTTAATCAAGCAAGAGCAGCATCAGGAAATATTAGTAATGGTCATCGAGGAATTATAGCAGGTGGTGATCCTAATCTTGATACTACAGAATATGTTAATCTTAGTCAAGTTGGTGTAACATCAGTAGATTTTGGTGAACTTGGAACGAATTGTAGAAATTCTGGAGTGACAACTAATGGTTCTCATTATTATTACTATGGAGGTAAACAAGATGCCAATAATTCTGATACTACTCAAATAGAGGTGGGATCTTTTTACGGAAGCGGTGGAACATCTGATTTTAGTGTGCTTTCACAAAAAAGAACATACCCATCAGATCATATTAGTAATAAAAACAGATCTATCGTTATAGGAGGACAATCTTATAATAGCACTTGGACCCAATATGATGTACAAGATGTTTTTAATTTTGCTATCTCTGGTCAAACGGCAGCAGATCATGGAGAGGCAATTACTGTTGGTAATTGGAATGGTGGTAGTGACGGATCTAGAGGGTTACTTGCTGGAGGATTTGTTGCACCAAATACTTATGGTTTTAATTTAATGGCTATAAATATTGGAGTTGGTTTAGGTCAAGGTGTGTCAGTAGATTTCGGAGAAATAGATGTTGGTATGACTGATGGTGGTGGATGTTCAGGAGGCTAAATGGGAGTATTAAGCACAGAAGAAATAAAAGCTAGAGGATTAGATACTTCAGTAATATTAGAGCCTAATCAATATGAAGAAGTTGATTATGCAGATAATACTCTGACACATACGCGAGAAACAATTTATAAAAAGTCTGGCACTGAAAAACAAACTTTTGATTTTAACACCACAGGTTTAGGACAGGGTAGAGCTTTTACATACGAAACGACTGTAGATAACCGCCCAGGAACAATGCCTTTGTATTCAGAGTCTGGTGCAAACTGTTCAATTACTTTTTCTACGAGATGGGATCAATGTATTGGTACAAATGGTGTAGCAACTATAATAATGTGGTATAATGTTCCACCACCTACTACTAGCAGGTTAATTTATAATGGAATAAATGGAGGCAGTGGTCGTTTTGATGTGGCACAATATGCAAATGGTACTTTTTATCTATATACCCACCAAAACGATGAAGCAATTCCAGCAACAGGACAAACTGCTGCTCATGCTCATGCACTTGAAAAAAATAGTTTAATACTAAGTTGGGACTATACTAACTCACCTGCGGATTTTTACATAAATGGTGTAAACTATGAGTCAGGTACACAACAAGATTATGATTTAGCAGATTGTGCAGATTTTATTAGTATTGGTAGACCTGCTATGGATGGTGGGACAGCAAATTTTCTAGATGGTGGTTATATGTATCAATTTGCTGTCCTCAATAACACTATAACAGATGCTCAGGCAGCTGAAATACATTCTCTTGGGGCACATGGAGATTTAAGGTCTGGCACGACTTTTATAGGTAGTTCAACTCACACACTGAAATTTTACTTAACTTGTAATTATGAGGGTCAATTACAACCAGTAACAGGAGGCCAAGGAAATTTTAAGTGGGGTAATTGGGGTTCAGATCGGCCTGGTCCAGCTTGGAAGTTTGTGAACCAGACAAAAGGAAAATCATCAAAGTTACATTTAGTGGGACATCGCAGTGATTTAGGAACTTTCTTTTCTGCTAAAATTGTTGCCACGAATGGATATGTTGTTGCACAAGATTATAATGGTATAGAGTATGATGAATTACAGGCAGTTGCATATAGCACTGGTGGTTCACAAAAAGTTATAGCACACAATCATACACAGGGAACTTTAAAGTTTACTGCGTATGCAGAAACTACAGTTTAAAGGAAGGTAAAGATGGCATACGGCGGTGGTG
>CEVZ01042773.1_pt1 | contig 13222 bp, 11 predicted proteins | sample 361371 | NCBI WGS metagenome assembly CEVZ01 (sample SAMEA2620217, study PRJEB7988) | marine metagenome | isolation source: saline water (ENVO:00002010), including
ATCGTCATCCATTGGAATCCTTTTGGACCAATGATTTTGTTCCTGCTACGCCAATCTCGCTTAGTGAAATCAACTGTATCATAGAAAACGAAGATGTCCGCACTTGAAATGAGTTGGAAATATCCTTTCCATGGGAGATAATTCGATTGAGAGATCGCCACAATGGTCATACTAATCCTCCATGAGTTGAACGCTGTCTGTAAATCGATTTACTTCATTAACCAATTCTTCAATAACAGATAATGAACCTTCTCTGATCAATTGAATATACCCTAATTCTGCTTGTTGTGCAGAATTTAAACGTATGCTGTCGCCTTTTCTGAAGTAAATTTCATGGTTATATTCCTCACTTATTTGGCCCATGCTCATCACTGTTCCCTCTCGATTTAAAATCAGATTATGGGCCGCGTTTGGTTTACCTAGCGGGGTTGGAGATAATTGTGTTCTTTGACCAAGTGCCAAATGAATCGCTAACGCGTAAAAGTCAACCCCCCAATATGTGCCACAGACCTCTGGCAACCTTGTACCACCCATCCTGCATGTCAATTCTATAATTTTTGGACCGTTTTCTGTTAGTATAAAATCAACATTTGAGATGGTGTTTTTGATATCGAGGGATGCGATCGCATCGTCGACTATATTGCGAACAACTTCAATCAATTCTGCTTCATTTGGATGTGGGCATCCATGTCCGAGGGGAATACGACGAGGGGGTGCAGTGGTAACGTCGCTATGGAGTATGAGAAGTTTGCATTGTTCGCCTTCAACAACTGCTTGAGCACCAAATTCTTCACCCTCAAGCCACTCTTCAACCAACACAGTGCCGCTTTTGCTGAAGTTTAGCGCAGATTGAAATGCATGCTGAACATCTTCTACGTCAGCGATTTTGTTAACACCACGGGAACCTGAAGAGTCAGCAGGTTTGATAACGCATGGTCCATTTTGATTGTTGAAAAAATCAATTGCACTCTTCACATCATTAACGACCCTATAGTGGGCAGTAGGCACACCTGATTGCAGTAGTTTTCGCTTCATGAGCACCTTACTCAGGCATGAAGAACTTGTTTCATAACCTGATCCTGGAAGATTCAATTCATCGACAACAAGACCGATACTTTCCAAACATACATCGGTCGCTGTTGTTAGGATCCCGTCAGGACTTATCGTTCGTGCAATTTGAAGTACTGCTTGAGGCTTCGAGATGTCTACCTCATGAAAATTAGGTGCTATTGCGATTCCTGGATAGTCTCCTGCAATAGAGCATACGTGCGTTTCAAGACCAAGATTGATTGCTGTTCGTATGAGTGGGACTTGATGATGCCCCGCTCCTAATATCATCAACTTCTTCCCTGAAACATCCATCTTTTTGCCCTCAAAACAATCAATAATTGTGCATCATACGTCATTATGTGCGCAGTGTCAAGTTTAACATCCCATTCCTTACTGGCAACGAAAAGGACTACGTCAATGAAGTATTCGCTTCACAAGAGTTCTCGGGCAACGGTGCATTCACAAAACGTGTTCAAGAGATGTTAGAAAAAATTCTCGGGGCTGAGAGAGTTCTTCTCACGCATAGCTGCACAGGAGCATTGGAAATGGCTGCTCTATTAGCAGGATTTGGCCCCGGTGACGAGGTTCTCGTACCATCTTACACCTTTGTGACCAGTGCCTCGTCAATTATGCGAACTGGCGCCACACCAGTATTTTGCGAGGTTGATGAAAACACCATGTTGTTAGATTTGAACGATCTTGAAAGAAAAATTAACCAGAACACAAAAGGGATTGTGGCTGTTGACTACGCGGGATTTGGAAATGATTACGCTCGAATCAATGAAATCTGCGAAATGCACAATCTCGTCTGCATTGAGGATGCTGCACAGGGATTGGGTGCGAAGTGGAACGGCAAGTCCCTTGGCACACACACTCGATTTGGAACTATTTCCTTCCACCAAACAAAAAACATACATTCAGGCCTCGGAGGTTGTCTTATCATTAACAATCGGGATGATGTTGAAAAAGCAGAGATGGTCTGGGAACGGGGAACAAATCGCAGTGCATTTTTCAAAGGCCTTGTCGATAAGTACAACTGGCAAGTAGTAGGATCGTCCTTCTATCCGAGTGAACTGCAAGCAGCTTTTCTTTGCGCTCAACTTGAACAAGTGAATGAAAATTTATCCCGTAGATTAAAACTCTGGAATTACTATGAACGTTTACTCAAACCAATGGAGGAACGGGGGATTTTACGCATCCTACGAGAGCCTGCTGGTTGTGAGCATAATGCTCACATGTTTGCAATCATCCTAAGTAATTCTCAGGAGGCTGACCGGTTACGGCTTCATTTGAATGAAAACCAAATCCAAGCAGTAATCCATTACGTGCCTCTTCATGAATCGCCTGTTGGAAAAGAACTGGGGTACACTCCAGAGAGTCTACCAATAACATCCAAAACGGCTTCATCACTCATTCGATTACCTCTACACCTTTCAATGAATGAAGATGATATTGAGTACATTGTTAAGATTCTTCAAACACTTTATCTTCCACTTGATTGAATAACTCGAGAGTGAATTTGGTTCCGTAAAACACCAATACACCCAATATAGGTGCGCTGATGAATTTAATCCAATTTCGAACTATTTCGTCGATTTCAAATGCTGTGTTAACAAATGGATCTCCTGAAAGTGTCCAACCCACAGCATGAACGCCAACGAAACAACCAAACAGAACTCCCATCGTTTGCGAGTCAGTTTCTAACCTAACATAATTCAACAAAATCCCAAGAACGAGGAGAATCAGAAGACTCCCAATGCTAAACTCTGTAAACAGACAAAGCAGTATTTCATGCGTTATTACCAAACTTATCATCATGTTCGAATAAAGTGTTGTTGCTGGTAACTGATTTGATTCTGAGAGCAGGACCACCATGAAACATATCGTCAACATAATCAGTCCATTGCTCACGCTTTCGTTAACATTGATCGCAATTGCGAGACAGTACAGCACAAACCCAAGGAACCAAAAACGGCTGTTATGTAAAATCCTACTTTCTCTCAAAATATTTCGGTAGGAGAGTATCATTACCATTACAATTGGTGCGGCATAGGATACATGTGGAGCGAATAATAGAATGAACATCAAGAAAGGAGAGATGTGCTCAACCAAATCGATGACAAAATTCTTGTTAAGCACCGAGGAAAGTTGGAATCTATTCTTTGTTCCCACATTACCTCCACTAGGCGTTTCTACTTAAATTTAGGTAAACCTAAAAATGTAAGACTATTGGAACTACCATGCCAAAGTCGAGAGACATTTGTGGCGTCGTTCTGGCAGGAGGTTGGGGCACACGCTTAATGCCACTTACAACCTCAACGAACAAACATCTTTTGCCAGTGTACGACGAGCCGATGATTTGCAAATCAGTGGCAACGTTGGCCCGAATGGGTATCAAAGAAATTATGATTGTACTCGGAGGCTATTCTGGCAATTCATTTTTTGCTCTGCTAGGCGATGGGCACAGGTTTGGCTTAGACATCCGTTACGCATACCAAGAACAAGCCGGTGGGATTGCGGAAGCACTACGATTAACAAAAGGATTCGTAGGATTACGAAATGTTGCAGTGATACTTGGCGATAATGTATTCGAACAATCCATGAAATCGCATGCAAATGAATTTCTCGAAGATGATACCCATGATTGTTACTTATTTTTGAAACCAGTAAATGATCCAGGTTCCTTTGGAATAGCATGGATTGATGGGGACGGTAGAATCGTCAACATGGAAGAAAAACCCGAGGCATCGGATTCAAATCTTGCCATAACTGGCCTGTATATGTATACTCCAAGAGTCTACGACATGATTGACGAAATCCTTGAAACTACGGGATATTCCAATCGCGGAGAATTAGAAATTACGGATATTAACAGATTATTTATGCAAAAGAATCTAGCAAAAGGATGTCATTTTGATTCTCATTGGGCCGATTGCGGGACGCTTGATGCGTTGCTTGAAACATCCGTACTCATGCGGAAATGGAATTTAGGCCCATGGCTTCCAGTGGTGAGTGAATAGAATGCGAATCCTTGTTACAGGAGGTTGTGGTTTCATTGGAAATCATGTCGTACGCAACGCGTTGTCAATCCCTGGCGTCGAAATAGTTGTCAACATAGATGCTTTGACATATTCAGGGCATCCAGAAAATCTCAATGATGTTGAGGACGAGCGCTATACATTTGTTCATGGTTCAATCAACGATCATGAACTCATCCACAACATACTCAACGACAAGCAAATCGATGTCATCCTCCACCTTGCAGCAGAAAGCCATGTTGATCGCTCAATCAACTCTGTGCAACCGTTCATAGAAACCAACATCGATGGGACACGTGTACTTCTTGAAAGCGTTCTTGCATGCAACCAGCAAGGACAAAATATTCACTTTGTTCACGTTTCAACCGATGAAGTATACGGTTCCTTAGGACCGAATGACAACCCTTTCACGGAAAATACACCTCTTAATCCACAGAACCCATATGCAGCATCCAAAGCTGGTTCTGATATGCTCGTTCAGTCATTTGTTAATACACACAAAGTGTCTGCAGTCATAACGAGATGCTCCAACAACTACGGACCACGTCAGTTCCCAGAGAAGCTCATTCCCTTGATGACCCTTAATGCGCTTAACAACAAGACGCTACCGATTTACGGAGACGGAAAACAGGTTCGTGATTGGATTCATGTCGAAGACCACGCGAATGGAATTCTATGCACTATGCTCGCATTATTTGTTGGAAGGATTAAGACTGGAGAGGTGTTTAATTTTGGAGCAAACAACGAACAAGAGAACATTACCATAGTTAGAAATATTATTTCCCAAGTGAATGCAGATGAGTCTTTGATGGAGCATATTAGCGACCGCCCTGGACATGACAGGAGATACGCAATGGGCTTTGAAAAGGCGAACAGGTTGCTTGGGTGGAAGCCAGAAATTGATTGGGATAACGGTTTATCGGAAACCATAGAATGGTACAGGCTCAACACAGCGTGGATAGATTCCATTACTTCGGGTCAGTATCAAGAGTACATTCGTAAACAGTACGATAGTCTCTAATCAAATCTATCAGCCATCAATCATCTTTCGTGCCATTTTGACCATCCTGACGAGTTCGATTCTGGCTTCTTCCGAATTACTTATTTCATTATCAAATGCTAGACGAATTGGCCTATCACCGTCTGGTGTGACGGCTGACATTTCAAATCCATATCTATCAATCGAAACCATCGTTGCATCTGTCGTATCTACAGCTTTACTCATTTTTTGGCATAATGTAATCATTGAGTCGCGATGGTCATCATTCATATGCTCAATAATATCTTCAGTGAAAGATTCCATAGGATCCGGCTCCGATTTAAACCACTCCTTCTTATCTACCCATGACATTCTCCCGAATCCTCCAATATACCTTATCGACTCGACTTGTAAACGATAAAAATCAAAATCCTCAAATTCGACATAAAATCGGGCGCTAGGATGCTTCTCTAAAAATGTCGATTTGGCAACTTGTAATTCTTTTTTGGGCAACTTTGTACAATCACCCACCAATGTTACACGTCCTAAAGCAAGAGGGTTCTCGTCTCCTCCTTCAGCAATTAAGAGAGAGGATTTACAGTTGGAAACTAAGTTCTTTGTATGTTCTGCTAATTTGCTTATCAAAAATATAGGGTTTCCTTTGTACATCGCGTATGTTACGAATGATCCATATGGGTAATTCCCTTCATTTTTGGAAATAGTACAAAGCGTTGCAGTCCCCTTTTTATATGCCATTGTCATCGAATATTCTGCATGGCTTGGAGTAGCAACTTCTGGGTCATATAGCAATTCTTGTCGAGTAGTTCTTTGTCCTTTAGGAACGCCGTGTCTAGGTAATTTGTTTTCATTTGTTGTCATTTCATCACTCTCTTATTCTGTTGGTATTTCATCTTTTACTATTATTTGAATTGGCCCCCACGGAGGGACGTAAACCTCTGATGTAACTCTGAATACTTCTGCGATATTTTCAGGAGTTAAAACATCTACAGGCGCCCCGTTGGCTACAATTTCACCGTTGGATAACAGAACGATACGGTCTGCAAATCGTGCTGCAATGTTGATGTCATGAATTGCTAAAAGTGCAGATCGTGGGTTCTCCCTATCTGAAACGAGCGATTTTATTTTCTTCATTACTTGAATTTGATTGTTGAGATCCAAATCGCTGGTTGGTTCATCGAGCAAGAACAGACGGGGTTGTTGCGCAATGGCTTTTGCAATGATCACACGTTGACGTTCTCCCCCTGAAAGCATGTTGAATTTGCGGAATGCAAATTCCTCTAGACCAAAGTATCGGAGCGTGTTGCTTACAATCTCACGGTCATTTTTACTAATCATCCAATTGATGAACGGTTTTCGACCCAACATGACAACATCAAAAACGTCAATGGAGAATCCTGATCTAACAGACTGTGGGACATAAGAGACGAGTTTTGACAATTCAACTTGGTTCAAGTCACTAAGACTCTTCGAATCCAGTTCAAGCTTCATCGATGCTGATGGTAAAATCTTGTTAATGCACTTCAGCAATGTGGATTTTCCTGCTCCATTTACACCTAAAACACATACGAGTTCATTTTCAAGGACCTCAAGTTCCAAATTCTTCAGAACTTCATGCGCTCCATATTGAAACGAAAGTCCTTTGATTTCAAGAAGATTGGTCATTCCATCAACTCCTCTTCCTTAGCAATAGATACATGAAAAATGGACCTCCAATGACCGATAACATGACGCCGACTGGTATCACAATTGGCGCAAATAATGTTCGGCCGAGAGTATCTGCTAAAATCATCAAAAATGAACCAAATACTGCCGAGCAAGGAATAAGTTTCCTGAAGTCATTACCTACAATGAGGCGAGCCATGTGCGGGGCCGCCAAACCTACAAAACCAATCAAACCAGTAAAAGCGATCACGATTGATGTCATGAATGCCGTTAGAATCAAAATTTTTCTTCGCATTTGTCGGGGATTCACCCCTGTACTAATTGCAAACTCATCTCCGCCTAAAGCGAGAGCGTTGAGATCCCATGACCATTTCAGCGCAGTTGGAAGTAGTCCTAATACCACATAACTAATGTACATAACATTGACCAAATCTGGTCTAGAAAGACTTCCAAATGACCAATGAGCAAGTTGAGAGAGTTGTTCATCAGTAGCAAAGTATTGAAGGGTTGAGACAATCGCTCCAGAGATGAATGTAATCGCAATGCCCACCAAGATGTAGGTCTCTGCGGATATCGAATTCATATCACCCAATTTGATAATGATTCCAACAACGATTAAAGAGAACAAGAAGGCATTTCCCACAACCATTAACTCAGGGATATTGACAACAGAATATCCAACAATGATTGCTGTAGCAGCTCCTAAAGCGGCACCTGATGATACACCCAATGTCAACGGGGACACCAATGGATTCCCCAAGCATCCCTGCATGAGTGCCCCCGCAGTCGCAAGAGCAACACCGGCTATTATTGCCATCAATACTCTTGGAAATCGAAGCTCCCAAATGATGTTCGATTGTAGAGTGGTGCCTTCATCTATTCCCAGAATGATACGCGCTGTCATCCACATGTCAAGGCTCGAAGAAGATCCCTGGCCGAGAGCGACTAAGGAAAGAAAAAGAGTTGAGACACACAAGAGGATAATCCAAAAGATTTGTTTCTTAGAATTTTGAATATGTTTCACAGATAGCGTGTCCATATTCTAATCACCACTTGACAGGCAAACAAATTTCCCAACTCGTTCGGCATTGTGGTAATTCAGAAAATAATCGTCAAGATATTTTTCTGTATCAACGTCCTCAAAAAGTGATGGATGGAAATATTTCGCTAAATATGGAAGGCCATGAATCATCATCGGTCCAGCAAATTCCCCTGCCATAATCAGCATTCGGTCATCAACAACAGCGTTGATGTCATCAAAACCAGGTCTTGATGAAATGAAATCCATGTGTGTACCACATTTATCATCGACGTCAAAATCATTGTAACCAATTTCGAAGGTAATTCCATCGAACATCAAAACATCTGGATTTGCGTCTATAATCGCCTCCATGTCAACGTGAGTCGTGTGTCCAGGTAAATCGGCAAAGACGTTTATCCCGCCTGCTCTTTCGATGATGTCCGTCCACTGTGATGTACCCGTTAGAACAACAGGATCTCTCGTCAATGATGCATGATGTTCCATAACCACATTTGGCTTGAGCGAGTCGTCAATTCCAGAAATCCGCTCTTCGACCATACTCTCAATTTCTTCAAACTCATCGAAGATCTCCTTTGCTTCCTGTTCTTTACCAAACAATTGAGCTAAAACTGAAATCTCCTGTTTAAGCGTATCGTACTTGTAAAAATCCAATGCAAGAACCTTGATGCCAACTGGTTCGAGTTTGTCGCGGATGGCTGCGGTGTCAACCATACCATTGCTCGCGAAAACAATGTAAACATCCGGATAGCAATCGAGAAGCGCCTCAAAGTCAATTTCTGAATGCGCTGATAACTGAACGAGAGGTACTTCAGTAAATTCCGGCCAAATTGTTTCATCTTGAAAATCTCCAGATGCGCCAACAATCACATCGAGATCAATGTTGAGCATTCGCATTACTGTACCTGCGTATGTATTTGTAATTACAACACGACTCGGAGATTCCTCGAAACGATGTTCAATACCATTTGAATCAACAACAACAAGATCACCACTCTGTTGGGATTCATCGTTCGACGTGGAATAATGCCAAACTCCAATTGTGCACAAAACAATCAGAGCGGCTTGCACAATTGCGATAACATGCCCGTTAGACATCATCATCCCTCCAAAATGGAATGAGAACAGATACCACCAGAAGTGAAATTGATGTTATTGCAAAGGAAATTGATGCCAGACTTTGTTCTTCAGCATCGTTTTGATCTTCAATTGTTACAAACTCGGAGGAAGAGTAGTCTGATACTTTGTCGTTCACCATAACGTTGACTCGCATTCTGTTTTGTCCAATGGACAAATCGGACAAAATTACGAAGGTATCAGTACCGTTGTACATTTCCACAACGTTACCATCTGAGTCTTGAACCATCAATGAGTACCAGCTCGCATCAGGTGTTGAAGACCACGAAACATTGATTGTTTCAATAGAGGAGTAAACTCGTTCGCCAATAGGGTTGATAACAGGACTTTCGGGGATGAAATCCACAATGATCTCGATTTTATCGCCTTCAATTAGGTAGCCAATATCAGTAAAAGCGTTAATTGAATAGATATGCGAACCATCCGCTGCATTCGTGATATTGAAATGCAGATTGAGGCCTTCGTAAATGATTTGATCGTTTTCTAAAACTTGGTATAAGGTAGCAGACGGAAATTCAGCCCACTCAATTGGATAATCCATTTCGTTTGTCGTTGATGATTCGGTGATGAATTTTGGTTTGGTAGGGATCTCATAACCTGTCAACTCATACACAACAGTATCAGAGTGGGAACCCGGTAAGCGGTCGATGATTTTGACATAATTCCTCACTGAAGAGTTGTACCACAATTCCCATGAGAGGACATCATCGTTGTCGTCAGAGATTGCAATGTATGTCGTAAGGTAGGATTGGCCAAACACAGTAACTTCAACATTCTCTTCGATGTAAACCGTGTTTTCAGTATCATCGTATCCATTAGGATGACCAGGTACTCCGATAATGTTAGTTCGATTGAAATGAAGAGAATCTGGTGCATCACCTGAAAACAATTCTGCATCCTCGCCTTGTGTTGTGAATTTCCAACCCATTGTTCCTTCTTGGAAATAGGAAGAGCTTGCTGGATCATCGACCCAATAGGATTTCACAGTCAAGAGGTTGGAGACATCAAACCACCTGAACGCTTTTTCTTCTGCAAGATAGGTATCGTCTGAGATACGAACTAAAAACGTCTCTTGTTCTCTACCAAATGCATCCTCGATTGTTTCCGTACCAATCATTGTGTACGTTCTGTTATGGAAGTATTCAGGCGTATGGGAAATAAAGTAATCCCAACTCATTCCAGCTTGCCAAACGAGATCGCTCGATGGATTCGGCAAAACGATGATTACAAGAGAGGGTGAATTCTCGTTTGACCCATTGCTGTTGTGTGCAACAATGTTGAATTCATGTGTCCCTGCCTGCGTAGGAATATACTCAACTTTCTCAGAAGATCCTCGATAAATCAGATTATCTTCGCTCATTTCACCATGATATACTGAGTAGTAATCTGTGTAATCGCCACCATCCCATTCAAGAGAAAATGGAGACATCAGAACTGTTTGTGTTTGGGTCGTAAAGGTGACATTACCAGGGAATTCCACATCGGTAACAGTCGTCAAGTTGAGCCAGTTCTCACCTGACGTCACGAGGTATTGGACTGGAGGTAACAAATCGTTTTGTTCTTGTTGGATTGTGATTGTTTGCTCAGAATCTATGCTTAAGTTTTTCATCAGATAGAATCCATCGTTGTTCGAAACGGTTGAAACTATACCGTTACTTACCAATGCTCCCGAAACAGGCGTTCCTTGAGCGTCGGATATGAGACCGTAAATGTTGTTCATACCGTAATGGAATTCTACGTGATTAATGTCAGGCGCCGAGGCCGATCCTTCTTCGATTCTCATCCGAAGATATTGGGAGGTCACCACCGACTCACGTTCCCATTCTGCAATCAACGTACAATATTCTCCCACAGGGTGTGGTCCGAATTCGAACCTTGATTCGGTAAGGGAGGCTTGTTTATCCTGTTCCATCAAACCAATCGAAACAACATCACTCTGCAAATGATGAAGCGTTCCTGTTATCCAATTGCTGCCTTGATGGAAATCCATCTCGGTATCCGCATCAATGAAAATTGTGCGATAAATGACGGTATGCCCGTCGTTCATGAAGTAAGCCCGTATTACGTGCTCACCTCGTGAGAGTCCAGTAATTTCATACTGGCCATCTTCAAACCAGACCGAATCAAAAGAATCCACTTTCACTGATGTCGATCCAGCTTGTTCTCCAAGATTATTGAACAAGGACCCATACACTCTGTAAGTTGGTTGTTCTGTATCGTTCTCCGCCATTGCTGAATAAGGCAACAGTAACATGCTCAGCGAAAACAGAATCGCAAAAGCCACATTCCTAGTTCCCACTGAGACCACCTTTCCAAAAAGAGCGACACCGGAGGTGCAAAGGGTGTGATCGCACCCCGATGCCGCATCAGTTTTTGACTTCAATCAATTCTCGGTTCAGCTGTATGAGCCGATCTCTTCAGCAGTGATGCCGTAGTGATCCCATACTGGTTGCAACCATGCTGTAACATCGTACGATGTTCCGAGTACGCTTGCGTCTTGCAAGTCGAGGATGTTGTTCATCGATGTAGCACCGTAGTTCGCGTAGAAGTAGTCGTTGCTAAATCCACCTTCGCACTGTGCTTGGTCAACACCTTCTGCAACTGTGTGGCTTTCCATGTTGTAGCAACCAGTAAAAGTGCCACTGTTTGGACCGCCCATTTGTGCGTTTTCGTACCATGCGAAGTCATCACAGGATGTGTTGTCGTAGGAACCGACCCATCCCATTGTGTGAGATTGCATGTTGTAGCATGCGTTATCCGTGTATGGTGCTGCGTATGCTTCAATAGTCTTCCAGAAAGCGTATGCTTCTGCTTGGTACTTAGCACCGTTGTCAGCGTTGTCCATCTTGTAGGTGTACTTGAGGACAGCCTGGGAGTATGCAATAATGACTTGCTTGACAACATCATTGGTTGCATCTGTGTAGCCTGCTTGATCTTCGGCTTGAAGTGCTGCAAGGCCGTTAATCATTGCTTGTTGGATGTGGTAGGTTGTGTTCGCCATTCCTTCAGAGTGCTCGGTTCCGAAGTCAGCTCCTCGCTTGTTGAGTGTTGCAACAGGGGAGCAACCGACGTTTTCATCCGGTCCGTGGAAGAATGCCCATCCTTCGTCCCAGTTGTGTGGAGCACCAGTGTCGTTGTCAACGTTTCCAGCATCAGCCTTTGCGATTGCAGAGTTGAGTTCGTGAATTGTGTAAGCGACCATTCCAAGGTTTGCGGTTAGTTTTGCGATTCCTTGGTAACGGACGGTGTCGGAAACATCTGCAAAGTCGCCTGTGCCTTCGAGAGCGTCCATGATCATGGCGTCTACTGAACCATCAGCACCGTAGAATTCATCGTATCCGTGGTTCTTTCCTGCAGCAGCAGCAAATCCTTGGAGAGTTCGGTATGACCCATCGCTCTTCTCTGCATTCTTTCCGTTGGTGTAGATGCCCTTTGCAGCGGTCCACTCGCCAGCATTTGCATGTGCCTTAATGTCGCACATGTCTGCCATGAGAGAACGGTGGTTGTCGACGTTCGAGGCATATGTGTAGCCGCCGTCTTCAGCATCCATTGTGCTGACTGCCGATCCACCGCTGGAGTCCGATGAGCTGCTGTCGCTGCTATCGGAGCCATCGCTGCCATCGCTATCACTGCTATCACTGCTATCGCTGCTATCGCTGCTATCGCTGCTATCAGCAGTACTTGAGCTGCTGTCGCCAGCAGTGGAACTGCTTGAATCGTCGTCGGAGTCGTCTCCGCCGATACAGCCAGCAAATGCGGCCATCATCATCAGCAAAATTAGGGTTATTCCTTGTGTTTTCTTCATGCTTAGTTTCATTTCTTCACTATCCTTTACCTCTCGGTATTGACCCTCCCATAGGTAAGTACTTCATAAGTTTTAGGCTACCCTAAACTTATTAGGAACCCCTAAATCCAATGGTTGACAGCACCCAAAAAAGCGCTTTAAAGAGGACGAACAAACATGAAAAATGATGAATTTGTTGATGAACATTCTTCCCAAAAAGTTGGGAGTAATTTCGGTGACAACAGGAATCAAAAAAACAAGCACATGTACCCTATCGCACTCGGTGTGATACTTGCCTTTTCTGCAATAATGAGATTTAGAGGGTTGGACACTGAATCCTTTTGGTTGGACGAACTCACAACACTCCATGCCATCAGCCAAGGAACTTGGAAGGCGACAATGGAAGGTTGGCTTTCCATGGTAGGAATGGGTACGTGGCTGATGTATTTCTGGAAACTGATCGTTGGAGATTCTGATTTCGCCTTGCGTTCCTTAAGCGCAATTACAGGTAT
>CEVZ01245436.1_pt1 | contig 13193 bp, 12 predicted proteins | sample 361371 | NCBI WGS metagenome assembly CEVZ01 (sample SAMEA2620217, study PRJEB7988) | marine metagenome | isolation source: saline water (ENVO:00002010), including
ATCTTAATTTATTCATTATACTTTTATAATCTGTGCAATTGAAAATAGTAGAGCCTGAAACGAGAACATTTGCGCCAGCTTCTTTCACGTCATGTACATTTTCTAGATTAATTCCTCCATCTACCTCAATTTCTATATTCTTTAGTCCAACCATTTGTTTAATCTGTTTAATTTTTTCAATTTGATCACTCATAAATTTTTGTCCACCAAAACCTGGTTCAACCGTCATAATTAAAATTAAATCTATTTTATCTATGTATTGTTCTAAAACATTTGCAGGTGTTTTAGGTTTTATTGAAATACCTACCTTTTTTTTGTAACTTTTTATAAAATTTATGCATTCGTAAATGTTTTCATCTATTTCGTGATGAATTGTGATAATATCTGCACCAGCATTAATGTAGTCTTTAAGAAATTTTAAAACTGGGTTAATCATTAGGTGAACATCAAAAGGCTTACTAGAATAACTTCTTACTGATTTGATAACATCTGGTCCAATAGTTAAATTTGGTACAAAATGACCGTCCATAACATCTATATGTATATAATCACAACCAGATTCATCAAGTTTCTTTATTTCGTTACCTAAAACTGAAAAATCTGCAGATAAAATGGAGGGAGCAATTTTTACTCTATTTAACATACCATCTGTTTTTCATCTTCAGATGAATAATCTCCTGAGGTTGCGTTTGAATTTAATTTACTTCTAATTAATAATGCATCCTGCGATAACTTTACATTTTCCTTTTTCCCATCCCATAATTTGAGTGATGGTTGTTGGAGCGCACGACCATAAGAAAAGCTTAGTTCCCAGGGTAAATTATTTGATAATTTGTTCATTTCATTAAGATGAGCAGTAGCTAATTCGTTAGATTGTCCACCAGATAAGAAAACTATACCAGGAACTTCTTTTGGGACATTTTCTAAAAGACAATCGACTGTCATTTTTGCTACAGTTTCTGGAGAGGCTTGTTCGGGACAATTTGTTCCTGAAATAACCATATTAGGTTTAAGTAAAATGCTATTTAGATCAACATTGTGATACTTTAATTGTTCAAAGACTTTTTTTAAAGTAATGGTTGTAACTTTTGAACAATCCATAATTGAATGGCTTCCGTCCATTATTACCTCTGGCTCAACAATAGGAATCATTTCGTTTTCTTGTACAATTCTTGCATATCTTCCTAGATTATATGCATTAACTTCAATGCAATAATCAGATGGGTACCTATTGTTGGAATCAATATCAATTATAGCTCGCCATTTTGTAAATTGAGCTCCTAATGATCTATATTCTTCCAATCTATTGCCAAGGCCATCCAATCCCTCTGTAATCTTTTCAGTTGAATTAGGGTCCTTAGCAACTGCACCTTTATCAACTTTAATACCTGGGATGATTCCTTTACTAATAAGATATTTAGGGAATAAAACACCATCACTCATTTCTTGTTTTAGTGTTTCTTCAAAAAGAATAACTCCACTAATATAATTACTTAAATCTTGAGTTGTGAACAATAGCTCTCTGTAGTCTCTTCTGCTTTCAGAAGTTGACTGAACATTTATTGAATCTAATCTTTTTTTTATTGTGTTAGTACTTTCATCAGCCGCAAGGATTCCTTTGGGAGATTCACATAATTTTTTTGCAATTTCATTAAGGTTCTTATTCATCATTTAAAAACAATCCTAACCATTAATTATTTAAACTATCTAGACCAGGAAGCCCATTGCCTTGAATGAACTCAAGAAAAGCACCACCACCGGTCGAAATAAAAGAAAAATAATCAGAGGCATTAGCATGATTTAATAGGGAAATAGTATCACCTCCACCTGCTACAGAAAAGAAGTTTTTATTATTATTATTTTTAACTGCTTTCATAACAAAGTTAGTACCTTCATCAAATGGTTTTTGCTCATAGAAGCCAAGTGGTCCATTCCATAATAGCGAAGAACAATTAAGAACTTCATTATGAAATTTTATTCTAGTTTTTGGTCCTATATCTAAAATTTTTTCTTCCTTAAATATCTTGTTAACATCTCTAAGGTGAACCTTTTTTAATTTATCTTGGACAAAAACATCATCTGGAAGCAATATTTTTTCTTCAAAATCATTTAAAAAATTAACAGCAACTTTTAGCATTGTTTTTTCATATAAGGATGACCCAATATTAATATTTTTAGAAGCTAAAAAAGTGTTAGCCATCGCACCACCAATTAAAATTTTATTAAATTTTTTAATATAAAAATCTATGATCTTTATTTTTGTTGATACTTTAGATCCACCGAAGACAGCTGTGCTAGAACTTTGATCTGTGACTTGAATAAGCTTTTTTAGGTTTGAAATTTCCTTTTCTAGTAATATTCCAGGAAAGGAGGGTAAAAACTTTGGAATTCCTGTAATTGAGGAATGTTTTCGATGACAAGTAGAAAAACACTCATTAACATAAATGTCAGCTAAAGAGGATATTTTTTTTGCAAAACTTTCGTCATTCTTTTCCTCTTCTGGAAAAAACCTTAAATTTTCTAGCAGAATAATGTTGTGTGTGCTAAAAATTTTATCAATTTTATCTTTTTTTATATTATTTATAATTTCATCATAGAAAAAAACTTCACTTTCAGTTGAGGTAGCTATCTTTCGTGTTAAATTTCCAAGAGAATAGATTTCATTTTTTTTTCCATTAGGTCTTCCCATGTGTGAAATTATAATAACTTTTGCATTTCTTTTTAAAAGATATGTCAATGTTGGAATAATTTTGTCTAATCTTGTGAAATCTGTGATTTCGCCATCATGTATAGGTAAATTTAAATCAACCCTAAGTATTACCTTTTTATTAATTACAAAACTGTCAATATCAGAGAATTTTTTTTTAAGAGTGATCACTTTATTATTTTTTTCTTAATTAAATTACAAATATTATTACAATTAAATCCAAAAAAATCAAAAAGCTGATCACCTTTTCCAGATTCGCCAAATCTATCAACACTAAAAATCAAATCATTCTGATTTAGATATTTATGCCAACCAAAGCTTGAAGCTGCTTCTATAACAACTTTTGGTTTTTTATCTAGAATTGAGCTTTTATAAGTTGAGCTTTGTTTATCAAATAATTCCATTGAGGGCATAGATACAACACTGCAAGATATATTATTTTTAAGAAGTTTTTTATGTACGTCTATTGCTAGAGATACCTCAGAACCTGAAGAAATTATTGTGAATGATGAATTAGGTATTTTTTTTATAAAATATCCACCTTTCAATAGCATATTATTCTTGTAATCGCTTCTTATTATTGGGAGGTTTTGTCTTGAGAGAATTAATGCTGTAGGAGAATCTTTTTTGTTAACAGCAAATTCCCATGCTTCAAATGTTTCAATGGGATCACAAGGTCGAATAACAAAAAGATCGGGTATTGACCTTAAACTTGCTAAATGTTCTATTGGTTGGTGTGTAGGTCCATCTTCACCTAATCCAATTGAATCATGGGTGAAAACATAAATTACTTGTTGTTTCATCATGGATGAAAGTCTAATTGAATTCTTACAATAATCTGAAAAAACTAAAAATGTTCCACCGTAGGGAAGAAACCCACCATGAACGGAAATACCATTCATCGCTGCAGCCATTAGGTGTTCCCTTACACCATAATGAATGTAATTAAATTTTCTTTTGTGATAATTAGAGTATTTTGTTTTTGTTAAATTTGATGACGTTAGGTCAGCAGACCCACCAAGAAAGTTTTTAATCTTCGTTGAAAAAAATTCAATACACCTTTGTGACGACTTTCTAGTAGCTTCTTTTTTTTCATTACTAATTAATTTTTCAAGAAAATTATTGGTTTTTGAGTCTCGATTAATCTTTTCTTTTTTGAATTCGGAGAGCAACAATTTATAACTTTTAGATTTTTTAAATTTTAAGTCCCACTTAATTCTTTTTTCTTTTCCTAAAGAGCTTATTTTTAACCAATTTTTTCTTATATATTCAGGAATTTCAAATTTTTTGAATTTCCAGCCTAGTTTATTTTTTGTTAAATAAGCTTCATCTTTACCCAATGGAGACCCGTGAGAAGATTCTTTTCCTGATTTGTTTGGTGACCCATAACCAATAACTGTTTTACAAATTATTAGAGTCGGTTTCTGCGATTTTAATGATAGGTTTAATCCATTTTCAATACTATCAAAATTGTGACCATCGATCTCGAAAACATCCCAATTACTAGCTTCAAATCTTTTTTTTTGATTGTCCGAACAAGTTAAATTAGTTGGGCCATCGATTGAAATTTGATTGTCATCAAAAATAACTTTTAATTTATTTAATTTTAAATGGCCAGCTAATGAAATAGCTTCTTGAGAAATACCTTCCATTAAACATCCATCACCCACTATAGCCCATGTTTTATGATCAAGAATACTTCCATATTTGTCATTTAAAATTTTTTCAGCTAAAGCCATACCAACCGCATTAGCTAAGCCCTGTCCAAGAGGACCAGTTGTCGTTTCGATACTTTTTAGAAGTCCATATTCTGGATGACCAGCAGTTTTACTTCCTAATTGCCTGAAGTTTTTAATTTGATTCAAACTGCAATCTTTATAGCCTGTCAAGTGTGATATAGCATAAAGTAACATTGAACCATGCCCAGCAGAAAGAACAAATCTATCTCTATTAATCCAATCAGGTTTAGATGGGTCAAATTTTAAAAACTTTGCAAAAAGCATGGTCGCAATATCTGCCATTCCAAGAGGCATACCTGGGTGACCAGAATTGGCATTTTCAATTGCATCGATTGAGAGTGCCCTCACGGCATTAGCCATTAATTTTAGTTTTTCTTTGTTAAACATTTTATTTCAAAATAAATTTCCCAAAAGCCCTAGGTCCACCAGACATAGTTATTCTCTTTACTAGTTTATTACTGTCTAAATCCAATAAAATAATATTATCTTCAAACCAACAAGCAACAACTAATAAATTTTCATTATAACTTATATCTATTCCCTCAGGATACTCACAAACATCCATTAAAGAATTAACAACTTTTTTTTGGTTAAGATCTATTACTGATATACTGTTATCTCTTTGGTTAGTTACATAAATTAAATTATTTTTTTTATTCAAAGCCACTTGGTATGGCCAACTACCAACTTTAATTTCTTTTTCTACAATCAAAGTTTTTTTATTTACAAGTGATATAGAATTTGATTGAACATTTGTAATGAAAACAAATTGAGTTTCAGGCTCAGAAAAAACTCCATAGGGAGAGTTCCCAACTTTTATATCTTTTATCTTTATTAAAGTATCGAGATTGAAAACAGAAACATTATTGTCATCTCTGTTTGCAACAAAAATTTTTTGTTCTTTTTCAGAAATAAAAATACCCGCTGGTGATCTCCCAACTTTCAACACTTTTTTGATTAAATTAGTTGTAGTGTCAACTATAGTAATTTTATTTTCATACCAATTTGTGATGTATAAAAGCTTTTTTGACTCGATATAGAAAAGACTCATTGGACTTTTACCACCATCAAAGAATTCAATATTTTTATCATTATAGCTAAATTTTGAAATATTATGACTTTCAGGGTTGCTTATAAAGATTAGTTTATTTTTATTATCAATAAAAATACCTGCTGGCTTTTTACCTACTTCTATTTCATTAATTTTTTTTTTAAGTTTTAAATCAACTACATCTATCTTGTTAGATTCCTGATTTGTAATGAATGCAAGATCACTTTTAACAAAACTAAAGGAAAGGAAATATATGAAAAAAAATGAATGGAAAAGGAGGTTAATTAGTCTCTGCAATCTTTTTTAATCCCTCTAATGATTTTATAATAAATGATTTTACCTTTTTTTTGGAATTTTCATCGTTTAGCTCTTCTGGTGGATCATTACCCATGAAACCCCTATAAAAACCAGCTTTATAATTGACAGAAGTTTTGCCAGATTCGGATTCTTTAACAAAAATCTTTGCTGAATAGCTATTAACAGGAAGAATTTTGTTGTTTGTTTCAATTATTCTCCATGAAACAAATTTTTTCTCTTCATTAACTTTTTCTAATTTTTGTTTAACTATTTCTCCTTCACTAAAATGCAATTCTCTTTCTGCACCAATTTCATTGCTCTTGGACTTAGTTTCTTGAATATTAGGATTCCATTCAAAATTCTTAAAATCTTTTACAATTAGCCAAACTTTAGATGATGAAGCATCTATCTCTATCTTTTCTGAGACCTTTTGTCTTGATGGACCATGTGCATAAGCATCTGAGGTGAAAAAAATTACTAAAAAGAAAAGTGAAAAAATTTTTATTATATTCATATTTAAGTCCTGTTTAATTATTTTTAATTAATCTATAAAGCTGTTTATTTTGTAATACTGAGAGTGCAACTAGCATTTCTGTATTTTCGTCGTCAATATCAACAATAACTGCGTGAATATTGTTATTTATGGTTTTTAATTTCTTTATCATAAATCTTTTTGGAGAACTTTTGCCACTGGATAATTCTTCCAAAATATCATTAATAAAAACCTTCATATTAATTAAGTACTAAAAACTTTTATTTTTTTAAACAAAAAAATTAAAAATTTTGTTATTTATTAGTAATTAATGAAAAAATTTATCAATCATCTTTTGCATTTTCCAAAAATAGTAGTGATATCATTTATTTTTTTATCTTCACTATCAGTTTTTTTTGCAATAAGTTTTTTAAAAATAGATACATCAACTGATTCACTTATAAATCAAAAATTAGATTTTAAAGTTAATCAAAAAAAGTTAAAGAATGAATTTAAGATTCTTTCAAATAATATTGTTATACGAATTTCTAGTAATAAATTAAATGAAACAGATGTAGATAATAAAACTATTGAGATCGTAAATATTCTTAAAAATAGAAATGATCTTAACTTTGTTTATTCACCAAGCATTGACAAAGTTTTTAAAGAAAATTTTTTTGTTTTTCTTAAGAATAATGAAAAGAAAGAGCTAATTGAAAAATTATATGATTATCAACCTTTTTTGTCTGAAATTAATAATAACCCAAGATTCCAGGGGTTTAATAATTTACTTGCCTTAGCTTTAAAACAAAATGATAGTAATTTATTAAGTGAATTTTCTCTAATATTACAGGATTTCTACAAATCTTTCAGTAACAACTCTCAAGTTGATTGGAGTTTAATTTTTAATGCTGAAAAAAAAGAAAATTTTGTGATAGTTGGATTTAACGATAAATATGTAGAGAGTTTTGATCAATTTTATTCCTTTTTGAACTCTCTAAAGAATAAATCCCCTAATTTTGTAATTGAATTCACTGGTGGATTAGTTATTGACTTCGAAGAAATAGAATCCGTTTCAAGAAGTAATTTATTAGCCGCTATTTTAAGTATATTAATTGTGTCTTCATTTCTTTGGGTAGCTTTTAAAAACTTAAGGATAATTTTAATATTAATTTCATCAATCTTGATAGGTTTGTCGCTTACAGTTGGAGTTACTGCAATTTTAGTTGGTAAACTAAATTTAATCTCAGTTGCTTTTGCTGTTCTTTTTATAGGTCTATCTGTCGATTATGGGATTCAAATTTTTTCAAGAATATTAGAAAAAAATGTGTTTATTGATAAATCATCTATTGTGAATGATACTAAAGAAATTAGTAGCACCTTGCTCATTGCCTCTATACCTTCAATGATTGGTTTTTTGTCATTTACACCTACTAATTATATTGGTTTGTCTGAGCTAGGAATAATATCTTTTATTGGTTTAGTTATTGGTCTTATAACAAATTTACTTTTTTTACCTTCACTTCTTCTAATTAACATTAAAAAAATTAACTTTTCAAAATTAAATATTAATAATTCCATCTATGAAAAAATAATTTTTTTTTTAATTAAAAATAAAAAGATTGTATTTTTAACATTAGTACTAATCTTCTTTTTTAATCTAATTTTTATTAACAGAATAGATTTCCAATACGATGCTATGAATTTAAAGGACCAGAAACTAGAATCAGTCAAATTAGCAAAAGAACTTTTAGATAAAAATCCTTCATCTGATTATGTTATTTCTCTTATTTTGGAAGAAGAAAAGATAAAAAAATCGTCTAAACTTAAAACTTTAATTGAAAAAAATAGCATTGATTCTTCATTTTCAATTCTTGATTTTACGAAAAAGTATAAAACCGAGGAATTAGATTATCTGAAATTTTTACTTAACTCACAAAAAAGTCAGTCCTTTAATTCCAATTTTGATGAATTAAGAAGATTTAAAAATTTGTTGGAAAAAATTCCAAATAATAGTGATCCTATTCTTTTAGATATTTCTAAAAAATTAATTTATGAAATTGATGCAAAAATTAAAACAAAAAAAGATTTTAATGATTTAGAAAAAATTTTTTTTACTGGGTTTGATCAATTGATTTTTGAAATTAGTTCTTTAGGAACGATAAACAAAATATTAAAAGAAGACTTACCTGTCTTTTATAAAAATAGATATATTTCCCAAAATAACAATTTTCGTGTAGAAATTTTTCCTTCAAAAGATGTAACTCAAAAAGAATATCTTGATCAATTTGTAAATGATGTTGTGTCAATTTATCCAACCGCAACTGGAATGCCAATTGTGCAAAAAAAAGCTGGTGAGGTAGTAATCTCATCGTTTATATTAGCTTTGATAATTTCAATTTTATTTTTAATATTTTTTATTTATTTTATTTTTAAAAGATTAATTTTTGTTTTTATTTCATTAATTTGTCTTTTTATTGCAACTATGTGCTCTGTATTCCTAATGATAGTTTTTAATATAAATCTTAACTTTGCTAATATGATAGCTTTACCACTCCTTTACAGTCTTGGTATTTCCTTTCCAATATATTTTATAAAAAGATTTATAAGTTCAGGCTTTGAAATTGAACGAGTAATTAAGAGTAATACACCTAGAGCAATATTTTTCAGTGCAGCGACCACAATGGGCTCTTTCTCAACATTATCCATTTCTAGCCATGAAGGGACCTCATCCATGGGTCTCCTTTTATTTATATGTCTTTTTATGACTATAATGTCTTCAATCTTTATTCTTCCAATTATTCTTAAATTTAGCCGAAACCTTATCAAATAATTTTCCAGTTGCCATTTTCATCTCTACAAGCTGTAGACTTTTCTTCATATTTTTTATTATCTTTATCAATAATTTTTATAAAATCTCTGCAAGTTTCGTTGTCTATTTTATAAGTGTTCAACGGAGTTACTTTTCCTTTTGTTCCCATTGATTTTCTACTATTCCATTCATTTGATAAATTGTCGGGATTCTCATTGAGAGAATGGGTTATTGTTTCATTAAAGTCATTTCTTTCCTCGTCATTGAGTAATTCTACAATTTTTCCACCGAGTAAAAATCCAACTGTTCCTCCAACAACTGTTGAAATATTTTTTGCAACTCCGGAACCTACTTTTGAACCTAAGTATGCACCTGCAACTGATCCAATTATTTGACCTAAAAGTTTCTTATCTTCCTTTTCAGAACATGAATTAATATGTATTAAAAAGATTAAAAAGATAGCAATTTTTTTTACTTTAAAAATAATCATGATTAAATTTTTTCTTTTACATCAAAACCTCTAAAGGTCTTAAATCTTGGAAATCTTAGACTCCAATTCTCTCCGTCTTGACTTTTACTAACACAATCAGCTCTTACTTCAATAATTTTACCGATTAATTTGTCTTTGTTCATCCAATACTCCTCTCTTTGTTTATCTGTAAAACCCGACCCAATATTAAGTTTAAAATATTTACCATTATCTTCACCTTCAGCCATAATAGCTCCAAGTTTACCTTTATTTCTGCCTGTTCCTTCTTCATAATTTTTAACTTCTAACGAAACTTCGATAAATGGTTTTGATTTTAGCCAAGAAGTTGACCTTTTGCATTCATAAAAAGATTCAGGATCTTTTATCATTATACCTTCGTAGCCATTAATCAATGAGAATTCATTAAAATTCCTAAATTCTTCTTTTCCCGATGCTGTATCTAAATTAACTAATTGAGAATCAATTAAATGTATTTTTTCACAATTTTTAAAATTTTCATTATAAAATTTCTTTAGACTAATTATTCTCTCTTTTAAATTACTTTTGTATATACCCTCTTGGAAATCTTGCAGTGGAAGAATGTCAAACAAGAAAAGAGATGCATCTTCATTTTGTGATGAACTTTTTCTGTGTATTTGTTTCATTAATTCTTGAAAGTTTTTACTAACTATCTCACCATCTAGGACTAAAGCTTTTTTGAGAGAGGATAAATCTATAAATTTATTTATCTCGTTTTTAAGATGATTAAAATTATTAAGTTCTTTCCCATTTCTACTAAATATATCAATATTACCTGATGGGTAAATAACGGTAACAGCCCTAACTCCATCTAGCTTAACTTCTAAAAATTTTGAGCCAATTAACTTTTTTTTATGTAATTCACAATCTTGGGCTAATTGACAGGAAAATACAGGTATTTTATAATTTTCAAATCCATTTTTACTAGCTACGTTGTTTACTGTTTTCTCTGACAATCCACATCTCATGTCTTTCTGTAAAATTCTTTTGTAAAAAAAATTCCATTCATTCTTTTTTGCTCTTTTCATAATTTCTTGAATTTTATCTCGTGCTGCATGACCAGTTAATTCTCTTTTAAGAAGTTTGTTTGCAATTTCTTTAAAGTTTCCCCATTCTAGTCCAATCCCATCTTCTTGAGACTCTGGAATTTGTTTAACTCCAAATGTTAGAAGTTTGTTAAACGCAAGCCTGAGACCTTCAAAAAAAATATCATTTTTACAATCCATTTCTTTTAAAAGCACTTCCTCCTTAAAAAGTCTGGAATTGGATGATTCTAATTTTTGAATAATATGTGAATTACTCATTTGTTATATTTTTAATATTATAGTAATAATTACAATACTTACACCTTTTGGAACTCTCTGGGGTTTCAGAACTATTTAATAGTGAATAAATACTCTGTAATGTGTCGTCGATCCAATCAAAATTAAGTATTTTTTCAAAGAAATTAAGTCTTAAAATTTGATTATCTTCAATTTTATTGAAATTGGTAGGGGTATTTATGTAAATAAGAATTCCAGTTTTGGACATAGATAGAGAATTTTTAGATAAAATATACGAATAAAGTGATAACTGTCTCCAATAACCAGGCCATATATTTTCAAAATTAAGTTGATCTTTTTTGGAGGTGCTTTTGATGATGATGCTATAATTTTTTTTTGAAGATTCGCTTAGCCAAATATCATCAATAATTCCGTAAATGTAAAAATTTGTATCTCTATGGTGAAAGCCAGTACCTTTAAAAGAATTTTTCCATTCATGTAACATTGGATGTTGAGCAGGAATAAAGTTTTTATTTATTTTTTTTAAATGAGGGTGAATTGTTTTTTCTAATCTACATTTATCAAGCTCGCTTTTAAAATCTTCTACAATTTTATTATTTATGACTAATGGTGCTCCATGAGGTCTTCTTATTCCAAATTTTTGGTCCAAATAAAAACAGCGTTTACATTCAAAATATAAATCAATTTTAGTTCTTGATAATTTAAATGGTATTCTTGAACCTTCAATATATAGCTTTTTTTTAAACATTAACAAAAATATATCATTTTATCGATTTAATTAAAAACTGGATTAAACTTTCTTTAAGGAAACCAATTAATTTAAAAAAATCAAATTGACATTTTTATTTTTTTTGAAATTATCTTTTTATGCCAATCATTTTTTTTTTAATTTTTATAATACCCAAAATACTTATTTCTGATGTCTTGAATTTAATTTGTACAAATAACTATATAGACGTTAAAAGTTTAGATGTTAAAGACTTATTTGTTATAATAGATAAAGATTCTAATAAAATTGAATTAGGAGGTCTTTCTTTTTTTGTTGATGATCTAAAAGAAACTGAATCTAATATTTCATGGAAAGCGACTAACGTTGAAATATATCCTGAATCTAACGGTGATATATCTGGAATTATAGGGAGGTATTCAGGAGAATTAGTAATTAATTTTGACAGATATGACGACAGCAAAAGAAGATCACTAGTATTTAATTGTAAAAAATTTAAGAATTTTGACAAAAAGTTTTAATTAAAGAATAACTTTTTATTTGAAATGAAATTACATAGTTCTCTCTGACATAAATGTCTAATTTTATTTGAATTTCCTTTATTTTCACGATTTAATTTATTAAAAATTAATGAATCCATAGGCCTTAGATTAATAATTCTTTCCAAAAATTTATTTGGCATTCTAAAGTTTCCGATAGTGACTGAGTGAATACTATTTGCATTCAAAACCCCAAAGACATCTCTAAAAAAATTTTGGTATATTTTAATATTTTTCATAAAATCAATTAATGGGTCAAATCTCAATCCAATTTTCCAACCTAAATCTTGAAGTACTTTTAAGCTTTCTAGCCTTCTTTTTAAATTTGGGGTTTTCTTCTCAAAATCTGAAATTATACTATCTGGATTTAAACTGTAGGCTACAATAACATTTTTAAGGGGAGGGGTTTTTTTTAAAATTTCAATATTAGTGCTTTTTGTTCTTATTTCTAAAAAAGCATTATCTAAATTTTTAAAGAAATTAAGAAAAATCTTTAAAAAAGTTGTTACATTTTCAAGAACCAAACTATCACAGTCATATCCAGAAAAAAAACAGGTATCAATATTTTTACTAATATGCTTTTCAATTTCATAAAAAAAATCTTCGTAGTTAACATAAATTAGATAATTTGCTGAATAAAACATACCTTGTAGAAAGCAATAACTACAATCATATAAGCAATTAAGCATATGTGAGAAATAATAATTCTTCTTAAAACCAATTGAGAAGGTTTTAGGTACTTTTAAAATAAAATTTTTATGCTTTTTCGCTAAAATTAAACTTGGTTGTAATTTTTGAATTCTAAAGTTTTGATTCTTTGGGTTAAAGACTTCTGTGTGTTTATTGCAATATATAATTTCATTGAATTCAATTCTTTGAAGAATATTCAAAGTATTAGTATTATTTTTTATATCATTTTCAACATATACAGTATTGATTTTCATATTTTTAACAAATCTTTTATTATCTTTATATTGACCTTGGAACTTTCATTATAATTTAAGATTTTTTTCTCAGAGTACTTACTATAATAAAAAATTTTTAGAATTTTTTTTAAT
>CEVZ01244070.1_pt1 | contig 13192 bp, 8 predicted proteins | sample 361371 | NCBI WGS metagenome assembly CEVZ01 (sample SAMEA2620217, study PRJEB7988) | marine metagenome | isolation source: saline water (ENVO:00002010), including
AAAAGAAGGTAACCTAAAAGAGCTTAAAGTAGATTCATAAAATAAAGGACGAGCTAATATATTCAATTGTAAAGAATCACTTTTTGAATATTGCCCCATTGAAAATGCTTTAACTATATATGAATTATCATTTTTAGATATTTTTGGAATAATGATAGATGGTGATTTTTTATTTAATTCTATATTACCCGCAACATTAATAAAATTTTTATTAGCAACAGGAGAACTTGCTATTATATGTATTTGATCACGATTTGTTTTACTTCCTAAGTTGAGTGATGTTGGCCCAGGTATTATCCTTGTTGACTCTAATACTTTGCTTTGATGGGCCTCTATGCCATCATAAATAATAGAAACTGATATTTCATACTCACTATTATCATCCAATTTATCTATTTTAACAATTTTTGAATTTTTAGATCCTACAATACTATTTTCAAGCCATTTATCTTTCTGATTAGTTGATAAATTGGTATAATCAATACTGTATTTAGTTGATAAATCATTCTTATCAAGAATTTCAAATTCAAGGAAATTATGAGAACTATTAATTATTTTTATATTATCAATTTGATGAGGAAAGCTCTTCCATTTTAATATATCATTAGGCTTAGGTTCTGCAAAGTCAAGTATACCTAATGAGTCCGCCTCCTGTTTTGCTAAATAAAATTCATATTCATGATTTTTCAAAATGGGCTCTTTATATAAAAAGGAATACGAATCTGACTCTTTAAATTCATACAATATTTCCATTCTATTTCTATTATTATTTTTATGCTCCATAATAAGAAACTTATACCCTTCTTTTATCTTAGATTTATCGGCATCAATATTGATTCCCTCAAACTGGCTCTTATCTAAAACTAAATCAATTGATAATCCCTGAGCGGCTAAAACCGTAAAAAAGCTGATTAATATAAATTTAAAAAAAATCATTTTTTACTAACTGTCTCTATAAATTGGTTAACATAATCTGAATCATTATTTAATTTAATAGTTTGATCTTGTTTAGGCATATTTTTAGGATTCCATTTCTCAACTATTTGACCTTTATCCATAATAAAAATAAAGTCAGCATTATTTTTTAATAACGATATATCATGAGATATAATTACAATTGTAATGCCTCTATCTTTTAAGCTAAAAAGTGTGTTCATTATATCCTGCTTAATAGATACATCTAAACTTGCGACAGGCTCATCTGCAATAATTAATTTAGGATTGCTACTAATAATTTTTGCGAGGCCAAATCTTCTTCTTTGACCTCCACTTAAATCTTGTGGAGTCGATTTAAGATGTTCCAAAATTTTAAAATCTCTTGAAATACCATTGATTTTATCAACTAATTCATCTTTATCAACTTTTGCTCTAATTTCAATTGATTCTTTTAATTGATCAAATAATTTCATTCTCATATTAAGAGAAGTTCTTGGATCTTGAAAAACCATCTGTATCGGTGGAGGTGATATTTTCTTATATTCTTTATTATCAATATTATATTTATTGTGATCATCATGAAAAATGATCTCACCATTCATTTTATAATCTCTATTATTTTTAAATCCTGAAAGAGAGAAATAATTAACTATTGCTTTAGCTAAAGTTGTTTTGCCGCAACCACTTTTACCTGCAATACCAACAATTGAGCCTGCATCAACATCGATATCTACATCTTTAAAAATTTGTATCCATTTATTAGAGCTACTAATATTAGGATTGCTATAATAAAAAGATAGTTTTTTGATATCTAAAATTTTATTTGACATTTCAGCCTCTACTTCTTTTCCATCTTTTATTAAGATCTACGTTTTGAGAATTACCGTTCTCATCAAATACTGGAGGAATTGAATTATGAAAGTGACTGTCATTATTGCAATTTTCATCATTACATTTTGCATTAAAATACGGACACCCTTTCAAAGGCTTGCTAAGTAAAGATGATGATATGTCATCGTGCATTGAATCAGAAGAATGCTCCCCGGGTATTAAACTTGAAATTAAATCTTGTGTATAAGGATGCAAATTATCTAAATCTAGAAATTGATCTTTATCTACTATATGCTCACAAATAAAGCCCCCATATAAAACATAGTATTCATCTACCACATGCGATAAAAAACCAAAATCATGTGAAATAAAAATCATGGTTAAATCAGGATTTGAGGAGTGAATTTTTTTAAATGTATCTATAACAGTCCTCTGCCTAGAGACATCGAGCCCTGTTGTGCTTTCATCTGCAATAATTAATTTAGGATTTTTTGATAAAACAACTGCAATCATAACTCGCTGAGCTTCACCTCCACTTAATTGACTGGGAAGCTTATCCTGATATAATTCATAGTCAATATCAACTTGCTTAAGATATTTTTCTATAAATTTTTCAAAGGAAAGATCGTTTTTACTTAATCTATATGTTTCTTTAAATATTTTTTTAATTGTCCAGTATGGATTTAAAAAAGACTTAGGATCTTGAGGGATGAAACCAATTAAATCTCTTTTAATAGATTTATGATGTTCACTAAGAATAAATTTCTTTTTCTTTTTTGAATACATCTTGAACTGCTTGCCATCAATATAAAAGGTTACCTCTCCACTTACAATCCCAGGAATCATTTCTTGAGTACCACATATAGTCTTAAATAATTGAGTTTTACCGCTCCCTGACTCTCCTACGATACCTATACAGCTACCTTTATTAATAACTAATGAGCCATCATTCATTACATATGAGGTTTTATTTTTAGAGCTCAAAATGCAATTCAAAGATTTAATATTTATTAATATATCTTTATTCATAGCTTGCTTTTCACCATTGTTGCAATTTTATAAAACACAAAGGCAATTATAAATGCAGGAATTATTAAGTAATTAAAATCATTACCAAATAATAAACTATTTCTACTTGAACTAATAACGTAAGAACCAAAGGTTAATATATCGGGGCTATTTCGCTCAATAAAACTTAAAGTAATATCTAAAAAAAAGGCATGAACCATTATGTAGGCCATTTGAAAATAAATAATAGGCATACAATAATACTTTAACATGTGTGAAAAAATAATTTTTCTATCTTTTAACCCTAACAATTTAAGAGCAACAATAAAATCTTCATTTTTCATTTGATTAATCTTTTCAATGATTAAGTTTGCTAATGCTGGAGAAGAAAAAAGACCAAAAAGAGAAAAATAGATAGCAATTTTTGTAGTAGAATTTATAGCATCATTATAATCAAAAATAATGATTGTAATTAGAACCCATAGTATAATAGGTATACTTTCAAATGCCTTTATAATAAATTGATTTATATTATTTATAAATTTAAATCTATCCTTATAGTAACCAATCATAATTGCAAAGTATAATCCGAAAATAATAAATATTATTAAAGACATAAACGATAACTTTGTTGATTGCCAAACTGAATTTGATAAATACGACAACCTATCAATACCAGAAGCAGCATTACCATCAGCTATTGTTCCTAATATGGAATAGTTCTCTTCATTGTTAACAATAATTTTAGAAAATGCAGGAAGAGGGTGTATGTTGGGGTCTCTAACATCTTTCTTAAGAACGCAATCTTCTTCTTTATTATTTAAATATATAATATGAAATTCATTATTATTGCAATTTCTAATTAACTCAAAAGGATCAGAGCTCTTATTCTTTCTTTTACCAAAAATTATTTTGACTTTATTATCATTACTAATATAAGAGCGCCCACTAATTCCTTTAACCTGCTTATTGCGCCTATCGTTACCATATTTTTGTTCTTCAATATTAGAGTATAGCTCATTAATATCAATTTGCTTAAAAACTCCCTGAATATTTTCATCAGAAAATGGGTTGCCTAAAATACCAATAAATAGCAATACCCCATATATAACAAAAGCAAATAAAGGCACTACTCTAAATATTCTCATATATTTTTTTAAATAATTCATTTCCTAATCAATGATTCCTTTAATTTTTGACTTAAGAAATAAATTGAAATAAAGAATACTATGCAAACAAATACCGCAGCAAACATTGACATATCATCACCTGTATCTAAGCGGCTAAATATAAATGTACTAATTCCTTCTAAACCATCTGCTCTCATTTTATGCTCAACAATAACTAAGCCACCAAAAATAAGCGGAATTCTTGATATGGAAATGCTAATAAGATTAAAAGATAATTCTTTTAATCCAAATCTATATGGATTAAAACCGGAGTCTCTTGCAAATTGGACATAATCCTTACTCATAATATTATCATACTCTTCTTTAATCAAATTATAATAATCAAGAAGCATACCGCTACCTAATGATACAACAATAGAACAAAAAATGATCTTCCAAGTTAATGAAAGGTCTTGATTGGTGAAGTTGATTATGTATTGATTAAAAATTATAAATATTACAGCGATATGCAGTAGGCTAATATTACATAGAAATTTTATTAATGTTTTCTCAACAATCTTAAATTGCCTCATAAATAATAAAAAACATGATAGTATAAGACTGAAGAAAAGACCATTAAATAAAAATAGTAATGTGTTTTTAAAAGCAGAAATAATCATTGCAAAACGATCGGTACCATTAAAGGCTCCAAAATCAAGTTGAATTGCACTAATCAAAAATTGATAAAACTGAGATAATATCAATAATTGATCTTTAAAAATATTAATTGAATTTATCTCTTTTATAGAACTTGATAATCTTAGAAATGATAATTGGGAATCAATAGGGCTAATAAAAATAATAATATTATATAATAGATAAGAAATCAATATTGAATATATAATAGCATTTGATGCAGCACTCAATATTTTATCTAAAGGAAATCCTTTAATAGTAAAATTAATTTCTTTGTTTAAAAAATTATTATTCATCATCTTGTTCAATTATATTCCAATTATGAGGCTCTAAAAAAAATTGATCAGGATCCACTAGCCAAGGATCAATATCAATATAGTCCGTATTATATGCATAAAAATAATTAGGCGACCATAAATATATGTTTACATAATTTTTTGCTAACGCATTCCATACTTCTTCAATTTGAATACTACAAGTAACAGGGTCCCCACAATCATCCTTGAGATTCTTGATTTTAGATTCCAAGCCATCAAGTGGAATAAATTTTCCATAATTGTATTTTCCATCTGAGGTATAATAATCTATTAAATTATCCTGAACTTGTACCTTACCAACATTATAATAAAGTGAAAAATCTCCATTATTTAATTCAGCTTGAAGCGCTTTATTAGTTGCCTTATTTATAGGATTTACTGTTATTCCAACATTTTCTAATTGCCGCTCTATTTCATTAATAATCTGCTCAGTAATTGCTACATTTTTCATATTTGATGCATAATAATACAGTAAGTCAATTTCTATTTTTTTATTATTAGTATTAAGATAATTGTACTTAACACAATTGCTACACGAACGAGTATAACCTAACTTGCTCATTACTTCATGAAATTTTTCTTCATCTTGTTTAATTTTAAAGCCTGCAAAAGAATCTTCTATCTTTGAATATGGACCACTAATTAGCTGCGCCTCTCCATCTAAGATTTCACCTATTATATACTCTTTATCAATGATTGTTGCCAAAGCTTCCCTAAAAGATTTATTTTTTAAATATCGATCATTATGATTCACCATTAAATTAGCTACTTCATAAGACCCTAATTTACCAACTTGAGCTGCTCCACCTGAACCTACAGAAGATATATTAACAGCAAGATTATATTCCCCATCTCTAAGCATCTGAAACCAGCTACTTTTTTTATCATTAGGACTAATTTTGATAACTTCAACATCTGCTTCGCTATTGAAATTAGGATAATCATCAAATTTATCAAGCCTCAAACTCTTTCCATCAATACTTTGATTAGGATGAATCCTAAAAGGCCCAGCTGATTGAATAGATTGAATTTCTGATGGATTATTAAGATCCTTAACATATAATTTTTTCAAATCATTATAACTATTAGAATTTAATTGAGCATTACCATCAACAAAACTTTTAATCTTTTTAGCAGGAAGAATAATTAATTGTTTAAAATGTTTAATAAGTAAGGGGGCTGCAATTTTTGATTTATATAATATGACTATTTTATTTTCTGCCTGATTTAATTCAATATTATGCTTAACATAAGAGCTTGGAATATTTTTACCTGTATACATTGCATATTTTATTGAGTAATATATATCTTGAATAGTAATAGGAGTGCCATCATGGAAAACCCAATATTGTTCATCACTAGGAATGCGTATTGTTAATTCTGTTTCAGTTTGATTCCCATTAGGAGCAGTATTCACTATAAAATCTTTATTATGACCCGGTAAAAAATTGATTAATTCTTCTCCTTCTTGATTTTCAATAAATGTTTCATGCATTAAGGCTGTTAATCGATGCAAAGCCTCAAAATCAGATTCTTGCTGATTAAAATCATCTCCACTTTCTTCTAATATTTCTTTATTATTGGAATCAAATTCTTGCAAATAAGGGTCAAAATATATAATTGGATATACTTCAGGATATACAATCCCATTTTCCACATCATTTTGAAATAACATTGATGTGGATAGTAAAATTAACACTAATACAATCATAATTTTTCTCCTATTATTTTCCATTAATGGCTTGATTCCATGCGCTAAGTGATTTAATTAGAATATTACTAGCAATCTCATTTTCTTGATGACTATCTAATATTGTTTTTATTTTATTAAATTTGTCAGGTGATTGTAATCCAAACAATAATCTAAGAACTTCTAATAATTCTATATCATTATGAAATATCAAAAAATCTTCATCACCAATAAAGTATTTAAATTCACGGCTTAAAGATTGAAGGTATTTATTATTATTTATTTTATCAAGATCCTCAACAAGACCTTGTTCAAAAATAGGATACCATTGATTTTCTGAAAATCGTTCAATTGATTGAATAAAAATATTATAATCTATCATTGCTCTAGATTTTATAAAAAATGATGAAGAGTCAATATTCTTAGAGTTGGCTAACATTTTAATATCTGAAAAACTAACGTTATCATTTGATTGAAGAGAGCTATAATAATCTTTTATAATAGCATCACCAGCTTTTTGATTACCACCATAAAAATCACTCAATTGATTCTCAATTTGATTAAAATCGACTGGATCTAGCAGCTCAGAAAGCTCTCCAAGTTCATTAAATTTTTCATTAATTATTTTATTTTCTTCAATCATTATATCTTTAGCACTCTCAATAAGATTAGAATCATATTGTAATTGCAATTCAATAAATCGCATCAAAGCTTTAATATCTAAAAATGAATTAAAAGGGTCATTATCATTTAAAGTCTCTAATAAATTTTCAGCAAAAGTTAATTTCAGATATACTATAATATCTATTTGACTACTTAAATAGAAGGAGGCATTTTTATGTTTGAAAATATTTTTAAAAGAACTCAAAAGAATATTATCATATTCTTCAAGTGATTTTAAGCCATAATTGGAAAAATCAACAGAATATCCTTCTATAGAAAATAAAATTGAAAAAATTAAATTTTCAATAAAATCAATTGAATTATCAGTCTGATCAAATTTCATTAATTGATTAAACTTATCTTTTAGATATTGATCATTAATCTGCTCAGATTCTAAATTAATTAAAATATCTTTGATAATTGTAGCTATCTTAAAAGAATCATGATTTGAATCTGTTATCCAATCAATATCACTATTACAACAACCAACACCATTATTAAAAAAAGATCCAATACGATCACTATTATATATTTGAGGTGCAGCTAAAAATTTATTAATATGCTTCAACGAATTTTGATAATCACCAATTTTCAAAAATTCAATCGAAAGGAAAATATCATACTGTGGTGTTTTAAGAGATTTTTCTGAATCATCCGAATGCACATAATCCATATATGTTATTTGAGATATTTCCATTATTTTAGAATAATAATATTCAGTATAAGCAGAATTAATTAATTTCTGAAATTGAATTGAAGAAGGGCTATCTGAATTATAGCTTAATTCTTTTAAAGTTTTTAATAATGGTGGAAGTTTTATTTCAGCACATTTTGATATTCCATTATTTTTTTCAGTGCTACATAAACATGGGTGCTGCTCTTTACTACAATCTTTATCACTCCCCCAATCACAACAATCAATACAAGCTTTATTAGCGCTTGAATTATAATTTGTTGCACCTAACTCAATACATCCAACTACACTGACCTCCTCATTATATATGAGATTATAATAAACAATGAATAGCCCAAATATGAGAACAGTTATAATCTCATAGATTTTCATTATTCGACTTCATCTATTATGCTTTCATAGTAAGCTTTAATACGCTGACCTTCTATCTTTTCCCCACCAGATAAGCCTTCATATTTTTTAGCTTGTTTACGATAACGATCAAATAATTTATAATAATAACGTAACTGAGGCATATCTTTACTATATAAATTCATCAATACTTCACTTGGCTTTTTATCAAGCCATTCTATATAGCTCATTGTTGATGAATTATAGCATACATTATCTAAATCTGAATAGCTCATCCAATAATCATTAATTTTATGTTGATTAATTTTATCTATTTCTGTTAATAAATTACCCTCATCATCATTCTTACTTAAATTAAATAAAACGTTAAAGTACCATTCAAAAAAATGCAATCTTTCTAGATAATGATTTGTTAATACCTTTTTCTCACTTTGAATATTTTTATAACTATTTAACGCAAGATCTTGTTTATTAGATTGTTTATTTTTAATTAGATAATCAATCTTAAAATATAATAATTGAAGTTGAATAATATCTGAAAGTTGTGATCCAATATCTTGGTCTGAACTATTTATTTTATTAAAAATATCAGGGAATGAAAGTTCAGAACTTTTTCGTATTTTTCTATATAGAACCTCAGATATATCAATCAAAAAAAATATGTCACTTATATAATCTTGATTTTTTTCATTTGAGCAAAGATAATAACTAATATCATCTATAGGTTCGCACTCATCATATTTATTATAAAATTCATCCCTTATATCGGTATATTGATTTTTATTTACACCTAACTCACCAAGATTTGCATATATTTTATCCTCACAAATTGAACGAAATTGATCTTTTTTTTCTTGATTAATTTCAATTTCTTTATTCTCTATAATCTTTAAATACATTTTTTCAAAATTAGATAACTTTCCATAGTATGTTTCTAATTTTTTAATATTAGAATCAATGCAAGTATTGATTTCATCATTAATTTTGCTTGATTGTTTTTTCTTAAATTCAATTAGCTCATAATTAGGCTCACAAACCCAATCTCCATCATTTTTTATATAACCAATCTCATTTGAATTACAATCTACAACACACTTATTTAATTGCTTATTATATGTATATCCTTTTTGACATATACATTTTCCACATTCCTGATTCCACTTCATTCCACCATCACAATATTCTTCCATTACTGTATATGGATAAGTTTGCTCTAAATCAATTGTCTCAATTTGTTTTTTATTTTTTAATAATTTATCTGTATCAATTTCAACAAAATAAGCTTTAAAATTATCTCCCAAAAAATATAGTCTATATTTAGAACTATTTTTTTTAACATTATCTATACTCCCATCTTTTGCCTTTATAATACATTTATACCGACCATTTGATTGAATGATATTGGAGAGCTTAAGGTCTCGATTAAATGATTTATCTGGATATACCTGAAAATTCTCGCTTTCAATAGGACTTCCTTGAGAGTTAAATATCTCCGCCTCAAATTCTAATCGACTTTGTTTTAGCTGAATTTCAATAATTGGAGAATATGTTTCTTTTAAACATACACTTTCTTTGAAATATGATGAGAATCCTTCCGAATCAATTATTGCATCTTTATCTTTAATATTATCGCCCCACCAAAAATTCTTATTAAATTTTTGCTGACCACTAACATAGCTACCATCATATGTTCCGGAAAATTCTAATATAAATTCATCATTTTTTTCAAAATATTTTTGAAAATCATATTCAATTACAAATTGGTAGTATTTATTGTCAGAATATTTTTTTACTTTTTTAGGGCTTTTATACTTCTTGCCTTTTTCAATTTTTGAGAATTTTTTTATAATATTATAATTTTGATCTTTTAAAATACATTCAATATTTTTGTTGTAGGGATCTCCATCAATTTCAAATAAAAATATAAATTTTTCTTTTGTCATTAATAGGCCAAATAAGCAAAATAATATTATATTTATTTTATTCATCTAATGATTCCAAATAGTTGAAAAATGGCTCTGCAGAAATAACGGTACGAAATCCAATTGTTTCATGCCCAGAAAGACTATATTCTAATGTAGAGTTAGTTACAGATCCCTCTGCAGACATGTAATCTCCACCCATAACAACATGTACATTATTAGGCACATCATAATTATATTGATTACTTTTTTCAACCCACTCTTTTAGGTTTCCATTACAATCATACAACCCATTTGGAGAAGATGATTCCTGACAAGAAGAGCAATTAGATGCTGAGCTATACGAACCAACCGTCATTGCCTCTCCACCACAATTCATAATATTACCATATTGACAATTAATTACTCCATCTCCTACTTGAGTAGTATATTGAAAAGAGGTAGTAGAGCTATCTTCCCAATTATACAAAATAGCTGCTGCAACGTACCATTCAGATTCCGTAGGTAGCCTAAATCCTAATATATTTGGGTTAGCAACGCTGGAGCCAGAATAAGCCTGAGAAAATCCTTCTTGCAAGTATGATAAAGATCTTCGATCACAGTAATCTCTTGCAGAATCAATACTAATTCCTGATTTTGGTGAGGATAATTCAGGGTCTAACCCATTACTGTCATCATTATCATATATATTATCATGTATCTCATATATATCTATATAAAAAGCATCTGTTGATACAATATTACTATTTAAATCAATATCTGCCATAGAAGGAACATATTGCATATTATAGATAGGAAATGTACTTGCAGAAAATTGTTCTTCTTCACAATCATCTAATCCGCACCATACAATTTCATATGAGATTTCATGGTTTGCATAAATAGGAATATTAGCATTATCTAATAAATCAATAAAAACGCCAGAATTTTCATTACCTTCATATATAAACTCACCTGGACCATTAAATTGATTTGAAATTTTAACTGCGCTAATTGTTCCACTAGATAAATCAGAACTACCAATATCCCATTGAATTGCAATCGCTTTTGCATTCATAGGTATAGTAACTAATGATTCAAGCTGAGGAAAATCAATCTGAATTGAATCTCTGGCTACATTAGATTCAAAATCTCCTATCTTTAAAGATATTTGATACTTTAATGAATCATTTAATTGGATATTTTCATCATCTACATATTGATAATAATTATCATTAGATATATTCATTGATATATCTTGAGCTTCATATGTAATCCAATCAGAAACACCTGACTTTCTTTGTTTTAAAATTTGCCAGTTCATAAAATCATAACTTTCATTAAATATAGAATCAATATTATAGTACCAACCGACATTAACTGATGTTTCATTAAGCGCCTCTATTTGTAAGCTCTCAACTGCCGGAAAGTTATGGCTGATTGAATTTTGAATTAGATCAGATTCTCCTGAGCTATTTTTATATCTTACTAAATAATTATATTGTGTATTTGGTAATACATTTTCAAAATCAATAAATTGATTATCTTGATTTTTAGACAAAGTATAAGATATATCCTCATTTCCACCCGTACGTTCAATGCTAATTGATTCCGTCAAATTTTGATTATCAAAAGATAGTAATATTCCTGATGGAGAATATGAATTAATCATAAATTTATTGGGGGGAATAATATAGCAATCTGAAGAGGGATCTTGAGCATTACATGTATTAATTATTTCTTCAGAGCATGAATAAAATAATATTAAAGGTAATATTATATATCTGATATTCATTATAATGGAAATCCAATTTTGAAGAGTTCAATCGTATTGTAGGTATACATTCCTCCTACTAAAACAAGTGATATATTAAGTAAATCTTGATGCTCTATCATTTGGTCATAATTATCCTGCATTACAGAATATAAATTACTATACTCTTCAGCGGTCCCATCAACCTTAGTTTCATAATCATTTTTTGAATTCTCATATAAATCTTTATAATTACTAAATTCAGAAAACTCATAGTATGTATTGACTGCTAATAATGAGAATGCCAGCATTTTAATGGTTCCCCAAAGTTTACTATTTTTATCAGCTCTTAATAGTCTGAAATTGCTAATTCCAGGAATAAGAATATCACTTAAACCAACTTTTAATTTATTAACTTCTAGTTTTATTAATCTTTGATTTTGAAATGAATAATCTGGTTTTAATATAAATGAATTATATTCATAATCTTCATCTGATTGACCTAATATTTTTTTACCAATTCTAAATCCATTTTTTTCTACAAATAATTTGTGAGGATTAATATTCATACCCACTAAAGATTCATTAAATTGATTAACTTCTTGATCATTCCATTTTATTTTAAAAGAGTTTAGAGCAAAATCTGAAGGGGGAATCAATTTATAATCTATTTTTTGATTTTTATAGCACGCCCAATTATCATCAATGACCCAATCATGATTTATATTTTTATCTTCTAAAAAATTACGAATAATAGATGTTAACTCAGTTTGATCTGGATCTTGAAGGTAGTTAGCATCAATAGAAAGATACGTATCTTTTCCATTATTACTTTTTAATTCAATTTTATGCAGAGAGCCTTTTTCAACTGTAAATTTTCTATCTTTTTTCCCCAATTTAATTGGTCTTGATTTATTCTTTCTAGTATAATAAACTAACTGATCTGAATCACAAATATTGCAATTAATTGTAATATTTTTAATATCCTTTTGGGCATATTGAATATAGTTTCTAACTAATCTATCTATTCGATTTAAATTTCCTTCTTCAATTTTGACCTTACCCGACTCCCATTTGTAGGCATAATTATTCCAGGTACGCTGGCCTATTCTATATTCAATTACAGTTGGATCTTCACCTGCAGCCGTTCTAATTACAATTTGTTGCTTAGAGCGAATATGGGTTATTTTAAATTTTAATCTATTACTTGAATTAGGGTCATAATTAGCATTTTTATCAATTT
>CEVZ01012645.1_pt1 | contig 13178 bp, 17 predicted proteins | sample 361371 | NCBI WGS metagenome assembly CEVZ01 (sample SAMEA2620217, study PRJEB7988) | marine metagenome | isolation source: saline water (ENVO:00002010), including
AAGTTTTCTAAGGTTACCGATAGATGATGGTAACGATTTTAAATAATTACGAGTCAAAACAAGTTCTCTAAGTTGTGTAAGGTTACCAATAGATGATGGTAAATTGGTTAAGTCATAATCTGACATATTAAGTCTTTTAATATTCATGGTCCTAACACCAAAGTTACGAAGTTCCTGGGGAACATTAGAGTTGGAATTGGAGTTGGAGTTGGAGTTGGAATTGGAATTGGAGTTACTCATATACATTTACCTATTATTATTATTGGCGGTTCTCGTACGTCTACTCTCAGCGGCGTTACCCGCCTTTTTTCGAATGGTTCTTGGCGAATTTGGTGTTTTTGATTTGTTATTTATTTTCGTCTTGTTTAGTTTATTCGTGAGAGTGTTCGGTGTGTTTGGTTTTACAAACTTGACGAAATTTATGTTTCTTCTAAATAATGGTTGTCGTGTAAATGGATTTGGAACGATATTTTTGTTTGGGTCAAGACTGTATAAAGCGTTAATATTAGTGATATTAGTAAATGGTTTTTTCGTTTTTATCCAATTTAGAAGTGAATTTTCAGTTAAGTACCTATTATGTCCTATGTATACGGCATTATTACCGACACTAAAATTATACCCAGATATAGGATCGTTACGTTTATTATTAAGGGGTACGTTTTTACGTACTATAGGTCTAAGTGGTATATGTTCAAAACGTGTCGAACTATTCTTAGTAATATTTAATCCAGATCGATCAAGTGATCTTGGTATGATTCTAAGGTTTGGGTTACTATGTATATAAATGGCTTCCAGGTTTGGAAGACGACCGATCTCATCTGGTAACGAGGTTAACTTATTAAAGCCTAAAAAAATTATCTCGAGTTTTTTAAGCTTACCGATCTCTTTTGGTATCGATGTTAATTTATTAGCAGCCAATCCAAGTGCACGAAGTTTTTTAAGGTTACCGATTTGTCGTGGTACCGATTCTAAATTATTACTTGACAATTTAAGTTCCGTAAGGTTTTTAAGGTTACCGATTGATTCTGGTAACGAGTTTAATATATTATTTTCCAAACCAAGCACCTGTAGATTTTTAAGGTTACCAATAGATGATGGTAACGAGTTTAAACGATTACCCTCCAACTCAAGTATCTGTAGATTTTTAAGGTTACCGATTTGTCGTGGTACCAATTCTAATTTATTACCAACCATCGCAAGAAACTGTAGTTTTTTAAGGTTACCAATTTGTGATGGTATAGAAGTTATGTTATTACCACCGAAATCAAGATTCACAAGGTTTTTAAGGTTACCAATTTGTGGTGGTATTGAGGTTAAATTATTACCGTTCAAATAAAAATTCATAAGTTTTTTAAGGTTACCAATAGATGATGGTAAATTGGTTAAGTTTCTACGTGATATATCAAGGGATGTAATATTCATGTTCGTAACACCGAGGTTACGAAGTTCCTGAGGAACATTAGAGTTGGAGTTGCTCATATACATTTATCTAATATTTTATCTCACTTTATGATAAGATGATAGTTGCGTTACTCCTCCTTTTCATAAACATATGGATATTTATAACTACACATCAACCACAGAAATTAAAGGAAATAAGGGAAAAATACAAAATCCTCAGGGAACACGTAAAAACATTAGAAGATGAAAAATTTAATAATATAAAAAGCGAAATACCCTTAGTTGCGTTTAAAAGGATAGGGGGGCCAGTAGGATATAACACGAATAAGGGTCAGGAAATAGGAATATGTTTGAAAGGTGATGTAAACGAAATATTCCACGTTTTATTACACGAACTCGCGCATAGTACGGTCAAAGAATATTCACATAGCAAACAATATTGGAAAAATTTTAAAGAATTAAGAGAAATGGCAACTTCACTCGGTATATACGATGAAATACCAGACAGAACCGCTTTTTGTGGTAGACATATCCAGGATAAATAATGTTAACTTATATAAATGGCTACACCTATTTCTAGAGTCGCTATATTCTTAACAGCATGGATTCTCATATTAGCAACGACGTATTCACCAATGTTTTCAAATGATGGTGATGTTAATGCAGCTTTGCTTACGCTCGTCATACCAAACGTTTTATTTTTCATCATAGACCGTTTAGTTCTTAAATCGGATGCGGGTTATTTCTTGGTTTCAACAGGTATAGCTGCAGGATGGACGTTTATGATAAAAGAAATTGGAGGTGAAAAAATAAAAGATAAGTTCAAAAACTACGGGAAAGATAGAAAAACTTCGTTAGAAGTTATGGGAATTGTTCTATCTGGTTTTTTACTGGGTGGAATATTATCGTATAAGTTTGTAGACGATAGTATTTACGATCACTGGTATAAAAAAGCTGTTGTATATGAACAAAACTCAAAAACCTATTAAATATAACGACGAACAAAGTAAAAAACAACAGCTGCAACTAACCCCGTTGATCCAAGACCAACCATAGTTCGAGCACCGCTATCGTTTAGGAATCGAGGAACCGTCGTCGCGAGTTTCTCTTGAACTGGCTTACTAATCGCCACCGCAGTACACGCAGCAACTAGCAGCGCCTGCATCTGGTCGTCAGTAAGATCAAATGGATTTTTAGAAGACGTTTTATTTTCTTTTTCGGTATGTGTAACTGTTTGTGGTTGTTGTTGCAAAGCCATCATAGGCGCTTGTGCTTGTGCTTGAACCATTCGCGGATCCATAGCCATCATAGGTGGTTCGAGTGGTTGTTCTGGTTGACCCATAATATCAGAAATAGGTGTAGAGTCCATCGTTTGTTTATTTTCACTCATATTTTTTTCTGGCGCTATATTTTGCGGATTATCTTGAAACTGCGTGTTATCGAGAGATGGTGGTACAAAATTGCTCGATTGGTTGTTATTTAACGATACCATACCACTATCACCCGTATCAGATAAATTCATTGTCATAACATCGGTCATTTACTTACTGTGTGTATTTTTTGTTTTAATATGACACGCATTAGCCTGATAATCTAAAAATATAAAAAATCAAAAAAAGTAAATATAAAACTAAAAGTAAAAATATAGTAGTATATTTAAAACATCCACTATTATGATCTACTATTTCGTATCTTTCTAAAGCGGCTCTAGCAAATTTTTCCCTGTATGTATAATGACCAGGTATATCGTTTATTGCATCGTTAGTCTTTAAATTTCCTTTATTTTCAGGTTTAATGTATATAGGTTTTTTATTAAAATCTTTAATAAAAATTAAATTAAATAATATATCTTCGCCGTTCCATATAGGTTTAGCTTTCAAGGCAAAATCGTTCATTTTATCCTTTTTATCCATGAAATTTTTACACAATTGTTTATTAGTCATCAAAGTTTGAGTTAATACAATTAATATATCGCCTTGTTCTGGTTTTTTGTAGGATAGAATCTGATCTTTATTATATCCATTTTTAAAAGATACGTATCTTTTTTCGGTACCAATAACTGTATAGGGATCCTTTTTATATTCTTCATATATACGATTAACGTAATTCTCTGAAGGTAATCTATCGTCATCTAAAATTAAAATACAATCATTCTTTGCATGTGTCGCTCTTAAAAATCTTCGTGCAACACCTAAAGTATCATTTAAATCCGCATCGTGATAATGTTTAACAATATTATACTCGGGTGTTTTAAAATACGTTTCTTTATTTCCATGAGAAATAATCACTTCATTTACTAATTTATAATTAACAATTTCTGGTAATATATCCTTAATTATATTATTAGGTCTTTTCCAATTCAGTATAACTACACTGATCATTTATAATATAATAATTCAAAATAATTAACTTTTTAAATTATATTTTGGATACAAACACCCAATCGTTTTTATAAATCTAGGTAAATCGTTTAATTTGTCGTAATCACACATGTCGTGATCAACATAAACTGTTTTAGTTTCGTGACACACATCAATCAATACACGGTACCCACTATCACCACCAGTCATTTTATTTATTTCATCTTCTGGAAATAAATGATCATGAAAACCTATACTTACTACTGGTTTATTAAATATATTCAAGGCTGAACATACTTTTCTAGATAAAATTCTTATCATTTTTTCTTAATAACTTTTAATTGTGTTGTTTTTTTAACTGCATTTCTATCACCTATTTTCATATTACCATGCCTTGGATTAAACATCTTTTTGTGCGTTTGCCAATATTGTGGTGCACCAACTTTAAAGTTTTTTCGTAAAGTTGCTTTATACCAAAAAACACAATCTTCTATTCTATTACTCTTAGACGTGTTATCCAATACCAAACACTCGTAATTCTCTGTACACGAATCCATGACTTTATTGAACATCTCAAAAGTTGGAAAAATACCAAAAAAGGATTTATATAACTTTTCGCGATTTTGAATAATGTTTTCTCTTAAAATAAAAACATAATCTACGTTTGCCCTGAGTGCTGGTGGTAAATCCATACAATACTGCATAGTTAACATGAAAAATATCTTCCAATGTCTCCCATTCATAAAACACTGACGAATACACGTATCTTTCATAAATTTCGAATCGTACATGCAATCATCTAAAAGAAGAAATGCACCACAATTAGTTTTTCCAGCACCGACTAATTTTCGTTGTCTATCCATAACACGTTCTATAGCTTCCCTGTCGTAATCACCGTATATGAAAAGATCTGGTATGAACTGCTGATAATAATGATTACCTTCTTCTGTCGCAGATAATACTATACCAGCTGGTAAATGCTTTTTGTGAAATAATATATCAGTTACCAAAGTCGATTTTCCAGTATTTCTTTTACCTATAAAAACACAAACTTTATCGTCAGCCATGTTTTCAGGTTTGAATTTTCTAAGTTGAAGATTCATTCTATGATACTGTATCGTTTTATTTCATAATATTTTACTCACACTTAATAAGAATGGCTGGACGTTTAAACCTTTCTGCCACAGGTATTCAGGATTATTGGCTCACAGAAGAACCAGATTTTTCATATTTCCTGATGAATTTTAAACGACATACCAAATTTTCTACAGAAGCAATAAAAAATCCATTTGACGGGGACTGTAATTTCGATACCATTAATGAATGTCGTATACCCAATAACAAGGGTGATCTCATACGAAGTACTATGCTTCAATTTACTTTACCTCAACCCAAGGCATCTAATAAAACTTTTACAGTTACCGTTAATTCTGGGTATTTTTATATAGACGGAATTAAACGAAATCAATTAACCCTTTATGAAGGCACTACGTATATTTTTAATAACACTGATCACGCAACACACCCTTTTAGATTTTCAGAAACATCGGATGGTACACATACCAGTGGTGGTTCAGAATACACGACGGGTGTAACAAACCCTGGTTCATCTCTTATAACGTTTACTGTACCCATAAATGCACCATCAACCCTATACTATTACTGTAGTAATCATCCATACATGGGGTCGAATTTCAATATAAAACAACCTAGATACATGAGATCGATAGGATCAAGGATAATAGATTATGCAGATTTAATAATAGGTGGTCAAACTATCCAACGTATAACGGGTGATTACATATACATGTATAATCAAATACACGATACGTTTGACGATAACGACCAAACAAATTACTTTCTATCAGGACAAAATTATTACATAGTACCAGATAATGGAGAATATACGTATAATGTCCTTTTACCTTTCTATTTTTTTAGACACCCAAGTTTATCTATACCAATATGTGCATTAAGAAAACAAATTGTAGAAATACACATAAAATTCAAAAAAATAGAGGATATTACACTCGCTTATACATTAAGTAATGGCGAAATAGAAAGTCCTCCATCTGATATATCAGCTTCCATAAAAGATGTTTCCTTAATAACAGATTTCTTTTACATAACAGAAGACGAAAAAAACTTTTTACTAACTAGTGAGAAAGAATACGTCATTACACAACTTCAAATGTCACAATTTAAAATGAATCCTTCTATATCCAAAAAATCAATTATGATTAATTTTAAAAATCCCGTAAAAGAGATGTTTTTTATGGCTGTAAGTGATGATTTAAGTAAATATAACCCAATAAAAAATGTTAATTTAAAATTTAATAATAATGTTATATTCGATGCCGATAATTTAACTCTGAGTTACGATCATCCACTCAGATATTATACAGGAACAACAAAAAATAATTTTGGTGTGTATAGCTTTTCATTAAAACCCGAAATATTTTATCCAACCGGACAAGTTAATATGAGTAGAATATCTCATAAACTATTAGAAATTGAACTCGATAACCCAGATCCATCCTTTGGACACACGGTATACTTGTACGCAGTTAACTATAATACGTTATGTATTAAAGGAGGATTAGCAGGTTTAAAATTTTAGTGAGTTATACTAGTAATGGCTGGTAGAATACAGCTATCAACAGAGGGAACACAAGACGTATTTTTTACAGACGACCCAGAATATACGTATTTTGTTAAAGATCATATAAAACATAAAAACTTTTCAATATTTAACACCGATCTAGATGTAACAGGTGAAATAGAATTTAATAATACATTAGAATGTACAATACCACAAAATCAGGGTGATCTTATTAAAAATATAAGCGTAAAAATAGAACTTAATCCAATACCACAAAACCACTTAGGATCTCCTTATATTGGGTTTGGATACCTAGAAACTATAGGTCATGCCATGATAGAATACGCACAACTGTATATAGGAAGTCAATTAATTCAGAATATAGATTGCGACTTTTTAGAAATTTATTCAGAAAATTTTGTTACACAAACAAATCAAGAAAATTTATCGAAACTTATCGGAAAACCACCTCTAGAGAAATCTGGTACAGAAGTATCAGATACGTCTATAAATTCATATTTAGGATTTGCAGATACATCAAACGCGTACCCTAAATCGTTTACAGTAAATTTACCATTTTATTTTCACAATAACCCAGAACTTGCTATACCCATATGTGCTATAACACAACAGGAAATAAAAGTCGTTTTAAAATTACGAGACGTAAACGATTGTATATACGGAAGAGTTCATGCTTCTGGGAAAGACTATAATATGTATTGTGCAGGAAGTCCCAAAGGTCTAATAAAAAATTTAAAAATTTCAACAGAAATGATAGAATTAATTCGTGATGAAAAAGAAAAATTAAAAAATAGTAAAATTGACCATATAATAACACAAATACAACAAAACAAAAGAACAATACCCGCACACCCAACTTCAAATCAAGTAAATCAAACCATCGAACACAGACTTAATTTTAAAAATCCTGTAAAGGAACTTTTCTTTGTGATACAGAGGAAAAATAACAGGGTATTAGATAGTACAAATTTTACGAGTACATTCGATTACGATCTTAAAGCTTACCAATTTTTAAATGGGGAATATTTAAATTTTGAATCTTTACGAAATTTAGAATTAAGTTTAGACGATAGAATTATATTAAATGAAAAAACAGGTGATATTATAAATTTACGAGCAATTCAAAGTGGTATACATCATTCGAGAACGCAATTATTCAGGAGATTTTATTCGTATAGTTTTGCTTTGGAACCAGAACGTTGGTATCCCACGGGACAAGTTAACTTTAGTCTCATAAAAGATCAGATCATAAAACTCACTCTTAACCCAGATTACGATAAAGGTATAAGAGAGCTTAGAGTTTATGCCCTTAGTTATAATATTCTCAGGATAGAGAACGGTATAGCTACAACACTATTTAACTTATAATGAATCAAATAGAAAAAGACGCGAATGCCGATTTAATTAACCAGGTTCAGGACTCTGCTATTAATATTATACAACCCATTTTAGAACAGTCTGTAATACTCGCAGCTGAATACGCTAAAGCGTGTGGAAGAGATACAGTACTTTCAGAAGATTTAGAATACGCCATGAAATATTGTACGATGTACGAGGTTGGTAAAAAAATAGGAACACATTTTCCAGATATATACGATGAATCTGATACTGATGATGACGACGAAATAGAAACAGTAGACGAAACAGAAGAAGATATAAAATTTGAAAGGTATTCTGGAAGAGAATATAAGTTTGTAAAAATGAATTTAGCTTACGATGACTGGGAAAAATGGGTACCAACAAATCCGTCAGAACAGATGTTAAAAAATACTATAGATAGTAATGAACACATCAGATCTGAAAGGATGGGAAGAGACGACTTCTAATTATAAAAATATAAAAAGTGACGATGAAGATTCTAACTATGACATTATCAGTGACGATAACGAAACTGATAGTGATAGCGATAACGAATCGGATATATATTTAGAAAGTAGTACAGGAGGTGAAACTGAAACTGAAACTGAAACTGAAACTGATACAGACTCTTTAAAAAGATTCAAAACAAAATCAAATTCTACAGCCCAGAAAACAAAAGGTTATAAAAAACAAAATTTTAAAAAAATTATGGTAATAGAAGATTTATTACCCGAATAAAAATATATTTATATAATATAAAAATGTCTGCCGCTGAAACTGTTACCCTTGTTACAAGAGAACTTGAATCTCAATCTCTCAATGCCGTCGTCGCTGGATTTTCCTTTGCGGCTGCCTTATCCTGGATGGACTTGGTCAGATGGATCGTTAATAGATTCGTCAAACTCAACAAAAATAGTGGTGTTAATTACGGTCTCACCGCCATCTTCACTACACTCTTGTCCGTTATAATCTATATCGTCATGTCTAGATTGTCATCGCGCGTCAGAAAACCAGACCAGACCATGTACGCTGTTACTCGATAATCTTTTTTTTAGATGTTAACAATAATAAAAGTAAAATACCAAATATAAGAATTATAAAAATCTGAATAAGAGCATCCCATTTATGCGAACTCTTCTCATCTTTATCAAAATCTTCTTTTTTTGTAGAAGTTTTTACGATATCGTCCAGAGTACTCATATCTGCACCTTTTACACTTTTTTTACTCGATAACTGTTTTTTCATAACATCAGATACCTGATTAGGTTGATCTGTTTCAAGTCTATCTGTAGTCCCAGTAACAGATAATTTAATAATATGATTTGCATTTCTAAAATCGTAAGGAATAAGCCTGTTATTACTACTGTAATAAAACTGAACTCGTAATTTTGTTATATTTTGAGAACCAGAATGGAAAATATGTTCTATAGTATCATCTGTACCAGAATAATTAACAACATCACCACACATAAGTATACGACCAGTATAAAAAGGTGAATCGGAAAACACAGTTTTATTAAATTCATCAGAACCACTGCTTAATTTAACAATAATACCATCTATACCCTGTAAATTAATACTTCCAGTTATAATTTTGTTATTAGAATCAGACGAAATGTCGTTTGCTGGTAAACCAAGTACATCGTGTGGTGTAGTGTATCCAGATGTATTTGTATTATACCCGTTTGTACCCGAATAAAAATCAAAAGTAAACGAACCTGAACCAGTGAAAGTTATGGCATTTGTATCTTTATCATAAGTAGCACTTGTAATAATACTAGAAGCAGTATTTATAGCATTAGCAAGATCCTGGCCACCATAATTACCAACAGGTATAGTTATTTGAGTACCGTTTATATCAAATTTGTTATTTCTATCGTGTATGAGAAATTGACTATTATGTATGCGTGCTGATATTAGTGAAATTTTTTTAACATCATAAATAGGTGTTTTTAAAGATATCACGTAATCACCTGGATTAGAATATAAAACAGGGTCACGCTCACTACTATCTATATCTAAGGTATATACCTTCATTAAAATATAGTGATAATATTTTAATGATTGCATTAACTCAATTTTTATTTAATTTTTAAGAAAGACTGTGTGCTAATGGATTAGAATACAGTTGTCTTTTAGCTGTATTCAGGGAATTTTGAGATGCATTTGGATTTTGTTTACCTTTAAACGAATTCAATTCGTAATAATCGTTTTGTCTATATTGTTGAGTCCATGCACCGTCTGCCGAATTAACACGACCATCTATTCTTGTAGTATCCGATCGAAGTGTTGTTGGTATACCACCTTGGTTAAGAGGCCCTGCTCTAACATTCATACGCCCACCCCCATTCATGCGTCCTGCTTTACCACGACGATCATCTATTCTAATTCCGTAACTCTGTTGTTCTTCAAAGTTACCTTGCTGAGCTTTAACAGCTGGTGAATTCAAATAACCGTGTGCATATTTATTAATATTCGGTGCTGGATGATTAGAATATTCAAATTGTTCTATGTTACCATCCTTTTTATTTCTAGTAGGTGCCTGGTATAAAGTATTTGCTGAAATAATTCTTTTTGGTGCTGCTATAGAAAGACCATCTGTTCGTGAACCCGTTTCTGATCGATTTGTCTCTCTTATTGTTTTTTCGTGACTACTTCTACCAGACATAGCAGACATACCTTGAGCTCTTCCCTGTTGAGGTGGAAGTCTTTCTGGTAAAAATGCAGTTTTCTCTGGTCTGTTATTTCCTATCTCACCTGATATACCTCTTCTACCACCAGATTTATCAAATGCAGGACCAGAACGCCCTGGTAGTGTAGTTAGACGATAAGCACCAACATTTTCGGGGTTAACACGAAATAATTGTTGATAACCACCAACCGAATCAACATCGGGTCCAACACCCAAACCTGGACCAACAAGTTGTTTTTCCACTGGTGAAATATTATTCATTCTACCAGCATCAAAACGATTACGCATACCCATGAGTTCTTGACCACTCGTTCTAGGTTGGGGTGCTATATCAGAAAAGGAAGGTGTTTCTAATTTATTTTGAATTTGTGGTTGAGTAAAAGGACTAACAACAGACGGTACAAAATCAGGTGTAACTGTGTGTACTGGTTGTTCTGTAGGCAATTCTGTTATTACATAGTTTTCAGAATTTTCTGTTTTCTTACTTAATTTTTTTCCGGTATATACCAAACCAGCGATAGCTAAAATGGATAAAGGATCCGCCATTCTTATTTGTTATTAACATTTTTATTCATGTATCTTTGAACAAACATACCATTTTTAACGTCACATCGAGTACTCGATGCATCGTACGCCTGACTTCTTAATGGGAGATTACATTTTTTTGTTTCTGGTGGTAAATAATTATTTCTACCTGGAGCAACTATTTTTTGAAACATTGTCGTTGACTGTGGTCTGAGTTGATCACTAGTTTCAATATATTGCGCGGGAGAACCCTTACCTGCCATATATGGAGCAGTTCCATACAGCATAGTATTTGGTCTACTAGATGTATAATTAAGTGTACTGGGCTGAGGATAAAGTAAAACTTCCTCTGTAGCACACGAAGATGGTACAGCTGGATTTTGCACCAATTTCATTCCTGGTTGGAGTTGATACGCCATTTACTATTACATGAGAAATTGTTTAAGCAAATCGAGTATAAACTATTTTTTTAGTTTCAAAATTATACAGAGCCACCGTGCATGCCACTTCTTTTATTACTTTCATAATCCAATCCTGAAAAAGCACCTAACTGAACACCTCTAGCATTAGGATCACAAACCCCGGGATGTGTTTTACACATTGGATCACCCTTTTTACCATATAACCACTCTGCAAATGCAGTTTGATCACCTGGAATATTACTAACGGGTGAAGTTACAAATTGTCTAGAAAATGCATTTCTTTGATATTCGGGCATAGATGATCGAGACCTAGATGGCCCATATGGAATACCCTTCGTCAAAAGAGCATTTATATTTTTTTTAATATTTGATTTATTAGAATAACACGCCGATGGTCTATCTGGTCTACCATCAAAATCTGTTAAAAGAACATTACCAAGAGGATTTTCTTGATCTGGCATCTGACATGCGTTAATATAAGTTTCTGAAGTTGGACTCGCTGGTTCGTTTATTTTAGAACCGTCTTTAATCATACCAGAACTATGCATAACATACAAAACACCCAAAGCTGTTCCACCTAATACAAATATACGAACATCGCGACGTATAAGGTAAAGAAAACAAGTCGCATATATAATAAATCTAGCAGTAGCATTCACACGTTCTCCTGCACTCTGAGTATCTGTTGGCCAAAATTTGTCTATTTTATCTGTTCTAATTATTTGTTTTGGATCTTCAAACAAAGAAGTCATTTTATATATAATGAGTTTATTTTTTCAACATTCCACCTAACATACCCTGCATAGATTTCATGAGTGCAGATTCATCAATTTTTTCACCACTATTTTCCAATTTATCGGCACATTGTTTTGCAACAGTTTCGATCATAGATAATGTATCTTCTGGGATAGCATTAATTGTTGTACCCAACATATACAGGGTTTGTATATATTGCCATATAGCACTTTTGGTATTTTCAGAAATATCACTCCAATACGCCCTGATGTTACAATCTTTCATAAAATCCATATCTTTTGCATCTTCGAGAAGAAAAGACTCATCTTTAGAAGAAATTTTTTCAGAAAATGGCGTAACACTCGCCATAAAACCATCTACTACAAGCCGTGGATTTGTAGATTGCATTAAATCAAAAGCAGACATACATTTTTTAAGACCCTTCTCTTCTGGAAACGTTTTATGTAACTCAGCTAGAAATTGACCCATCATATCATTAAAAGCAGAAACCGAAGACATTTTTATATATAATTAGTTGGTTATATCTTTAAGTAAATAAACGCATTAAAATGGTTCAGATGATATAGTTTCTCTTTTAGCTACACCCTGTGAAATAATAAAAAAAACTAAAATAGCAACAAGCATAGCTGGTTTAGTATACGAACTCATAGGAAGTTTACCTTCGTTATTTAATCTAGATTTTGCGTGGATATATCCCGCTGTTATACCACCTGCTATAATACCCGCCCATGCAGGATCTCTTAAATAATCTTCAAATTCCATTTAATAGTAACCAACTTTTTTTGTACGAGTATCGGATGCGTCTGGAAATAAAACACCGTCTTCACGTACCCCTTGTTGTTGACGACCCGATGTATTTATAGTTTTAAATTCATTTTCAAAAGGAGAAGATCTCTGCTGAGGTACATAGGGTTGCTCCTGTGGTTGGTGTTCTCCCATTTGTTCATCCATTGGCTCATCCATTGGTTGTTCGCCCATTGGTTGTTCGCCCATTGGTTGTTCACCCATTGGCTCGCCCATTGGTTGTTCGCCCATTGGTT